>JGI24021J15306_10006672_pt1 | contig 13952 bp, 13 predicted proteins | sample Ectturendosymbi1_FD_15306 | JGI IMG/M metagenome (IMG submission 15306) | reverse complement strand
ATGTTTATCAAACTTGAAACAGCTCAATTTTCATAAGTGCCAAATAACTGACCACACGTGAGTTCTCTTGCAAACTTCGTTACAACTTGAATACCATGTAGGGAAGCAAAAAGCTCAAGTCCGTTAATTGCGTTGAATCAAATAATACAGTAAAATCCGTCTTAGAAAATCGAAACGAAATGATTCAAAGTTCGACACCTATAGATCTTCCTACAGTCTTCCAGACGAAGCCAGGTATGTGAAAGTTAATATTAAATGATATCGTTGCTAGAAAAGGTCATAACACAAGAAAAACCTTTGTTCTGCACGACGGGGTTCGCCTTACAGTAAGTGCTTTTGTTCAGGGCTTGTCTGATTTAACAATTCAGTTGATTCAAAATTTACGCGAAGCCGCCTCTACACGAAGGGCGCAACATCTTTCATTCAGCTTTCCTGCAACGAAATGTTCAGTATTGGTTTCTTCTCTCGTGTGTTCGCTGATACGAAAGGTTAAATGTCTGTTGCAAAAGACCCGCATTTTTCGAAGCAGCCTGGCCAGCTCACCTTTACTGGAAGGATCTCCTCTCCATCGTGATACCAAACAGCGCTGGGTGGAGGGTTACCTTTACAGGGTACTTTGATGGTTGCCGTTTCTCCAGCTTTTACGACTATTGGTGTCTTTTCTAACTTTTCAATCACCTAAATTTTAAAAAAGATGGAGAATAGTTGCTATCACAACTTCAATCCATTTGGCAGATTTGATCCTTAGTCGTTACTTAATAAACAAATATACAACTAATGGTACGTTAGAGAATGGTGAACATTTAATTACAACTGTTTATCTTCTAATTTGAAAAAGCCTTGCCCCAATTAATTTATTGCAAGTGCAGAAATGTTGTAAATATAAAACAACAAAGTAACCATATCATATGAAAAACCCGTTTTTTAAAATAATTTGTTTGTTGCCTTGTAGATGCCTGCAGTGTGTGTGTAACGGTACGATCACAATCAAAACTGTAGGACTTCCGGCAAGATGTTTTGCAAAGTGTAGAGTTGGACACGTCGCTATGTAAAAAGCTTTTTTGCCACATTTGTTTACGATTTTTTTTTGTTTCCATTAAAGCTACATTTCACAAAGACATTTACCAGGCGTTCAGCGATCTGAACTCTTAAGTAAAAAGTTTTCTAGTGGCACCTTCATTGAAATCAGATTCATATCGCTGCATTTCTTCCAACGATACCAATAAAAATATCAAACAAGTCCTAGCTCATTGTTGACAAGGGAATAAACCTTCTGAATGTAAGCAAGACGCACAGTTTATAATTTCTGGTGATAAAATTGGAAGTTCTGTAAGATTATCTTTGTACTGTAATTCATTATATCATGACGTAGACAAAAATTTTGGGTAACTTTTTGAAGGACAAGAAAGTTACAGCATTCTTGATGGTTAATGGCTATCACTGAGACTATTCGATATTTCTGTATTTGACAAACAAAGCATTTGTTAAAATAAAAAATCAAACCCATTCGATTATGAAGTTTTCAAACTTGTTTGAGCCAAAATGATAGAAGCAAGTATTTGTAGGTTTGTCTCTAAATTGTCTATATCTTCTTAATGCAAGACCTAGAAAATAATTTAAATGCAGATGCATATTGTACATTGAACTTTGGCTGCATTTCAAACTTGTTTGAGCCAAAATGATAGAAGCAAGTTTTTGTAGGTTTGTCTCTAAATTGTCTATATCTTCTTAATGGAAGACCCAGAAAATAATTTAAATGCAGATGCATATTGTACATTGAACTTTGGCTGCATTTCCTAAACTTTACAATTTTGAAAGTAGGAGGTGAAGAAAAAATTGTTCAATTCAGAAAATACCCTGGTAAACTGTTGCACCAACTCAAAGCTTGAGCTCACCTCTGGAGCAATGTAAGGGGGCTCTTCTTCTTTCATAGGTGTGACTGGTTTTGACTCAACAGCATCACTTTCACCCTCTTCGTTGGCTGAGCGAACCCTAAACTGATAGGTTTCACCTTCTTTGAGGCCAGTAGCTTTATAGCTTGTTTTATCGCCTCCAACTTTAGCGATCTTTTTCCATCTGCCAGACGAGTCTACGTTGAAACACATGAACTCATTAACGTAACTCTACCTAAAATCAGGTGAAAAATTTATTTTGACAGTACTATGCTAGCAGCAAAGAGTAGAAAACAGTGAACGAACTGATAAAAAATTAACTCATTTGGTTTGAAATAGTTATTATCAAAATATATCAACGCTTTTTCAAAGCCAATGAAGAAGCAAATGTGATTTTTTGCTTCTATTTTTCTAGATTGTGAAAAACACATTCTGTATGTTCAAACATTAGTTTTTGAGAAGTCACGTATGTACCAAAAAAGCAAACAATCCACCAAAAATTACATTAGTGACGTAGAACAATAAGTCAAGCCACTGCAACCATCCATAAAAGTTGACAACTTCCGTCTACCTTTAGCTTCAATGACGTACTCCTCAACAGTTTCGCTGTGGTCTATCGGAGGGCTCCACGCCATGGACACATTATCTGCTTTGACGTCGGTAATCACAACATCTCCTGATGGAGGTGGTGGCTTGTCTAGGACAAAGAATAAACCCTTGTGGGTAGAGTTTTCCAAGTCCAAATGGTTACCTGTCGAGCTACTTTAAAACCGTCTTCTTTTGCACTTTAACTGTAGCACCAAATACATAGAAAATGACAGATATAAGTTGTTTTGGCAGTAGCCAGAAGACACAGTTTTGAAGCTCTACTCTATGCCACGTCAATGGTATTGGCTTCGAATCGATGAACGAATTTGCAAAAATGCAATTGAAAAACGTTTTGGTGTGTATGCAAGTGATCTTTTCCCTGACTTCTACTCAGAACTCTGTCAGTTTATGTGCTGGTAATAATAATCAATAGACAAAAGAAATGCAACAGAGAACTGTCAACAGGTATTGCTCAAAACATGTTCAAATTGCTACACACAGATGGAGTGTCAAATGCACTTCGCAATACTGAAGTGGTTTTGCGAATTTACTTGACACTAATGACAAAAGCGGCAAGATTTCCTAGAAAAAAACTGCATAATAAAGAGAAAGACATATAAAAATATCAAACACTTCAAATAGTACCATAGCATTCTTTTTTATGAATTCTTTTTTTGTGTTTATAGATTTTTCTTGTTCTTGTAAATGGTTGCACTCCAAAATCCGGTAATAACAAAGGTTATGGCCGTACAACAAAAGTATTTCTCTTTCATGCTTTTGCGAAATGTCGTTTTTCAGAAGAAACGTTTTCTCCAGAAAACAATGGTGATTCACCTTCGAGTTTTTTCGTCAGTTGGAGTCGTTGCAAGTATTCCAAACCGAAACAACGGTTTGAAACAGCTAGCAGGTAAGCGTGATACCACATCTTAGACAATAGCCAAACGTCACTTAAATTAAACAAACAAAAATTACAAAATTGCTTCTCTTTCATAAATTTCAAGTGTAAAGATACCTGTTTTTTTATCAAGAACTACACACAATCCAGATCTTATGATATCTTTACCGACTCTCTGATGTAATCAGTTGGCAATTTATGGCCAAAATTGCCTCAAATGCCACTGTAATGGCCTGGGGTTAAAAATGTTTGAAACTGAGGGAAACATGGATGCCTCGAAAATTCAATTTTTGTTTACTTTCGTTTTTCAAGAGGTAAAGCTTTCAATCTGCATTGGCCATTATTTTTATGTTAAATGCTAGTACCCGAAAAAGTCTCCTGCCAGCTTCAGTGGTTCACGCTTATTAAGAGTTTTTCACAGGCACGCCAGTCTCTATGCCAGTGGTTACCAACCGGGGTGCTGTTTATGATATTCAGGGGTGCCGCGGGCTAATGCATTTTTCAATATATCTTTAAAAATACTATTTTCAAAATGGCATCAAACCTTAAAGCAAATTGCTATCGGTTCGCAAATGGGTGCCGCAAATTGTATTTCTCTTTTGTAGGGCGCCGCAAGCCTGGAAAGGTTGGGAAGCACCGCTCTATGCGCTGCTGTAGTGCCAACTTTGGTGATTGATGCTTGCACGTTTCGCACATGCTTTTGTTTTATCATTGGAAAATAACACGAACAGTTTGTTGTAAGAAAAGAAGTAGGGTATCAGAGGAATCTGCCTCCCATGCTGTGCTTTCACAACTCTGCGAGGATTCTGCCTGCACTCATCCACAAACCAGAGTTCATGTACCACAAGGGTATAGCAGCTGAATCTACTCGCAGTGTTTTACTAGGAAATCGAATTCGAGTCAATTACGCATTTTTAAATGCTGTAAATTGCAAGCAAAAAGCTTACAGGTGAAATGATGAAAAACTAAAGCAAGATTTGACCAATCATGCCAACTGCAGTTTAAAACACACGCTAAGAATTGTGAAGTTAGAGAAACACATGTTTTCTCTAAAATTGGCTGCAGTTCGCAAGTTTTCTCTACTAAAAGTTTAGTCTTGCAGTTCGGTGATGACAGTGTAATGGTCATGGCATGTGTTTTAAAGTACAGTACATGTGTTTCTCTAATTCTCAAATTCTTAGGTGTTTTAAACTACTGTTGGCATGATTGGTTAAGTCTTGCTTTCGTGCTTCATCATTTCCCCTGTAAGCTTTTGCTTGCAAATTTACAAGATTTTAAATGCGTAATTGACGCGAAATCGATTTCCTAGTAAAACTATTTGCGATTAGATTTAGCTGATATGCCGTTGTGGTACATTTTCACTGAACAGTTTGTTTTATTCTTGTATTTTCGAGACAAAGCAGCCAACTTTTCTGTAACACGCCTGTTACAGCTGAGTAGTGAACTTCGGCCCTAGTATTTGTTGCTGATTACCTGCAGTGAGCTTTTACACAGTACCTCAAAGATGAGTTCATTTTCAACAAACCCACCCTTTGTCCTGACTTCTCACCTACGTACTGAAAACGCTATCACCTAATTCGCTCCCCTTTCATGACTGCTCTACTCCAAATGACTAGTCTCGATCAACCAACGGATTAACATATACGATGATGAAATATTATTTGTTCATTAGGCAAAAAATTGTTATGAACATCAGATGCGATTGCAACAGCAACCGGATAGCTTGCCTATCTATACTGCGCCTGAATATCACTTTCGCCTAAATATCGGTCAAGATAATTTTCACATTTAAATAAAAGTCCATCGGGTCTGAAACATTGCCAGCAGCACAATTCCATGCAATCAGCTGATTAGGCATTTGCTGCACAAAAAGCAAACATTGCATTAGTTGGTTTAAGACTTGTTGCAATGCATGGTCGTGAGAATGGCAAAACACCGCACCACAGCCATGCCTTACCGACTATTTTCACGGGTACCTCCACCGTTACGTCACCGCTCTCGTTCTGAATGGTGAGTTCATAAATTCCGGAGTCTTTTATCTGGCAGTTGTCGACAAAGAGCGTAGCGCTTTTGGACGTGTTTTCCATGTGCATGCGACCTTTCTCGACAAGCGTCACTCTTCCATTTGTCCACCAAACGCTGTTGTGAATGCGAAAATTGTCGGTAAATCTATTCACAACGACCATCAACCGAAAAATCGCTGTTGTCGCTCACCGAACAAAAGAAGCATACAGCTGCTATGACCGCAAAAGACGTCTTTCACATTAGAGAAATTGCAAACAATCTGCAACACGCAAGCGTACAATCAAGTAGTATGAGACGAAGTGTTGTCATAAGCTTAGCCAAGGGGGCCAAGGCGGCCATGGTCCCTCAAATTTCTAGCATATCTTGTCGTTTTGTGCGTAGAGAGGCGGTGTCCCAAACACAATACTGCTGCTCGCTTAAAGTCAAAATATTTGCAAACAGTTTTGAACCTAATGGGATGTCCTACAAATAAACTACGACTATAGGTCGAGAAGCTGAGTGGCTCCGAACGTCCGACGCCCGACAATGTTGTGAAGAGCATTAATGGCTTCCAATGCTTTAGCTTCCCATGCGCCAATTCTTGGGGCAAACTAATTTGAATTTTTAAGCGCATGGTAAGACATTTACGCTCTGCGAAGCACCTTCATATGCAAGTTATAGCATCCGCATAATTGTTGTATGTGGATTGCAGTGTGAGCATAATGTTCTGATTGAGCTGAGGCGAAAAGGAAAATGGCCACAAGATTAATTTTCCACCGGTTTACCTGCAACAATAATATTTTCTGCTAGATCTGAATGCCCCCGACAACAACAACTACTGTTAGCCATAGTAAATCGTGATCATTCACAAGAAATTGATTTTCCCAACATAGACTTCAACTCCTGATTGCATTCACAGTTGCTGGGACTGTTAAAAGAACGATGACATCAAAAAAGATTACCATGACGCTTTATCAAAAGGTGCGTGGATGTCGATAAAGACTACCATCAGTATTACCATAAACTTATCAAGGAATGATTCTGTTTTTTCTTTATTTTTTGAGAAACACTTGAAACGAAACTAAACTTGCAACAAAAACGGCACAATGTTATTAAAATGAGATGTTTTGTCACAATAAAAAAGAAAGAGGCTAGTTGGGAGTTAATAGTACAAACCACCAATTTGAGACAATTTCCCAGAACTACAAAACCCAGTGCTTTAATTTAATATTATAAATGCTGACAGCATGCTTATTACACCGATTTTTACCTTGTCAAAAAGTAATTGAATCAGCAAGCCAAGTGATATGTTAACAGAAAGAAAAAGTATGTCTTTCGGGACCAGCATCCTACACTTTGTTGATCTCCTGAGCTTTTTTCATTCAGGTGACACTGCGTTATGAATAGCGCAATGCCAAACAAAATATTGCACAGTAAGATACGAGCTCTGCTCGATCCATCAAATGCATTATTCAAATCAGGTTGCTGAGGAATTAGGTCACGTGACCAGCACGGAGCGCACGATCTTGTTCATCAATGTTCAAAAGCTCGAGACGAATGTCACGTGATTTGATTTCACCGACGAGGAGCTTCATTGGATTTAAAATCCATTTTGCTTTTTAACCCGTTTTAATCATCACAGCGGCCACTCACGAGGTTGGAGTCGACCCCGAAAAAGGAATTTCAATCTTGGCTTTCGTTCCAGCTTTGAACTTGAGGGGATTTTTGTGAAGCTTCTCGAGCAGAGCTAAGTCCACGGCAGGAGGATCTGTAAAGCATTTGTAGCAATGGGTTAGATTTTTCTCATAAACCAGAGCAGAACTGTAGAGCGCAATCATTTATCTTTATCTTCAAGAGACTTGAAAACATCTTGCAAAATGCAACGGATAAACTTGGTTTCAATTCTAATAAAACGTTCTGACTTTTCCAATATTTTCTCGTTTCAAATATACGTAATCAGGGTTTTGGGTAACGGCATCAGCCTGAGTCATTGGTTGCATGCTCATCGTTCAAAACCCTTGATAAACTACCTAAATTAACGAAAAAAATTGTTTTTCACGTAAATTACTGTAAGTTCCAACGTTCCTGTGAAAACGTTTAATTAACCAGTGATATTAAAGAATTGCGAATGCGTTAAAGGGTTTAGTTCAGCAGCAGCGCTTGGGTTCTGATTAAATTTGCGACTGGATATGACGAGTTTTAGCATTCCAAACTCCTACTTAACATGACCAAACTCCGAAAGCATGGTTTACAAAATGACAACATTCAAGTGATTTCGTGCATTTCATTATGGAGGCTACACCTTTGTATACTTGTTTCAAAGAACTGGACCTAACCGGCACTTAAAGAAATATGCGCGGCCAACACAAAATTGTACCTTGACAGTGGAGGTGTGCTTCAGACCGTACTCCTCTGATTTGAAACTGATAAAGTCCATCATCAGCGCATTGGACGTCCTTCACTTTTAGAATGTAGCGACCTCTTCGTTTTGTGATTTCGTACTTCGGCGAAGCCTGATCAACAACGGAGAACATACCATAAGTAAAAGGGCAAAATAGTGAAATGTTCAACAACGAATTGAACCATCACATGAAACAAGAAAAAAATACGGGTAAAAGAAAACTTTGGAAATGTGTAGGTGAATCTGAAGCTAATCCATTGTTTCAAACAGTTGTTGGTTGAATTTTTCAGCAGGAAAAAGTACACATACGCGGCAGCACTTGATATTGGCTGCCATTAAATACAAATGATGGTGTTGCATGTTCGAGAGACAAGTACGGGTTGCGATTGCGCCTACGCAGCAAATGTAGTGAAACGTAAAATTTTGCTTGCAAATTTATACACCAACTAACAACTTGGTTAAATATTGTTACAAACCAAGTTAACTTTCAAATTTTGACTCCAGTGCAACTGCGATTACATGAAAACTTTTTGCTCTTTTCCTGAACGAGCTGGGGTTCCAATCCACCGACCTCACTATGGAGAAGAGGTGGACAAAAAACGGAGTTTGGAGTCCGCGGAGGTGGACTCCGCAAATTTTTTGCGGATGCGGAGTCTAAGAATCGTGTTTGTTGGCGGAGGCGGAGGAGAAAATCGATTTTATTCTAGTTTTCTTTGCAAAGTTCAAACTCATTGTTGTTTTCAAATTTTCTTGAAAGGTTTTGTAGAGTTAGTTCAAATATGCGCTTTGCAAACACAGCGTCATTGAGCTTTTCTACGTTCAAAGGTGTGTTTTTGCATCTCTTATGTGTTACAGTGTATGCAATCTGCAAAGTCTAATACTATTTGGACATTTAAAATCAAACGTATAGCTTGGCCTACTTGTCCACATGGCTACGACCTTTTAGTAATACATGTGGTTTTGCAATCTGTTTCAGGTGAGCAAGTCTGTAGGCTACAGCTGAATAATATGCCCGTTTGTAGTTTAACATCTTATCCAAACCCAGGTTCCGTTGTTTGGTCGTGGCTTGTGTGTTACTGATGACTACTGCTAACATTCTGTAATGTAGCCTAGGCGTAAGCAACCTACGACGTTTTACCTGTGTTAATATAGGCCTACATTTGGGCATCGGAAGGATTTTTTCCGGGGGGCCTCCAGGTAATTTTTCCAAAGTTTTTCCAGGGGGGGGCCAAAAATGGTGAAATTTGTTTTTTCCCACTCAAAACTAAGAAAACAACCTTTTTTGCTAATATTTTCAAAATCCAAGGCACCCCTGCCCCTCCTTCTGACGTCCATGGGCCTACATATAATATTATATAGTGTTATAGAGTAACGCTATGCAGTACTAAAACAAGGAAGTTTTTGACTGCCATCGATTGTGTCTCACTAAGAATTGTGTCATTGAGCGTTATTGTGCAACAGTAAAGTTATGTAATGTTCATCCAATGTCGAGGTGTGAGGCGAGTGGTGGTTAAATATGCACTGCAATTAACATTTGAAGTCATAGTATTTCAGATATATATTTGTCGGTCCACTTTTAGCATCAACGTGCCCAGCTGTTTGTGAGTGAACTGAAGTTACACAAACTACGAGAAATCAGTTTCATGTTACTGTAGTCCACTTGAAGTTGTTTGTTTCAACCAGAGTTGTCTTTCGACAGAAAAACGTTATGCGATAGGCTATATATATGCCAGTGTCTCTTTTGCCTCATGAGGTAAAAGCTATTGTTGCAACTTCTCCGCTGGCGTTGCGCTGAATGCGCTGTTCACCATGAACGGAATGTGCGCGAAGAACAACACCATGTATATGTGGCGCAAACAAGCAATAATAAAGTGATCTCGTCGGGTGAACTCTATTGTTGCTTGCTGCCACAGTGCGAAGCTTTGCGCACTTGCCGCTCGAGCTTTCGGATCGCAACACTATGCTGTGGCTATTTTGGCTGTAGTCGAACACGATTAGTTGAAGTGGTGCCGTGGTAAGTACAATACGCTGATACAGCGGCTTAGGGCAAGGGTTACCAACTTTTGCTGACCATGTACCCGTTCAGCATTTCGACAGATGAGCATGTGGCCCTGAAATTTCTTATAATAAAATGGCTGAGTAAAATAACAAAAATTCACTGAATTTTCATTAGAACTTTAGGATTTATAGAACTACAAAGATACAATCCGTTTTTATGTCTTAAAGTTAATTTTTTGCAGCGGTACAATAAACGTATCGTTTCAGATAGGCAAATGTACCCCTGGAGAACATGTCCTACAGGTTGGGAACCACTGGTTTAGGGCTTAGTGTAAGGGCACAGTGTTTGTGGTTAGGATTTATGCTACAGTTTACACAATGCAGACAAGAAGCCGCTAACAGCTTGCCAGCACTGAAACCATGACAACATTCATCCATGCATCCCCAACTGAGCCATTGCAGACGTCACGGTCAACTAAGCAAGTCATGCGTTCCGAAGTTGTCATGTGACCACTTCAACCAGTCATGTTCATCCAAAGTCAGAATAACTCCAGCAATAATTTGCCTCCTGAGGCAAAATTAGCACATTGTCTTGCATTAAGAACTGTCAGAGAACATGCCAAAATGTTACTGTAGTATTTTCAATTTTGCGGAGTCAAGGCGGATGCCGACTTGAATATTTCCATGATTTGCGCAGGAGGAGCGGATGCGGAGCAAAACTTTTCGGAGGAGGAGAAAACGCGGAGTCAAGAAAATGAGACTCCGTCCACCTCTGCTATGGAGTGCATGACCTGATGGTTCTGGACGACGAGACAATCGAAATGCTGCTCAACACCTGCCCCGTGATCTGGTGCGGCGTAGCAGTGGATATAAACAACTGGCTCAAACGACGAAGAAGGTAGGATTTAGTGTTTGTGGTCAGCATTTCCGACAAAAAAAACAAGTCATTACCTACCTTAATAAGCTGGTCGTCTTTGTACCACCGGGCGTCTGCATCAGTTTCCAGGTCATCAATTTCGCAAGTGAACTCGGCGACCTTTCCCGCTCTGCACTTGACGTCTTGAAGCTTGTTAAGGACCTTGATCGGTTTCTCTGTGACGTAACGAACAACAAACATGAAACCGCGCATTTTGACGATAAATTTCGCTGCAGCGAAAGTGCGACGTGAAGTAGTTGCTAATTTTTGCAGTAGAGTTTTCCGAGGTCTGTCGTGCGCGTTTGATCTACAGTAATCGGGCGTTCTAAGTCAAGAAAACAATTCCTGACCAAGACCCGAGATTAAACAAAGGACAATGAGAAAGCTCTGGACCAGCGTGGTCCAACAGCTTCTCACCTACGGGCCATTTTACAAAAACGTGACAAGTTGCGGACCACTTCCAATAAAATGATGTATGAAACAACATATTCACAACATTTAAAACTAAAAAAGGGGTGATAAGTGACTGCTTCAGGGAAAAATAGCAATCTATTACAAATTTATATTTCCGGGATTCCTGTGTTCGAGGCTTCTCTGAAACTATCGTTCCTTTATCAATACCAATTTCAGTAGTAGCAACTAGTAGGTCGGAGACCATCGTCCAGTTTTTCGTCTGCTATGCGATTTTTGTTTATAGATTTGACTTCCTGCACAGTATAGAAAATGTAGGCTACTCACACGCACGTATAAGCTTCCAAACATCGAGTGCATTTTTAGCGCGAAATCTTTCAGTTTGGCAAATCTGTCTTTGCTGACTAATTTCCAGAAGCTCTCGAGAGTTTGCAGGGATGGGCAATTTAAATCAATTTCGGAGCCACTATGTGAAAGTCGCCATTTAACAAAGTAGACAGATTCAGTTGGCGGTTCTGAGTTCACTGCGCCAGATGTACTGTTCAAGACAACAAACGTCGCGTCACCGAAAAAGCGCATAGGTTATCCAGACGGGTGCCCCAACGGAGGGTTAGCCGAGGGCCGTACCTACTAATTTGATCGTAAAATAAATAAATAAATAAAAAAACAAGAATGGTACACAGTACATAAAAATGTAATATTCATTGTTCTTGCGCAAATGCACTTTATCTAGCGCAAGCAATTCAGTGAGACAAATGTAACCTCACACGCTTTCGACAAATATCAGATATGAAGATTTTTCCTGAATGATTCCGAAGGCCATTGAAAATGCTGTGGCGGGCCTCATGCGGTCCGCGGGCCTGTAGTTTGACCAGACTGCTCTGGACTATAGCGGACTATAGACAGGTAAGATTCAAACCGTGACTTGGGAAACCAAAACAGTGGTTGTTGCAGGTTTCCTAAAATTTCCCCTTGCGCGCCAACCTAACCTGGTGGAAATGTAAATGTAGTACCAAACCGATCCGCAATCGTAAACGTCAAGCAGAACCTTTGTAAGGGCGGAAAATTGACTGGAAAATCGGAGAAACGCTCTATTCGAATACGACGGTCTAAGGGAAGAAATTGCTCGCAAACGAGGTCGGAAATCATGAAAGTGGATCGGAAATTCAGTTACCCAACACCCCTACTAAGAACCAAAAATATATAAAATGTTACGCTAATCATGATTATTTTTTTCCAGACGAGGTGCTAAGCTCAAACCCTTGTGGCTCATTTTAAGCAACGAAAACAACACCAGTCAACATCAGTTTGGTTCACATTAATCGAAACTTCAAAATGTTTGAATTGTTTTTACCGTTGACATGTAGTTCAGCCGTAGAGCTCACGTCACCAAATGAAACTTTGACTTTGGCGTTGTTGTCAGACAACTGTACTTTCTTGAAGGTTAGGCTATGCACGTCTCCCGCTTTTATGGTGAACCTGCAAACCACAATAAAACACTTGCTCTGGCTTGATCAACCACGTGGTTTTGCAATAAATGCTGATGGCATCTCGCTTTCGTTCCGGGTTCATCCGGGCTCATCCACCCCAGTCAGTTAGTTCTTGTCCCGGAAGTTTGTGCTTCAAACTTCATTAGGGTAAGTAACTAACTTCCATCTTGTTCTATATGGATACTCCGAGGCGGGTCTTGGGTATGGATAATTTGGAGAATCTGGTCTTTAAAACTAGCTTTGCCACACGTCCTCTTTCCGGAGAGCATGTGCTCCTTTTTAAAGAAAGCTAAAATGTCTTCAGGGGACGTTAAAAACGCCCTCTTCCTGCATTTTGTATACTTTCTTGAGTACAAGCCAGGGCGTATTTTCAGGTTTTGAATGATTTAGTATTTTGTGACGGACTGTGTTCAAGAAACTACGGTAATGGGTTTGTCGGAGCACATTTTTGAGTAGTTATTGTGGTCGTGTTTTAGCATTGTAACATTCTTCATCGTTTAAGCGAGTCCTTTCAAACCATTGCTAGGCCGCACTAGATCTCAGGACAGATGTTGAGCAGCCATTCGATTGTCTCATCGCCCAGGACCGTCAAGCCATGCACTCCGCGGCTTGTAGTCAATGGATTGGATCAAAGGACAACATGGTCAACGGTCTGTTTTCTGCGCCACACTCGCAACCGCAGAAGCGGTCATACGCCATTTGTGTAAGCAGGAGCGGAAACTTCCGACACCGGTGCCGAGGCGGTTAAGTCGAACCCACTGCCTTCTTGGCAGGACCATTCCAGGAAGGTGGGTACCGATAAGTGTTCTCCAACCACTACGCATTCCATCGGTGACCCGCCTAGAGTGCCGCACTTCTATTGTTGTCCTCAGATGAACTGATGAGTTACTGTGCGGCGGGGACAAACGTGTGTCTCGACTTGAGATGCCGATGGACAGGTGGACAGGTGGACAGGTGAGCGCTGAGTGGAGCAGATGTCCAGGCTCCATGACACGGCGTTCTAGAGACTCTATGGCTCCTTTGCGACCAGCTCAGCAGGTCGGATGCCCGCGAGGACGGAAAGGTGTGAGGCGAGCTCTGCGTTACCAGGCAGGACTGCAATGCTCTGCTTTTGAATGGACCGTTGTGAATAACTTTTGAACGCTGTTGCAGTTCATCCAATGTTGTGAAGCCAGCCGGGATAAAGTGTGGCGCAGTCACCACGAATGAAAATCGGGAATGAAGCAACAGTAAATAAACAAAACAGCTCATTCATTCATTTTCATACCCACTTTTCCTCTGGGGAGGGTCGCGGGAGCAGCAGCCCTAGGAGGACTTGGAATACCTCATGGTCAACAGCAATGGTGTGTTTAAGGGG
>JGI24021J15306_10006671_pt1 | contig 13952 bp, 8 predicted proteins | sample Ectturendosymbi1_FD_15306 | JGI IMG/M metagenome (IMG submission 15306) | reverse complement strand
GAAACCCCAGCAGGTCATCCAAAGTATCAAAAGACTTGGATTGTAGCCTAGTTTCCAGTAAAAACTTCAGCGAAATACTATCACCTAATGGTTGGTGCCCAGGGCCAGGCAAAGTGGGCCAAGGTGGCCTAAAAGTCCTCCACTTATGACATCACTCACAAAAAATCCGCGCCCCCAAGCAAAAAATTTTATTTTGAGTGCGGACTAGAAGACTTGCCGTGTCTTTTGAGATTTTTACTGGGTCTGTAGAGCATACTGGACTGGAGAAATTCCCGCGCAAAACCACGTGCGTTTAGGCGTTTTTTTTCCGAAAATCCCCAAAAGGAGCCGGACGCCATAGAGTTAAATATGCCATTCTGCATTAAGTTAATGCTCAAGTCATTCCATGTCAACTGGTCCAGGCCATGTCACCCAATATCACATATTTTACTCAAATTTAATAGAAACAAAGAAATTTTCAAGCTGATTCCAGCTAACTAATTTTTTTTGAAAATCGGTTGAGGTTTCATAAAGTTATAGACTGTACAAAATGGGCACTTTTTGGTTTCAGTGATGCGGAACAAATGCTGTGAAAACCATCATCTAATTTCAAAATCAAATTATTCGCATCATGCTTGTTCAAATGTCATGAAATTTAGAAAATATTTTGCTTCATGTATCTTTTCCCTGCATATGAAGAAAAATAGCAAAAATCCATGCCCTTACCCCAACGTGTGGGTAAAGAAAAAAGGCGTTTTAGTTTTTGCCATTATAAAACCGATTTTCAAAACATTGTCTGCTGGAATCAGCATAAAAAGTTCTTTCTGAGTATTACATTTGAGCAGAATCTGAGATTTTGGGTGACTATATCCACTTCTTTTGGATCAATTGACATGGAATAATCCGCTGACAAAATATTTTTAATTTATAAATAAACAAGTACTACTACGTAAACTGAACTGTTGTCTTGTGGATGTGTATAAAATTTGTTTCATGTTCACATATTTTTTACTGATAAGTCTGTAAGCACTGCATCATGTATTTTTTGCACATGATGTAGTTCTTGAAAGACATTAGTGTTTTATTTAGCTAACTTAATCTCCCATTGTCTATCCAAAAAATACATTATTCGGGTTTGCTTTTTAAAAATGCACCCTATGAAAAGCAGTTTTGTATTTAACATGAACAAAAGTGTCATCAACTCAAGTTACGACACCTGGTTAGCCAGAATTAGGTATGTATAAAAGTACTTCAGACTTACTGCAAATGCTATTTTTGGATCCTGACTTGGAACTTGGGGCCACAGTCAAAAAAGGGGATACTGAAATGTATTATCAAATTTGAACGTGTTTTAAACACTGAGCAGTGTTATAGCACTATAATTATTCAATACTAATTCTCAAATGAAAACATGTCATGACTCATGGTTTGAATACTTTTCATCCTTTTTTCACACTTTGCCTGCATTGGGTTGATGCTTGCAATTGCAATAGTGTAAAGCAGTGCTTCTTAACCGAGGGAGTGCATCTTCCAGGGGGTTGGGCGCTACCCCTTATGCACCTTACAACATGGAAGTTTGATCAATAAATTTACCAGTAAATACATTTGTTTTTGCAGCTTATTTAAAGTCAGGGGGGCTTGAAACGAAGGACAATTACATAAGGGAGGTGTAGTAGAAAAAAGGTTAAGAAACACTGGTTTAAAGCACAGGTATTACCTACATTCTAAGCCTAGTTGATCATTTTTGTTTGTGTTTTGCTTTTGCAGCAAAATGTTACAATCGCATGTGCTACTAAGGGATTCTTGCATGTGTCACCTGAACTGCTATTTATTTGTATTTCAGTTAGGTTGCATTAAAGTGTGCGTTTTGATTTAGCCTAGATTTATTTGATCCCTACACTTGAAAAGCTGTTTTAACTGGACCTGGACGGCATTGGATTTGTTAAAAGCCAGTGAACTGACCATAAGACAGATTTTTTAAACTTGCGATCATCACTCATGTGAGTTTCTTCTTCGTACATAAACGTTATGCTGTTGCTTGTAATAAAATCTGGCAGAAATTGCTATGTGCAATTAATTTTTTCTGTCACTATTAGGTTTGTCCATTTCTATATCTTTGTGAGTGCAAATGTCCATTTTATCAAATCAGATGTTGGGTAGACGATTGTTGAAAACAGTACTGTGGAATATATTTCATGCTTGATCTTGTGCAGCTCCAATATATATTTCACACAGCGGTAATGTAGTAAAACAGGAGAATGTCTTTGAGTTTTACCTGTTACAAAGCCCAATGTATGCATCAAATGTAACATTGATTTTTATAAATAACTCTTATAAGAAGCATATCCAACACTATACTTTGTAACTTCAACAATGTTGCATTATATGCATCCTTCTATTTGTGCATAGTATGTACAATGAACAGCGATTCCTTACATAGGTTTGTACTTCATTTGTTTGATAGAATTGAAGTGCCTAGTTGTAAGAAAGTGACGGTTGCTGTTTGCTTAAATTTTTGACAATTCTATAACNTTGTTAGAATCAATCGTTAACATTATCTCGGCATCATAGTTTTGTAGCTGATGTGTTACTGGTGAATAACATCTGCAAAACACGTTAGTTAATGAACAAAGCTATCGTATGAAAATTAAATATTGAGTGATAGCAGTGTTGGATAGTTGCCATCTTAACGCAAGGCCCAGTTTTTCGATTCTGGGCTTGTGCCATTCCAAATCCTTTCGATCTTGAATCAATTTCCATTGCAAATCGAAAAGTCAGCAAGATTTGGCTGGAATCCAAGTATGAGCAAAGAAAACAAGTGGCAAACGAAACACAGCCAGTAATTCTCTGAAGATAATCACACGTACATAAAATGGAAATGAATGTAATTTTCCATTTCTAGGTTAACGGTCACGACTGCAAACCTTAAGTTCCTGGACTAAAAAAAGAATACAAGCCGAACTGTGGTGTAGTGTCAACATCAGCTTTATTCCTGAAATTAATCTCAAATGTTTTCTGTCTTAGTTACGAGTCTTAATATAAATGTGGTCTTCGTTTTCTTCTTAGCCTCAAGTTTCTAATTTCNGACTGCGGTATGGAGACTACTTCGGTCTCAACTGTTTTTGCTTCCACCTAAAATAAACATTCTACAAACTGAAAACTNGTTAAAAGTTGAACTAACGTAATCCCAAAAAGCGTTCGACCAAACAAACTTACTGTAGGCGTTCATTAACTAGGGCTCATGGGACGTTTTTAAGGTATCCGTGTATTGATTTAAATCTTAAACTGAAAAGGTTTGTATATAAACTTAGCGCTTTCAGTGATGAATTACATTTTTCGATACCAAAATTAAACGTAAAAAACTCGCTGGAACTATTTCAGGCAATGTCTAGGTCACGCAGGATTTGAACTTACGCATGTCCTCAGTTCTCATGTAAAAGGATGGAAAAATGTTACAATGTTAAGCATTTGCTAGCAGGTGGTCCGGTAGGCAGAATTTTCATTAGCGATTTCTGGTGTTCAGTGCGGCAGGCATATCCTTTTCTGGAAAAGGAAGTTATGACTGCTGTGATTCCTTTTGCTGCAACATACCTTAGTAAGCCACGGTTTTTATGTTTGGTTACTATATCGCAGCCACTTGGTTGCTAAACGTGCATGTGTCTTGCTCTGACGGACACCATGTCACAATGCCATCTTCTTGTTGAAAAAAAGCATATGCTTCAGGGGAAACAAAACCTTTGAAAAATAATTTGGATTTGTAAAATATAACGTAATTAAAAAATAAAGCAATTTGGATTTGTCATCCGACTAATTGTTTGAAACATACTGAAATACGTGTGCTTAACACTGCTGCGTTAATTTACATATGATCTCCATGGGTCACCACGGAACCAAGGACACCTCTTAAATAAAGAAACACTGGTTTAGTAAAATTGGATTCCCATGCATCACGAATTTGTTTCGAATGCGCCACAATTTACTTTAGTTTTGGGTCCTGGCCTCAAAAGGATACTGATGCGTGGTAGTTGAAAAGAGACACCGTCTCTGTTACAAATGTTTCGTTATCGTTGCAGCAAGTGAGTTAAGGCCTTGAGAATTCCGTTCAATCTTACCTTTCTGATATGGGGAACTTGATAGCTCCACCGTTTAAAATTTTTCAAGGGCACACTACGGTTTATGCGTAATGTAAATACGGATGGCTGACAAAAATAACCTCAGCATAGGAATTAATTCCGTACGCATAGATCACAACTGATGATATGCCAGCGCTGCAGCCAGAACCAACTATAATGTGAGCATGAATACGTGACTAGTTACCACTTGCATCATAAAAAACACAGATGCGAAAAATTTTGTCCACAGTTTATTTGGTTCATAGCGAGGTTTATGGTACTGGTACCCATCTGCGCAACAAACAAACTTATATTTTCACACTGGTTCATCATACGCTTTGTTATTGTGGCTGCTTCGTGGTAGCAAAACGAATTGAAACTACAAAATGTACGTCTTATCAAAACGGCAAGTTCAAGTTAAACACTTTGCGAAACATTCGATTCCAAGTATAAGCAAGAAGCTCATACGCCGTAAAAACGAGAGGGTGCCGTTATACTCGACGGTCTACCACCAAACCAGTCTGAAAACCGTTGCACTTCATACTCCTGCAAACCACGTTAACAAAATATCAAAAATCACCTTCAAACTTAAACGCTACACAAAACTAAAAGTGAAAAGTCGCAAACGTAACGATTAGCTGTATCAAAAATGTTGGTTGCGAAATAGACCGTCATTGTTTCGGTGGTTGTAGCTGTCAACTCTTAGTTGCAGTTAGACGGTCTTGATATCAGGCGACGAACATATCGAATCCTTCCTCCAGATCGTCCAACAACTCGGTCTATGTGGGACTGTCATGTGTTGCTGTTAAAGCCTCTCTTTAAGATTGTTGCTTTTGGCATCCGATCAAGACAGCTCCGTTGAGTGTGTGTACCTGTTTCCGGTCCGCATAATGTTGCTGATGAATTGACAGTTTCATATTGAAATCTTAAGGCTGATGCACACAGCACTTTGGCTGCGGGTACGGTCATGGGATAGTTCCGTGTCCAGCGGCTGTCAATGCACACGTGCAAACGGAGCTGGCGGCCACTGGTGGTCCACTTAACATTAAAGAATACTTACGTATGTCTTTAACTAGCATTACAAATTTTAAAGTTCCAAATGCTATTTCCTATTAAACTCAAGAAAATTATTACTTTTGGCACAGAAAGTAGTGGTGTAGGCTAGCCAGGCAGGTTAGAAAGAGTTGGCAATGTAAGCATAGTTGGCAGTCATACAGCAAATCCAGCTGGTGGATAAAATTTTTCATTCTNACTAGCCTACCTGTCCCCTATGATCCTGGTATCCTTACTTCCAATTCGCTACACCACCGCCACCAACTCTNCACTGGGAATGTGGAAATGCAGTAAGCTAATTCCCCGTGCTACACTGGGAATGTGGAGATGCAGTAGGCTAGTGTTCAGTTTGAGAAGTTCAAACTTCCGTAAGTAGCCTACTGTAATATTTAGCACATTACCTTAACAATCAGCAATTCAAAGCGTTCACAGCTGTGAATCATGCACACAGTCAAAAGACAGCGCTCTTCAAAGCATACCTACAAACTGCAATACACCAACCATAGGCACACCTTCTCGAGCCACGCGGTTCCAGCGGGAAAGTAGGATTTTTTCTACTTTGCCGCAGGCACCGCTGAAGTGAGAACTTTACCCGCGGGCAGCCTGCAGTTGACCCATCTACGGCGCCCGCAGAATGAATGCATTGAACACCCGCGCGGTCAGGTGCCGCAGCCGCGCCGCAGATGGCTCTGTGTGCATCGGCCTGAAAGAGTGTTGAAGATGCCATAGGCTGGCCATTCTTCGCAATAAATCACGGATCTAGACTCGCATTCACCTTGAACAAGTGAATTGAGTGGGTATTTGTCTCTCTTAAGAACCCGGAAATACCGACAGTCATTACCTCTCACGAGTCCAAAATCCCAAGGGCCATCAACCCGCTGACCATGATTCGCGTTTTTTTCGCCGAAAGCATCGTCAACACTGCAGTGTTGCACTGATGATCTCCGTTCGGGTGTCTACCACGATTGCATTTTCTGCGCCTAGCAAATCTGGCCTCATCGATCTAAATATGTTTCCGATTCTGTGCCTACCGTCTTTCCTCTGGATGAAACAATATTGGAACACACCTCTCGACACATGTTGGAGCAAAGCTGATGTGGTGCAGAAACCAATTCAGATGGTCACTAGAGAGGAAATTGTAAGAGCAATGAAGGATGTGAAACTCGGAAAGGCATCTGGACTCTCTAAAGTCTGAAGTAAATACGAAGATGATAACGGAAAGATTGGTATTGCTATGATTCTGAAACTCTGTCAACACATCGTAGCTGGATATGGCATGCCGGATGACCGGTAAGTTGTAGTGTCGATCTTCAAACTAAAGGGAGACGTGATGAACTGTGTGTCATACAGGGTAGTGAAGCTTTTGGATCATGGTATGAAGCTCGTGGAAAGGGTGTTTAAAAGAATGTGGGCGTTGGTGGACTTCGATAACATGCAGTTCGGCTTCACACCAGGATGAGGGACAATGTATGCATTGTTTATTTTGAGAAGAATGCAGGAGGCATACCTAGATAAGAACAAGTTGTGTATGCGTTTTGTCGAGCTTTTGGAAAAAGCTTTTGATGCAGTCCCGAGAAGAGTGATGGAATGGGCAATGAGAAAGAAAAGCACACCAGAAAGAATGGTAAGGGCAGTGATGAGCCTGTATCAAGGAGCATAAACGAAAGTCAGAGGGGAACAAAGTTGTCAGAGGAATTTCCGGTGCAAGATGGTGCATAACAGGGGTCACTGTCATTGCCATTGTTTGCAATTGTGGTGGATGTGGTTGTAGAGAGCACAAGAGAAGGCTGAAGGCTTGATGAATGAAATTCTACATACAGATGACTTGGCATTGATGGCCGAGACTATGGAGGACCTGAGTGAAAAGTTTCAAAAATGGAAGCCTGCGTTTGAGAGCAAGGGGATTAAGGTTAACCTTGGGAAGATGAAAGTGATGGTGAGTGAGTCAAAAGGGGAAGTACCTAAGAGTAAGATAGACCTTTGTGGCATGTGTGGAGAGCGAGTTAGGGCAAACTCGTCGTGTAGAGTACAGAAAATGAATTCATGGGAGATGTGCAAAGATAAAGAGGGTGACACCCAGCATGGCGAGACATTTCAATTTGTGAAAGTTGTAAGAAAAGATGACATGGTAGAGCCAGTTGAAGAGTTATGTGATGGGGTTAAAACTGTAAAACGGTTCTGCTATTTAGGGGATAAAGGTGAATGTCAGTGGGGGATGTGAGGCAGCAGTGACGGCAAGAGTTGGATGGTGAAATTTAGAGAATGCGGTAAGTTGCTAAGAGGAAGAAGGTTCCCACTGCGGACACAAGGGAAAAAAGTTAGGAGTTGTGTCAGACCAACAATGTTGTAGGGCAGCGAAACGTGGTACTTGAGAGAAAATGCAATGGCGATTTTGAGACGAACCGAGTAGTATGGTGAGAATGGTGTGTGGAGTCAAGTTGATGGGCAGGAAGAACACAAAGAAAAGTGATATTCATGTTGGGATTGCAAGATACGGTGGATAAACTGACAAGAACAAATGGGGCATGATTGTACCAGGTATATACATATTTTGAGAAGGGATGAGGAAGATAAGCTTGGAAGGGCGTTGAACTTCAAAGTAAATGGACGACGAGGAAGAGGAAGACCAACTAAAAATGGAGAAGGCTGGTTGAAGAGGAAATTAGGAAAATTGGCCTGAGCCTAGAGGACGCTTTAAATCGATAAAACCGGAAAGCTGAAATAAATTGAACGTCATCAGGTTAATCCGGCACCTCCGTACCGGGGATAATACCGGATTTAAAACGTGAACTTCTACTACCAGGGAAAATCATGATAAGCAGCTGAAGAATGGCTCTCAGTAGGAGCCTTTCCATCAGGTGCGGATCTAGCCAGTAAGGTTGGGGGGGGCGATTTCAGTAATATTTGGTAGTCAAATCTTATTCCGGGTTCACTACTGTAAGAGAGATGATGTATATTTCACAACACGGCTGTGACAAAACAATAGACGGTAAAATGGCCTTATATCACGAATGTTGTTTTCCGAATTGTTCAAAACTATGGTAAATAAAGTTACTTTCGTTGGTTTTAGGTAGGTCGATCGTTCCCCTGGATCCGCCCCTGCTTGCCATGAACGTTTCCGTCTTAAAAGGAATAATGGGATCCCATGCTGCACAGATCGTGTTGTCTGGCCGCCTTTTTGGGGGCATCCACGTACGGCTCGGAGTTGTCCTCATCCCGCTTCCTGCTTTGTTTCATCACCGTGCTGTACTTGTAACACATACGAGCGTAGTTCGGAGCTTCCAGGAGGCTATGACGAATCAAGTAGCTTGCTGTTGTTTCTGCAGGAATGACGGTGTTGTAAGATTCTTCTTTCAAATACATCTTAATGGGTTTCGAAATGCAAGTGGTTGAAGCGTTTAATAAATTTGCAAATAAATGAAACATGGAAGTTTTCAATCTGTATTGATTCACACCACCTTTACTCGACATGCGTGACATTTTTTGCAACATTTTCTGGTATAATGATGGGATTAACGTCATTCCACTCAACTAAGCACGGCATATGTAAATCAAACATTGCACATATAGGTAGACCCATGGCAAGACAGCGACTAGCGGTAGATCGGATTATCACGGTGTACCCTCAACTAAAATGGTACCAACTGGAGTTCGTGCTAGGAACAACCCAATACCGCTTGAGAGTTGTATTTGATTCTGATGTGTAAAAGCACAACATATTTATAAACGCACAATGGAAAACCCGACATATCATACACACAACTACGTGACAATGAAGATTTTTGTACTGGTGGTGAGTGATGGAATGTTTCTTGCGGTGGTAACGGTACGATTGTAAGCAGCTCATGAAATGAGTTCGAACCGAAGTCATGCATCAAACAATGTGGTTAATTCTTCATGCGTTCATTAGAAATGTCATGATTTATAAAAAAAGATCCGATCCTGTAACGTTCTATAAGACCTTGAACTTTGGCGTTTCACTCCACAGCTTGCAATGCACACGAAGGCTGTAATGGTATGACTAAATATTATTTGCTGTTCAGTATGCTTATCTTAACTATTGACTTCATACAGGGCAAAAGTAACCTTCAAAATCATTCTTACGTCAGATCCCAAGTTGCCATATAAAGTGTAAGTACTCTGTTATGCATTTTAGTATTAAATCAATTTTGCTATAATGCAGTGTTGCATGCGTTTTTTATGTGCAGCCATACCCGTCAAATTTTAAGCTTAAATCCACGAGTTAACTTTGATTTTTTAATTCAAACATGAATACTCATTGCACAAAATGAATCTCGAGTAGGCTAGGATTTCCTGAGTTTTTAAAATGGTGTCTAGAGCAGTGTTCTTCAACAGGGGTTCCGCGGAAGCCCAGTGTTCCGCAAAACATGTGGGTTTTAAGGGTTCCGTGAGGGTTCCTCGTTTTGTTTAGGAGAAATGATTTCTTCAGTATGTTGATGCGTCATGAAATTTTTCAGGTCACCGTGCCGCATTCAGACTCCAAGTGGTCAGTTAGTTGTACAGGAGGTTGAGTGCAGTTAATTGCCGAATAAGAAGTATTGATAGTTCTTGCGTCACTTGTTGTGCAATAAAGATGAACGTTATTGTTACATAACTGTTATACGATGTTGCCGATGTAGAGTTCACAGTAGACTGAGCAGAGTTGAGTTTATTTGGCGAAAGTTAAGAATTTCAAAGACGAGAAAGAAACCATAGCAATTGCAAAAACGCCAGGGCACCGAAAAAAACGCAGGTTATCGAGTCGTTGCCCCTTGACTGATCGATTAAGTTGCACAGCAAGCCAAATTTACATCGAAAAAGTAGAGACTACTACAGACTAGAGCTGCGGTTCAGCCTTTGTGGGAATATAGTAAAAACAGTGTGAAACCCAGTTTCTTACTATTTAGTCAAGCCTCATGAAGCAAACTAGCATATTTTCTCATGTGAAGCGAAATAATAACACCAACGAAGGTGTGGACGGTAATGAACAATATACTGTGCTTCAAATGCAAAAGAGGTACCTCCTCCGAAGCGGACCAAATGTAATTCAATTGCCAAAGTTGGAAAATGGGATGACGCATATTTGAGATACAGGTTCTTTTTTCCGGATGACCAAACTCTGAATGTAGCAGCTACATTAAAGAACTGCAAGAACAACCGAGAGTCATTGCATTTTCTTGCTTTTTATCTGCTGTAATTACTGTTTATTTGTTGAAGTGTCTAATAACGAAATCTTTGATTTTCTTACAAGCAGGCCCGTAATCAGATTGGGACACCAGGTGGGGCGAAGAGTTTTCTGAGAGAGGCCCAAAGTTATGTCCAATAGTTTTAAACTATGTCCAACACATTTTTCCAGAGGGGTGAAAAATGTTTAGGGGGCCAAGCCCCCCTGGTTATGGGCCTGCTCACAAATAATTCGTATTTTTTAAACTTTTATTAATGGGGTTCCACGATAAAATCCAAAGTATATTAGGGTTCCACGATGACAAAAAGGTTGAAGAGCACTGCTCTAGATTTTGAGTGGCGAATGTGCGTTTTGATTGTTTTCACTGAATATAGTTTAGGGAAATAAACACTTGACCACGTTTGTCAGCTATTAGAAATGTATTACACTGCAACCTCACGGCAACGAATTGCTAAGCTGTTGTTATCGGCTCTCACACCGCATGTTTATCTTACGTTGGGTTTCTCCCAATTGAAAGTTTTCCTGAAAGGAGAGATGCTTGTTGAAAAGCATTATTATTTGCATTTGCAGATTGAGTGTGCCAGAAACGACACCATTCACAGCAGTTCTGAAGTTTGCTGCAGAACAGTTTCAAGTTCCTGCGGCTACAAGTGCCATTATAACTAATGGTATGATTGGCTTCTATCCAGGCTGAAATTTCTATGAAGTAGGGTTTAGTTGTTTTTTTCCCAGAGTCGACGGTATCTTTCATTAAAACCTACATGGGAATCCGTTACTGGGTGCTGTACATTTCTTTTTGACCAACTTTGATTGAAGTATTGGTATGTAGAAAGGAGTAGGCTGATACGCTGTCTTATAAAATATGAAGCAACTTCTGCAGAAGCGAACTGTATTCGATGAACAAAATTATATTTTTTCGATCTTAAAACAATGGCATTGCAAAAACAAATTGCGCGATAATCTGTTATCATTATCAACACCTGTGCAGTCAAGGATCTTCGTGAATGCAACCAGCATCGTTCATGGACAATGGTTCATGAAGTTGTCTCTGACATAATTAGCAATTACGAAGCGAGGCCTTCATCCAATCTGATATCGTTATCCTGAACAGCCCTCGTCGATATTGGAAAGAGATTAGGCTATTTATCTACTTAACAGAAGTCATTCGTTAATAGGTCCAAGGAAACGCGGTAGAATTATGGCATGGATTACCCGGATAACGGTTAACCCAGAGTATTTTTGCAATCNGACACCTGGATAAAGTATAATTCTGTCGATTAACCGAATAATAATGTAAGGTTGGTAATCCAGATACGGGCGACCTAAGTTCTACAAAAGCCCCGTAATTATTTTAATAGAAGGTCTCGTTTATACGCCTCACAGTGTGCTTCATAAGAAATGAGAGAGAAATAAGATGCGTTGCAGAAGCAGTTTTATCCAACCGGATAAATACAAATATACGGACATATCAGTTTTCCAGATAATAAAAATTATTGATATCCGAGATAACCAGTTATGGCACACCATCAGGAAAAACTTTAATTGACAAACAGTGTTACGAGTAAGGTTGCAATGCACTTTTCGGTCATTCTTATTTTAACAAGACCCGCATTGAAAGGCTATGTTCCTCCAAAACGCTTGTGTTCTTCAAGTCTTGTGCCGAAGCAAATACAGTTGGACTTGCCGTGTTGTAAGTCTTTACAAACCGCAAACTTTTGTTCTTTTTATCAGTATATGCGTTGGTTTATGACAGGATCGCAACCAGCTCAATGTATATTTTGGTGGGGCAAAATTAAAAGGTATTGTTATTTGTTGCACCTAACAACTAAACATGTATTTGGAAATTTCGAGGGGATGTCAATTGCCCGGTTGCGAGCCTTCTTCATGACAGCTGACAGCTGTATCCAAGGGGGCGATTGCCTCCCCTAAAACCTACGAAAGTAACTTGATTCACCTTGATTTTGCACAATTCGAAAAGCAGCATTCACGATATAAGGCAATTTTGCCGTCCATTGTATACTTAATCTCTCTTAAAGTAGTGAACCCGTAATAAGATATGAGTGCCAAATATTACTGAATTAGCCCCCTCAACTTATTGGCTAAATCCGCCCCTGACTGTATCTACCTGTGCTTTCCCAAGAAAACTGGAATGGCTCGATCTCTGTGCAGAAAAGATGCAAGCACTAGACTGCTGACGTGGNCAGGAGTAACCACCGACAAAAAACAACGCAGTGGTCATTATCTCTGCAGCACTAATACAACAGTGTTAATGATGTTCAAGTTTTTCGCTCCCAAAACACGTATTGAGTAGACCCATCGTCAGCGCGGAAGCTCATGTCGCTTGTGACTTGCATGTTTGGGATAAGTGTGAACTCGCTCATCGTCACGATTTTTTACGTTGAGCGACATACCGCCATGCGAATTCGGCTGCAATTAATCATCGGCACCGACGCTTGTTTTCTGCTATAAACAATAGGCGACGAAGTCATTTCCTTCATCTACGCCGTGTCAGTGGCGTCATTAAACGTATTATTTCGTCCCTACTTTGCAGATGGTATCGGAATAAACCCTGCGCAGAACGCAGGGAACGTTTTCCTCAAGCACGGTTCGGAATTGAGATTGATACCTCGAGACAGGGTCGGGCATCTCGAATGACAGCGTCCTCCTTTCAACGTTTTTGTTTGTTGCCGGTTTTATGTTTGCTGTGTACGGTGCTTATTGGCGTCGAGTGCAATACAGAGTGATCTGAATGGCGATTATCGCCAGCGCGGAAAATAAAGGAGACAAACGTTGAATGTTGAAGCACTCACACCCGTTGTATCACCTTTTATTTTTCCGGAAATATTGCACAAAAAAGAACCCATTCAAACAACAGGTGGCGAAAGAAACTGAACATCGTCTGCGAACTTTGATTTTGACAGAGGGCTGGCTGGCCACGGAAAACACCCCGTGTTCCACCTTTTGGCAAGTTTAGATGATCGTAACTTCGTGGGTGTTTTCCATCTGAAACAAAGAGTTTACTTTGAAATAGGTCCTGATGCATATCCTACCGGCATAATAAGCATAACATAAGAGGACGTTCAAGCACAATAGTGTTTGTTTGAATCAAGCAGATTAATTAGCTATTCTGGCGATTGTTTCGCCCACCTATTCAAGTGGGCTTCCACGTGTAACATGCAAGTTACTTTCCATCACGTTATAGGAATGGGTGAACACTGACCAGCATGCCACAGAAAAATCGTAGAAGTGTAAAATGAATATCGCTGGGAGATGATGAGTATAACAACACATTTTAATAGCGTAAAACCTACATAAAAAACGGTTAAATAGCGTGAAGGTATGGGATAAAGAATAAATAGGTGGGTTAATAATAAAATAATCACCAGAAGAGCTAATTATCAGCTTGATTTGAAACCTGGTGGCAAATGCTACGATATAACATGTGTAGCAAAAATAACGGCTGTTTGAATTTCCACAACTTGTCTCGTTATACACCGAGTGATACGCGGCCATTTTTGATTGGCGCCCACTCATTATTGCTGAGCATGAGGCTGGACAAGCCACATATACAGCACCATACCGGGAATCGAACTTTACCAGTTTTAGTGGCGCATGTTCAACCA
>JGI24021J15306_10006670_pt1 | contig 13955 bp, 8 predicted proteins | sample Ectturendosymbi1_FD_15306 | JGI IMG/M metagenome (IMG submission 15306) | reverse complement strand
GCAGCTGCTGCCGAGCCCGGTTGTGAACAGTCGGGCGAACTGCGTAGTGTTGGTAGCGTGAAACTGGAACGGCTTGTTGGTGCCGAGCGCCACTTTACGAAAGGCAACATCGAACGCCAGCTGGCAGAACTTTTGTGAATCCCATTCGCAACAAATTTATGCTCAACTAAAAACATTGCACAAGCAGCACGGGTTTCGCCACATGTGCTGACACGGCCTGACGGATGACTCGTTGTCAGTTAAAGCTGTTTGCAAAGATTTCGACAAGGACCCCTACTAATCTTCTTAGCGCCCGGCGACGCGAAAGTGCTTTGCAAACACTTGATAAATCGATCTCCACCTTGCGGTCTGCAAATTCGTTTTCAGCAGCAGGCCGCTATATATCCCGGTGTGGCGCCGATGAGCGTGCGGGACATGACCCTAACGCGCTGCGCAACTCAGTCGTGTTCGCGATCAGAATAAAGTGCTGCTTCATCGTTTTCTTTGTCAAGGAGTTTGATCCGTGCACGTTATCGGTGCGTGTTCTTGGAGGCGAAGCGCGAGTGTGCAACAGAATATACGGCTGTTTGGCGGATGAAAACTAGTAATTTGAACGAAACATGCTTTGGCCAAAGACAGAGCTTTAAGGTCGATCAACATGAATCCCGAGGAGATTTGGCCGCATCAAAAACATTAATTGCCACAAATGAATCATAAAACAAATTTAAAAAACGCTTGACGCAACACTGACACCAGCACATGTTTCAACTTTCGATTCCCATCAAGGCATAATTAAAAAAAAAATCTCCAGCGTTTCGATGACGTCCGTTAAGCGAAAACTGACCTTAAACTCCGTGCATTGCCGCACAAGACAATCGAACACCTCGTCTGGGCCGGAAAGCGTCATCCACGAGTGTTTGCAAACTTGCAGCATCGTGTATCTTTTTTCAGGATTCACGACTAGCATCTTTCGGACCAGACTTTCGCATTCTGCGGAAAATGCACATTAAAAAATGTTTTACATCAATCTCAATGGGAAGAACAAAAACAACACGAAGAAAACGGATGGTTGCGACAAAGTTACCAAACATCAGGACCTGTAAGGATAGGCTACTAAGAACTGCGCGCTAAAACGTGAAAACCGCAACAGAGCCCAAGTTACTCAGTAAATATATCTCCTACTAGTTTTCTGCATTTTATTTTAGCCTAAATTAAGCTAACTGTTTGTTTACGTCCTATAGACTGCTCAGGTTAAGCCCAATTTTGTATTCCGAATGAGGACCAAACAGCATTGTTGGCGGGTAGAAGCGCGAGCTGTAGAAAGATTGCATGCCGACAGACGGAGGCACGGACAAAGTTTTTCAAAGCTCGTTACATCAGCAAGCAAAACTGAAATCAGCTCGAGCAACGTTTGCGCCGCCAACCGCAGTGTGTTTCTTGATGATTCCACGGGTGAATCACCAAGGCTTCGAGGATATCAATCTGGTTTGCGAACGCTCCAAGTTCTCAAACCAGAGATGAATCTAACAGGTCATTCCTTTGCAATGCAAACAGTAATCATTCAAACTTTCGAGCTGAACTCGGATGCAGTCATTAGTAGCATTGTTTTTGATCTGTCCACAAAATTATTTCCCTTAAAATGTCTTAACAGCAGATTTCTACTTTGGAGATCTTTCTCAACCACCGCATAAGGTTTACTCAAAAGTATCAACTTCACCGTAAGCGTGCCACAATTCGGAGCGTGAATATAAAACAAAATCATCTCGACATCATTCCAACGAATGAAAATCCCCATTGGAGTAAAACGATAATATTTTTTACTGAAACAAAAATCGTCACCAATGGCAAACTCAGGTGTTTCATGAAGTTTGATAGTTTGCTATTACGCTTCTAACTTTCGTAGACTTTGACAACACCTCTCTAGAAAAAAAATCTTCACATTAATCCACATTCCTGTTACCGCACCACGCCAGTCAAAGTCGTTTTTTAATGCGTGGCGGGAGATTTGAAATTGAGAACCCAATCTGCACATGTGACACAAGCAACCTACTTTTAAACATTTGCAGCGGAAAAATAAATGAAGTTAGAGCACAGATGTAGGGAAGGTACAACCGATGCTCTCACGCCTATAAATAACTTAAGGTCAATGCGTTCGACCCAAATGTACAACAGTGCGAACATTGCGAAGAGCAGACCGCTCAGCCGACTTATAAAAGGCACTTACAAACTCTACAGAACAATCAGTGACGGCGATGAAGGAGTTTGGGGGTGTGTCCTACTTTAACAAACCTCAAACCCCAATTAGCAATCAACATATTCCACATCCGCCAGGCAAGAAAAAGGTGAAGCGAACAATACTTTTCTTTCTCCCAAACCCTTGCAAGCATATTTGCTTAAGGTTGCTTTAAATGGGAAGAAGGAAAAGCAGATTGCAAATGACGAAAATTCTAGTCAGCTTCATGTTTGATACTGTACGAAGTTAACCGGTTTTGCTACGATTGCAGAAACGCGTCTTGACGGCTGACGGCATTTTTCGAAATTTTGTAGCTACACAATTTAGAAACTTAAACAAAACAAACGCAAAACATTCTCGGTCGATAAAGAGCCGCCGAAACTTTAGACAACACATAACAAAAAACGGCCACGCCTCACGGATATCAGGTCGCATTCACGTGCTCGCATGCAGTCTTGAAATACTAGGTAAGGCAAAAAAATAAATTATCTATCATCACGAAAAAACAGTGTGGAAATATTATCGTCAACATACTGGCGCGAGTTGCGGTGGTGGTGGTGCGATCATTTACGCAGGCTCCGAGAGTGGATAAAAGGGTGGATTTTAGTTGGCAGCAGTTTAGCAAAATCCATTATTTGGAAAGCTGTTGGTGAAACTGGTCGACCAACAAGTCACCCAAGGCTGGTGGCGGGCATTGGAAGGTTGGAGGAATACTTACCGACTTTTACCCCCAATTTAAATTCTACTGACAGCTCAAGATGGGCGGATACGACCTTCAGCAGAATCACACCTTCATTGTGTTCTTTACAGTGAACAGTTCACCAGTTTTTTAAGTTTCGATAAAAACAACACCACTTGGACAGTTGCGTTACACCAGTTATCAGTGCTAAAGAAAAAAACGCCGACTTCACATTCGCAGCAGCTGGAAATGCAGCGAATGCGTTTGTTCGGCAACCCACACAACAAGCGGAGCCACAGCCCTTACCGCTGGACATGTAGAAGGGTATTTGAAACTTTCCGCTGATAACTCTCTGGCGCAGAGCTTGAAGAGTCGAATCATCAAAAGGCAAAGAGCCGCAGACAAGCACGTACAAAACAACTCCAAGGCTCTGAGCATAAAAAGCATAGGGAATTACGTCACCAGCGAAATTAATGGCCACTGACACATGCAACATCAAAGGCGCCGCAAGCAAGCTCGTATCCGACAGAAACCTACAAAGAAACAATGGGAATTTGAGGCGTATCGAGTGGATATGGATTTAACTCAAACCAGTGTTCTTCGTGGTTTAAACTTCATTTGCAGAGCGGGCAAGCTGACAATTGGTGGCGCAAAGAAAAAGGAAAGTTTCTCAGCTGACTTTATCCAGCCCAACCTCTACGATAAATCGCAACTAATCTGTGATTTACAATGTTTCCGAAGGGAGAATCACGCGATACTGTCTAATGCCAAGAGACCATCACTGAAACAAAACAAATGAAAAAAATTACAGCCGGACAAATGAATGGAAGCATTGACCAAGAATAGCGGGCGAGCTAAGATGAATGTGGGGAAATGATTTGGAAGGTGCGGATTATAACTGCGAATGACAGTGGAACCGGCGTACGAACGGCACACTAAAAATACGAGGCAGCGAATGGTGTTTAGCGAAATTAAATAAATTGCCACCATCCTGTAGTAATAAGGAGCCGCCACATCAATTTGGCAAAATTAAGCGAAAAATATGTGGCTAAATGCGGCAGCTGCCTGTCCAGCTAACTTGATTTCGCCTGAAGCGATCCTAGACGAAACAATAATTACCAAGCACAACATCTCCACCCATCGAAATTAAGTGGCGGAGAAATAGCATTCTACCAGCTCGCATCAATTTTCGGCGCACGCTTGCGACGCGAGATCGGAAGTGCTGCTTTCTCAAAAAAGACTCACAATTATTCGCGGGTAAATAAATCGCAAGCGACAGGGAGGCAAGTATTGATAACGGTTGTTAAGTAAGCCGGTCACACTGACGGCAATTGAAACTTCAAGGTAATGTTTACGCGCAGTACCGAGTAATGGGGTGAGTTGATTTGAATGTGTGTGGCCAACATTTGCAGTGCTGGCAAGAATTTTCGATGATCGCAACACTAACAAAATCACATAAAAATCAACCGCTAGTCAGTATCCTCACTAATCCAGCAATGTTCGACACTACGTTAGCAAACAATAACTATTTTGCCAATGGCTAAGCTTTCACAAGCGATGAATCTGGCATTTTTACATAACGACGCAGGATTTACAAGTTTGAAAAGTTACAGAACCGTACACTTTTGGCTATAAAATTCACCATTTACGCGACTTACCGTTTACTTGACACGGTTATGAAAACAACAGCTTCGGAGCAAGTGAATCACCGCTTAAACGAATTAAAGGAAAGTAAAATAAATCTTTAACACCGTGAGGTGAAATACAAAACTGAACCAGGTTTTTGCTGAGCTGCTTCACTGACACCTCTGCACCGCAAAACAGGTTTGGTCGGGTTGCAGATAGCTTTGCTTGAACTAGTGGTTGAAGGTCATTGTTGAAAGTCCGAAAAATGAAACAAAATTCAAAGACGTTAACAACAGCTCGTGATGTCACATTTGGAAAATGAATTTGTCCTTCACAGAAGTTTTGCCAACTTACACATAGACTCGTGCAAGCAGACTATTCACTTCATCAAAGGCGATGATGCGGTTAAGATCCTCGCTTCAATTAATCCTCAAAGACATTGGTATACGGAGTTTTATTCTTAAAACTTAACTCTAACTTCTATTGCTTCATGACGTCGCTACTCGAATCTAATGATCCACCTACTGACGTAAAATGCAAGCCACATTACGCGGAGTTCATGAACGTCTGTCGCTCACTAGTTCGCACAAATAATTTCTCGCAGTGAACCTCGGTTCGCATTTGTAACGATGACTTTTAAAATGCATCAGAACAATTGATTCGGCCACCAGCCCACACCAGGGTTGATAAAAATCATGATTTTTTATGCACTATGTAGAGAGTGGCCAGTAAACAAGTAGTAATTTTTAATATTAATTAAAATAGTTGGTTTTAATATAAGTTTTCTGTGCTGTGTTTCTTTTAGTACAGCAACAGTTGCTATGATTGATAGAACTTTACTTGCTTTTGTATCTTGTGCTGTCATAAGAAGTCTCTGCCTTCTTTAATAATAAGTGAAACCGATTAAAAGACTATTTAAATGTGCCATAAAAATCACACAAAGCTTTAAAAGTGCCTATGGTTTTTTGCTTGTTTTTTATCATTGATTTAAATGAAATAATTTAAATCAATCAACCCTGACCAGAAATAGCTGAACTTTTTTGCGCTTATGCGATATCATTTAACGCAAATAAGTTCATAACACCAGTACTAGTGTACGAAATGAAATAGTTATTGAAATGACAATACTGAAACTGCCAGTTTAATAATTTCATTGAAACTCATGACACACATGCATAATACCTATAACAATAATATATCTGTTTCATGAATCAAAAATATGTTCCATAACTATGTTTACAGTCAACAGCCTGCATATTTGATGGAATATAAATGCAATTTTCACTTTATGCCAATATACACTCTCAAACTTATGGCATTCTAACAGTTATGACTTTTGAATCTGCAAGGGTTAGTGATTTTAGTCCACATGTCATTCTTGCAGTTGAATGACATAGAATCTGTGACCTCGGGTACGCGACTTTTCGGTCTGGGCCGTTTCGCTCTGGGGATATTTCGGTCAGACTACGAAATCTTGCAGAAATCTTGCATGTTCACATTTTAACGCAAACATACTTAAATCAACGAGATGTTTTATTTAAAAACACTACAAACATGATCCAAGATCCAACAGTTAATCAGCATCAACATATGGTTTACATTATCATCAGCAAGCAAATTAAATCATTATCGACATTTTGCAGTACAAATTCTTCAAAGTCACAATTACAATTCAGATTTAATCGCAATCATGACTCCTCAAAGGGAGTTGGTGTAACACCAGCTAGAGTGACATTTCGCCTGCCTATAATAATTTAATTAAAGGAATGTAGAATTGTTTATGTATAGAAATCGTGACTGAAACGTCACCAGACCGAAAAGGCCTCACAGTTGCTATGATTGACAAAACCTCAAATGGTTTCAACCTGTGTCGTCATTAGAACTTTTGGTTTTCTACACTAATACTGTATAGCAGGGGTTCCCAACCTGGGGTGCATGTATCCCCAGAGGTACATTTGCCTATCTGCAGGGTACATTTATTGTACATTTGCAACAAATTAAATTTGAGACATGAAAATGGAATATACCTTTATATTTTCAAGATTCTAAAAATTATATTAAAAATTCAGTAGAATTTTAGTTAATTTACTCAGGCTTTTTGTTATTGGAAATTTTAGAGGTGCATGCTCATCTATCAAAATGCTAAATGGGGACATATTCAGAGAAAGGTTGGGAACTCCTACTGCATAGGGTATGTGAAAACCTAATAGAATGCTAATTAAATGTGCCATAGACATCACACAAAGCTCCAAAACGACATGATCTTTTTGATTTTTGATGTTTGATTTAAATCATGATTTAAATCACTGATTTAAAACAAATGATTTAAATCAATCAACCCTGGCCCACACTATTTCCGAAATTTGACCAAACAGGAAGAAGGCTACTGCACCAATGCTTCAGCAAATAGGTAACGATGATACAGGGTCGTCGCAAGAAGATCGTACTCTAATGCCGACATATATCTACCAATGAAGGGGGAATTGATCAAACCCGCAGTCTTGACAACTACCGGTACTTAAATTTCGGGGCATCCCAACTACTGTGAATGTTATTGCACGATCAACAGTCAAACAATGGGGATAAAGCGCGAAAAGCATTCTTTACCATGTAAAAGCTTATGCAAACTTAGATAGGAAGCCACTGCAAATCAAAAACCCGACGGTTCAGTAGATGCGTTTTAGCGGATGCAATAAATGAACAGTGATTTATGATTTAAAAAACTGGTTATCAATCATTATGTAATTGTGTTTTCGACAACACAGAGGTCCTTAGCCTGGTAAAAAAGTCAAATCCCGAACATGTTTAAAGAAGTTTCATTAAATCATCCAGCATACTTGGCAAATCTGCTGTCACCAATATTAGTGTCTTGCTTTTCAAAATTTCCTTTTTGCATAAACGAATAGCAGCAGCCAGATAATTAAGTTCTAAAACAAATGGGTATTAGAGCCTACCAAAACACCACACAATCGACCTAATAACAACTGAAATTAAAGCTACGTGCAAACAGCAAACCCGATACCAGTATCCACATCGCGGACCGAAGGACTGCTGTAACAGCCACTTCGCGCTGACGTCAACATTGACGCACACTCCGCTAACAAGCCATAAACACGATACTGAAGCGGATCAGGTTTTCATAACATTTGTGTGAAAACTTAACAGCTAGCAGGTCAGCACGCGTCACACCAAAAACACTAATGGTTCCAGGTCATGAATTTCAACACAAAGAACATATGAACCGACAGTTATGGCTAATCGTTGAATTGAAGAACAACTGCCGCGAAAAGCTTCGCGTGAACATTGTAAACAACTGTACATCACTTCTCGGGGCATATAGGCATAAATTACCCAGACGTCAGCTTTGGGACCAATATATTCCTTTCCCTCAAACAGCTCAGGAGCAGCGTAAGGTGGACTGCCACACCAGGTTTTGAGGAGTTCTTCTTTCTTGAAATAATTGGCAAATCCAAAGTCTGCATTATATTGAACTTTTCAGTCTGGGATGGGGCAGTTGCAATCCTGTGTTTGACTAAACTAGTGATCGGCAAACCTTCATTATGATGGCCCAAACCACCCATTCAGTCGTAGTTGAAGGCCCGTGCTTATTTTGGAAGGCCCAATTTTCAAACTTATGCTGTATTCAGTTACCTGTTATACAGCAATGCATGTTAATGTCATAAATAGGGCAACCAATTTTTTGATCTAAAAACTCAAAATTTTGACTTTGTAATTTACACATTTTGACTTTATTTTGACCTATAAAATTTCTGCGTTTGCAACTGCAAAATAATTCAGCCTTAGGTGTTGAGGTTAACCCAGAAGAATATTCATGCACTCTATGGTTCGAAATTTTATAATATTTGGTTGTTTAACTTTAGTGATGATATACTGGTAAGTACATAAATAACTACAGTAGAGTCAAACCTGACAACATCATAAAGTTGAAACGTTATATGCATAATGGATTGACCATTTACCAAACCAAGTACTGTAAGACCACGTTTCTTGCCTTACCATGCCCAATAAAGTATCGATGAAGAGGAAAAATTCTGCTGCAACAAAAGTTTGACCTAATGATAAATTCTGACTTAAATAACTTGGGATTCCCTCATGGTATGAGCGTGAAATTTGCTTTGTGGACATTTCACGAACTTTCAAAACAGCAGAAAAATTTTGACTTTATTGACTTTTGGTTGCCCTAGTCATAAACTGTATAATGACAAAAACACAGCTTAGTTGACATCATAACAATCAATGTTCCATAGTTGTTACAGTAACCTACGTTTTAAGCCACACAACCGACGCAGGGCTGCAGCTCATAGTAAATACCACGTGGCCCACAACAGAAGGTGTTGCATGACCCAATAAAAAGTGCTGAACGGCCCACAATTGGACTGAGGCCCACAGTTTGCCGACCACTAGACTAAGCCATTAAACCAGGGTTGAAGATCTAAATTATGTGGAAGATCGTCTGACACGTGATCAATTGAAGCGATGGGTATAATAGTCACATAAAAAGCATTTAACATCAAGCTGTACAAAAGCAATAGACAAGAACATATATTAGCCACTCCAACTTTTTCATACAAGAAACTTGCAACAGCTGGCCTGTGCAACACATTTTTCAAAGGTCTTACGATGAATAAACATCAAACAAAAAATTTTTGCTTACCAGCTATCTTTATATTTTTTGCAGAGTCCAACAACAAGTTTTCTGCTTTCAGATCACGATGTACAACATGCCGCGAATGACAGTAATATACAGCTGCAACAATCTGTTTGAACTTGGCACGAGCTTCTCTTTCAGACATTCGGCCATGAGCAACCAGATGATCTGAATCAATGTATTGTCCATAAAAGTATGTTGTTGAACAAAAGAAAACAGATTTTAGCATTTTCTTTTGACAACGAAAAAGCAGCATTTGAAGTTTGCACAGGATAAACATCCCCAACACCAATGTGAAATAAATTTTTTTATGGTCAAACAATGCTCACCGAAGATTTCTCCACTGCTAGCATATTCAGTCACCAGGTACAACATTCTATCAGATTCCATTACCTAAAAATGATATACTGGTTTATTATTAAGCTTTGGCCTTTAGAACCCGGCTAACAAAAGTGGTATTGACGAACTTGCATCTTCAACAAATCACACATCCAACTACAAAAACGGACAAGATAGACAATAGAAGGGGACCTCTTTGCACGATATCAGAAATACTAATAGAATAGTACAAAAATAACAAGTTATGGTTGAAAGCTGTATATCCTTTCTACATCTTGGGGCGATTCTTTACCTGGCTACTAATCTTTTATGTAGTTCTTTACTTCTTGTAAGAGCAGCGCTTGGTCATCAGATCAAACAACTTTTGTTTAAGCACAATAAGTGGTTTCTCAATTAAAAGAAACAATCAGGCTCTTTAGAGCAAACTGGAGGCTTTCTAGCAAATAATTAATCATTCACTCTTCATAAGGACAGCCGTGCCAACTTTTAACATACATATTTTCAAGAATAAGTTTTATCAATACTGGCAAAGGTATGAGACAAAAATATGGCCAAAAAAGCACACATTCAAGCAAATTTTGCAGTGTTTGTATGAAATAGTGCTTTTCAGACCAACATCAACACATGCAGAGCAGAAAAAAGTTGCATGCAACCGTCACCATAGATTGCAAACAAACTTATTGTTAAGCCATTATGAAACAATCCAGAGCAGATCATTGCGATTTTGCAATACACTCACTGGTTGCACAAAACCTTATTCACATGTAGATAGTCACATTAACCCTATGAAAGCACAAGAATTTGTGAAAATATTCTAAATGTTGTTCACATTTTCTAGTCAATAATCACACTCTACCTTAATTGCACAATCACTTATGATTAAGATGTTTTTTAATGGAGTGGGAATGTATGGATTCTATACAGAAACCATAAATACAAGGATTAGCAACAACAATCATTCAGTTTGCTTAGCAGTCACTTTCATGCATAGCATTTTTGCTGTTTGGAAGTTTGTTTCATTAATTGTCTATTTCAGTCCTGCCAACCCTCCCAAAATTACTTTTCTTGCAATCAAAAGCTTTCTACTAACTTTGAAGCTACTATTTACAGTTTTGCCACATGCACAGTTTTGTAAGTGAATTAATTATGGAGTGAATTTTATGCGTTTACATTTTGGAGTGGTCCTTTTCATTAATATCTCAGAGAAACACTCTGGGTCAAGTACTGAAAGTCTCCACATCAATGAATACATTTCTAACAGGACTCTATTTTCTATGGAACCACAATCGATTTTAACTTTCAGTTGAAATTCTAGACAAAAGAAATTTCAGCGCATTTCTGATTTTAGTTTATTCAATCGATTTACAAGGATACAAAAAAGATGAAATAATGCCATAAATTACAGTCAATGCACATGAAGTCAAAGACATGTAGACGTTCCAGTAAACACTTGTTCTGTCACTAGTACGACGCAATGTTTTGCTGTACTGATGCCGTAAAAAATGAATAAAAAAATTATGCACAGCTGAATGTGAACTTATATGCATTTTACAGCAGTCTGTGAAAAGAAAACAACACTGCACTGTGCATTGCAGAAATCACAACATTTTACCTGCTCACCAATGTGGAGTTGTTGCCCAGTCTACCTGGTGCAAATGATTTCATTGCCTTATCTCACACAGAGCATTGACAAATGCAGATATAATACTAAGCCAACCTGATACAGCTTAATGATGTGTGGATGATGCAACTGCTTCATGATATCAATCTCACGGTAAATTTTTTTCAGGTTTTCTTCATCCAACTGTGTCTTGTCAACAATCTTTATTGCCACCTGTGTATGATATTTATCGTCTCAATTATTGTAGGTGTAAATATATCAAAGCAGTATGTATGCTTTCATTCAAAATTGTCAACACTTAAAATTACAAAGTATTCGGTGCTAGACCAGGTAACATGAGCCAAAATGACCAAAAACCTACTTCATTATGACATCACTCACAAAAAACTAAAACCCAAAACAAAAAAAAATTTTTTTCATTGCAGACTAGAAGACTTGCTGAGTCTTTTGAGGGTTTGAACAGCTCTAGCGCAGGAGCTATGTGGTTGGTAAGACAACCGAAATAGGCTTGACTCTAGTCCGATTTCCAGGTACGATATATTCATAGCCGGCAGGCAAGGCATTAAAGCATCAGCCACAAGGGAGTAATATCACCCACTTTGAGAAACACTGATCTGCATGGATCATTCAAAAACTGATGTTGCAGAGCATGGCCTTTCATCACTTCAAGCATGGTGCTTAATCATTCGCATGACTTGAAATTAAATATCAAACGCATTACTACTTGAATTTTGCCATAGTAAAATCAATGATTTTGCATAGCTATTACAGTTTTAAAAGTTCATAGGGACAGGAAAACCTGTAAAACTACGAAGCATGTAGAAGTTCTGGGTCATTGCTCCTGACGTAGAAGGCACACAAAAAAGTTCCATAACTACAACAAACGTGAAGCATCTGTATAAAGGCTTAATCCATAAGTATTCAAAACATTATGTTGGTTGTCTGTCACAGATATACCTAAACTTAGTAGTATAGCCACAGGAGGTTTGTAGTGCTTGCAAACATAAATAACATTACGACAGGGTCTCTCCTGAAGACAATTGTTATTTTGTTATTGTTCTAATTTGTTTAAAGTTCTCATTGGTTTCATATTTCTTGAAACATATCTGAGGTTGTGTTATTTCAGTGTGCCTAGTTATTGCATAACTGCTCAACCATTTGAGTACACAGTCAAACAGAATTAAAAAAATTGATTATCAACAATGGCAAAAAGGACTGTTTGCCTGATAGCTGATATAGCAATGCATAATTAGATAAACAATAAGTTTTTAATGTCAAGATGTTTTTAATTTCTACTGGGGCACAGCGTTATCACGAGCAAAGAACAAACCACGTCAGTTCTGACCGTTGATACATTGTTGCTAACAAATAGATGATTTGTAATAAAAATAACATTCTCTGGTTAAGCACAAATGCAAATGGTTGATGGGATGTATATGAAAACAATTCCAGGTCTAATAGATATGTGGTACATTCAAAACTGTCCAGATAATATATAATTTAAACAATTATACAAACCTTTGCAGAAGTGAATATGTGTGTAGCTAGCTTAACAACAGCGAAGTTGCCTTTTCCAATTGTGCGTTCAATTTCATAGCAACCAACTCTATTAAATCCTTGTGGTTTGCTCCCAGACTTATTAGCCATCAATCTTGAATCTGCTGAAGCCATGCTCAGTTTTTGATAAACAGTAACTGGCATAATCCTTCCATGTGACAGAGGTGGTTACAAATAAATCTGCTACATTTCTACGTTCATTAACTTTCTTAAGCAATGAAACCTTCAAAGAGAGTGCAATGGTAGTAATTACACAAATAATCATCATCATTATTATGAGATGCTAAATTTTACATAACCTAACTATGCTTAACATGTAAAATTCTCTATGTAGCATTTGGAAAAAACAGTTGATAAGTTTTCACTTGGTGTAGAAAAGAGAAACCACTTTATTGCAAGATTTTAGGTCCAATAAAACAACACTTTTGGTGCTGCACACCAGTATTCATGTGCTGCATGCCTAAGAGAAGTCAGCACATCTTATGATATCACCAGAAGCTATTGGTTCTACAGTGCACATGGATCAAAGGCACTTTTAGCAAGAAGGCCACCTCCAACACCAGACAGTAATATCTCTCTACCTTGAAAAATATTGTTCCAACAACCAAATTTTACAGTCTTGTAAATAAATGCATAATGTCACTTTTATGTAAAAATCAATCATACAGGCTTCACAAAATATTTCTCATCACCAGTGCTATAGCATAGCCAGCTGGGTTTGAAGGTTGTCTAGTCTAGCTTACTCTCTAAATTCTTTACAAAAATGATACCATTTAGAATTTTTGAAATGTGATTTTACAAAGCACTATATGACAACTTGTAACTTATTTTTTGCTTTGGGGCTTCAGGCTTACTGGAGGCTTCAAAAATTCTAAATGCCTCAAGTGTTGAACATACATTTGAAGTGTGTTTTTTCCCTGTGTTCAAATATATATTATAATTTTGAGCAAGCTGGATGGCTTGAAATGCTATGCTCTCAGCAACTGTTCCTTGCTCTAAATGTTAACTTCATGGTTTGGCTTAGTTGAATGCTGACTCTCCCTGGGTCTTTTTTGGCTTGAATAGCATACAGGGTGTTTCACAATTGTTGAAACAAAGCGATTGGGCACAAATCGAGGATTTTAAATGATACCACAATGATGATTACATTTACTGAAGGTGAAAAGATAACATTTTATAATCTGGAACTGTTTGTCCTCAAATCAGAAATAATATGTCAAGAAGAGTCCTAGAGTACATGCTCCAGATGTCC
>JGI24021J15306_10006669_pt1 | contig 13955 bp, 5 predicted proteins | sample Ectturendosymbi1_FD_15306 | JGI IMG/M metagenome (IMG submission 15306) | reverse complement strand
TCCAACGCGCACCACATGGTAAGTGGTGACATCTCTTTTGAGAGTGCGCAGAGGAGGTTGGCCAATCACAAGCCGGTGCTGATTACAAAATTTCACGCTTCACTACCACAAGCTGCTTCGAGCCATTGCAATGTTGCCATCGGTTATAACTTGATCTTGTATCAGTTTTCATTTGTATGTTTAATTATATACAGCAAAAACTGACGGTCTATAACATTAATGGAACATGTTGCGAAAGTAATGAAACTTGCCTCTAAGTTGCTTCAGATGCTTGACGGTTTTGCTTGTAGTTGACCATTTCCTTTTCGGCGAGCGCAAAATCAAAAAGCTTTATTTTCGTAACAGGAAATACCGGGAATACATTTATCTCATCAGCCTTTGCTCAGCAAACGTGCTCGATTTCGTGGTACTAGAAACACTAACTGTTCTAGGATTCTGACAGAGGACAAATCAGCTAAGGACGCATACTATCGAGTCGCTTTGACAATATCGAAGGAAAAAAAGCTGCATACGGTCAAGGTAACAACTTAAAGACCTGCGCTATAGATATGTTTGAATTTCTCGAGTGGGAAAGAAGCAAAAAAGAAAATTCAGAAAGAAGAAAACGCTTTTAACAAATGATACAACATGACGCTGTGTATGTGATAAGTTACGTGACATTTTAGATCAGGTCAGGTAGCAGGCGAAATTAGAGCTAGTCCTGCAAAAATCAAATCTTCAGGTAGATGAGTCAACAGATGTGTTTAACTGTGCACAGCTTTGGTAAATACAGTACCTACATGCTGTTGAGTTGAATGAAAGAGTGCTGTATGTGCGAAAGCTTGAAGACGACAAGAAAACCAGTTGGTTTTCTGAAATAAATAGAGGATTTCGTCGTCGTGTGTTCGCTTTACCACCATGATCAGAGCTAGTCAGGTTCTGCCACTCTAGTGAAAAAATGTGCAAGTGCACCACAGATTGTTTCCTTTCACTGTGTCCTTCTTCTGCAGGCAATGGCAAGCAGGACCCTTCCACAATATCTAAAAGTGGCTGTGGAGCACGTCACCCATTCTCTAAATTATATCAGATGGAGTGCTCTTAATTTTCGCCTTTAAAAATTATTTTTTGATGAAGTGGGATCAGACCACACCAGTGGCGATTCTAACGGGAGGCCTGGGTGGGCCATGCCCCCCCCCAGATTTTTGGTTGGCCCCTGTGTGCCCCCCTCAGTTTTTTCTTAATTTCCCGTTTAAGTTGGTTTGGTTGACATATACAGTAGATAACTTTCGGCTAGCAATATTTTAAACGATAATATAGAGAAACCCTCTAGCCTGCATTCAATATTTCCCAAATGCATGATAAGCTGTGTTGTTGTTTTTTACGGCCGGGTAACTAGAGCTGTTTATGACGACACACACCAGTGGTTGCTCGGATCCTGCGTGAAATTTAGTCAGACCGCGGTCGTGGTGTTGAAAGATTCATTTCGAAACTAAGAAACAGTCGCAAAAATGGGAAGATTGATCTTTCGTGCATTTCAGTGTGAGATGCAACTGGATTATATCACTGTCAGCAGATTGTTTCTTGTCCCAGCAGCAAAAGGGTTGTGAAAGCATTAAGAATTAGTTTCAGTTAATTTATCGGAATGTATCCTAGCTGCAGTATTGCGTTCTGCTGCCTTGTGTATACGACTTCGAAACATGACTACATTTATAACTCTACCGGCACATGTCCTGCAACCTCATAGAATTTTGTACGGATGTTCTGTAATGATTTAGGAAGAATTCTTTCGCGTATTTCAGATCTTTGCCTTGAAGGTCACACATTTCTATCAGAAATGCACGCCCTAAACGCCGATGCACACCTATCTGCGGCGCTGCTATGCTACTTTAGGTGCAATTGGTCCCGAAATCTCGGTGCTGTGTGCCTACTGTATTCAATAGTCCTCACCCTATCCACGCTGCAGATGGGCATCACACTCGTAATAGTAGTTGCATTATATTGTTATGGTTACAACACAATCACAAAATGTCCATAAGCTATCACAAACACGGATTAGTCAATAGTCACCAATCTGCTGTTGGATGGTTTATTTTTTTTAAATTGCTTTGTCGTGAGAATATTTTGACGAAATTAGTTGGCTATCAACAGCCTAATTGTCTCTGTGTCAAGATGGAATTTGTGCTTGGAAACATTGCGCTTTCGTGTGAATGTATTCACTTTCATGGAGCTGTTTTCGTTCATGTGGGGCCGGCACAATGTGTACGGAAAATAGTGTTTCNTTTTGCATGTGCAGTGCTGTGGAANTTGCATGTTTAGCACAGAATATTCGACATAGCAGTACACGTGTGTGATTGCATATACAGTGCCGTTTAGNTGTCTCCAGTGAATAATAACGCTAATTCATATTTAACGATATTCACAAGCCTATGTTGGGTTTGATAGGGTTAATCATAGCAACTAAATCTTCAAAACAACGAAAACTCACCATGCAAGATATACATTTATGTTCCCCCCACTTTTACCTTGGCCTCGCAGTGGCCCCCCACTTTTAAAACTTTAGGATCACCACTGGACCACAGAGTTCCTTCGCATTTTTCGCACCGCACTGAAGTGAGATGGGCTTTGCAGAGGCCTCGTTATGTCTCGAGTTTTCGAATTGCACACAAAAATCTCATATTCTTGGAGGACGCATATCTAACGCAGCAAGAAGTTTAGCAACAAGAATTTTATTAGTGCATTAACCTGCTTCACCAACGAGTTTTTGCATTTAACTAAACTAAATGTGCAAATGCAAGGGAAGAGTGTTACTGCTATTGATGCACGTGATAAACGTCATAGCTTTCCGGCAAAATTAGACTTGGAGTATAAGAGCTCAGAAAAGAAATCATTCTAATTTTCCAACGTTGGACAATTGTGAATATAATGGAAATGGTAATGATTTTCTGATATCGAGGTTGAGATATGTTATCACTTTGCTGGTTTGTAAATCAGCTTCATTTCATATTTTCATGGTGAATTTTTTAACAATACTGCTCCTTCGATTTTACTTATCCTTTCGAAGCCGAGTTATAAAGTACTGCTGACCATGGCCAGTGCAAAGATGAACTGATTGACCTTCAGGTTAACACCACTTCGTTCTAAATTCAGCTTGAGAAAACATTTGTGTGGATTGATCGAATGCAACCTTTGCTGAAAAAGCGCTTTATCTCAGTTGGTTCCTGAAGGCGACATGTGGGTTGTTCTGTTAACGACTGCAAAGATTCTGAAAGATTGCGAGTAAGAAACAAGCAAAAAAGTCTCAACGATTGACTTCCTTTATTTGAACCATGATTTGTTATTAATAAACAAAAAATTGTATGTTGTATACATTTTTCAAAGCTAAACACAATTCCGTTGTCTATTTCAAAACTAGTTTTGGTCCATCCAATAGTAGTTTAATATTTCTCTGCAGCAGCAGTGCGGTAAACAAAAAGGGGTGTGGTGACGGCGATCTAGACTGAGAGCCATATGTAGCTGTCGAGGCGTTCAACGAAGTATTTGTAGGCGGCGATGGTGTCGCTCAAGGAGCCTAATGTTTATAATCCTTCTTCACACTGAGGCCGGACGTCGCGCGAATGACGATCTTTATTTCTTGTCGACTTGCATGAACTCGAACAGAATGCAAACAGAACATGTAAGCAGAAAAACTTGAGACGACTCGAAAATGAAAATAATGATACTGGCTCTCACATCTCTCTCTACATCTACATTACCGATCGTCATTGCCGCATGAGTCGAAGTTCGTATGTCTTAAAGGGCGCATCGCGCCACCGCGCACCAGTCACGTTCAACAAGTGTGATTTGCGCTGCAATTTCGGACATCAAGCTGCGGGCCGAAACCAAGGTCCGCTACAGGGTTAAATCTCATTTTTGAAAGTTTGTAAGAGTAAGAGAGAGAAAAAAGGTTGAGAATCCCTTACTTAAAGACAACTTTCCACTGCAGTGGCTTCACCGGTCAACTCTCACTGCATTTAGAGTGAAAACAAACGCAGTGCAGGTTTTCATGCAAACGTGTTTGCCAACTTTTCCCACTTTTCACAATTTGTAGATGAATGGATATATCAAGGCTCGAATACGGAGCCATATGGAATCAGAACTGTATGGTGAATGATGGTTGAAAAAAGTAGACCTAGGTATCAAGTATCAAGCTCCTAAAACAGGAAACTTGCTGCGTTTTCCGTGGTTCTGCAGCTGCGGTTGAAAAGATTAACTGTTCACACACAAGAATGACTTTAACTGTTGTAACAGAACCGTCGCCAGAAAGTCGTCAATAGGGGGGCTTTACGTTTGTGCGGGGGATTTTACGTTCGTGCAGGGGGGCTTTTTTGGGGGGCGAAGCCCACCAAAGCCCTTCCGTAGCGGCGGCATTGTGTTGTAGGCTGCTGCTTTCGAAAAATTGCACCTTCAAGCATAAGCGTCACTTGGAGTAAACACAAATACAAGTGGGGTTGATGGGGAAAAGTTTTTTATTATAACTATCGCAGACCACCCAAACATAAAGTCGTTAATCTTCGGGATCAAATGCCACCCATTAAATTGGAAAAAATGAGACACTCGCGAAACTATTATATAATTTTATGTACCTCTAGCAGTATTGTTGATAAATTTTGTTGAAACGTTCTTCCCTTCCACGGCTGCGTGGGATGGGCAAACGATTTTCTCTTTTGTTATTGCATTCGACACAGATAAAAACAGAAAAAAACAAAAATTCGATTTGTACACAAGTTTTTCTTTCTCAGGACTAAAATCAATGTTTTGCTCTGATGTTGAGCGTCTCATTTGTGTCTTACGCATATTTCACGTACACCTTCTCACGCCCAGAACTTTTTCAGATTTCAATCAAACGTAAGAAAGCATGAAACAANTTGCAAGCTATTTTGACGCACAACAATTTAATCAATAGTACTTGACAACTCCGCAGCACTTAGCAGCGCACTCTTACACGCGTGTCGTGTTTGCTTTCCCATATCAAGTACCGAATTACTGTCACTTGGCTTGAGTTCTTGCATCTACTGCCACTGCCTTGATGCGCGATTAGGTGAAGATTGTGTTAAGCAAACTACTTCTATAGAAACGAGTGCCTTGCATGCAAAAAAACTCAAACTTAGTTTTGTTTGCGAGTTGTTTGCATTGGATAGTTTCAGGTCAAAGTTTTGCAAAAAACAATTTTCAATATATCGAAAGAAATTAAAAAACTTATAGCCATCATCATCGTTTTTGTGTAACCTAGCAGTACGTTTTTAATAATATTTCTCACGCTCAACCAGTTTACCTATTATATCAAAGTTTCAAATACTAACAAAACCACAGAGATCTGTTGAATGCATTAAGCAAAGTACTGCAGATAGTAGGTATTTATTGCAGAACTTCGTTTGTCACAGCAAACATCAGATGCTTATTGCCTAGACGTCAGCACACTGTCATTATGTAGCATTCTGCATTACCAACGTCAGAGTTGTTCGTCACATCAGATTGCAGTCAAGAGAAATGAAGCGTGATGTGCCCTGTTTGAAATCTCGTCTATATGGCGTTTGCAAAAGATTTGCTTCCTTGTTATCTTATTTACTGTAAATATCATGTTTATTCATCGTACAGGCGCTCCATGGTTTCCAATCGTCGTTTGGATTGCTCTCCGCCTCACGTATGAAAACAAGGGTTGCTGGAATGTTAATGACAATAACCACATTCTGTGGGTTCTTCGAATTCCACTAATCTTGTCCATTACGGTAAGCATGTTAGACCGTTTTTACAGACTTTAAACAAGCATTGCAACTTGGTTTTTGTAAGGGTCCTTCCCATCATAGTGACAAAAATCGTCACTTTCAACATTTGCTGAAACGGAACACAGTTCAACTAAAGCCAAAACGTCTTTTAGACCTTTTGCAATGCCACTCATTTAATTATAAAACTTATTTCCACAATTTGGGTCTAGAGCTATATTTTGTANAGTTAGTACACCTGTGTCAAGGTAGTTTTAAGGACAAACTGTCATTTGTGATTCATCGCATTTCGAAAACTGCGAGATGTACACTTCTCAATCTCATCCATTTGAAAGCAGTGCTTTGCTTTATCCTTTCAGCTCATGATTTTTATTAAAAGCTAGTTTGTTTTGTGAATTAAAGAGAAAGGTTGAAGGTGCAATTTAGTTAATATGAGAAAATCTTTCGATTGTCAAAAATCTTGTAAATTTATATGAACGATATCTTCGTCTATATATTGACATTAAAATTTGTCAAATTTTTATCCAGGTATGTCTTACGAAGGAATAAGCTTGTTCAAAAAATAACAAACAACTCTTTTGATTCACTGCTACACGCTGCTTGAATGTCAGTCTTGAGAAAACTTCAATCTCAATGCACGGTGCCACTCGGTGTAGAATGCGAACAGAACAATTGAACCAATAAGCAAACTTTCGCGTCGTTAAATTTCTGCAAAAGTTTTATGCATGTTTGAAGTAATTTAAAGAAATATTTCCCGTATAATCATCTGATTCTGTTTCCAAAAACGTGTTTTGGTAACAATGGAACGTTGTTGCAGAAACTTGAAAATTTATCAGTTGTTTTCAAATAGGAATGACTCGAATGGCTGCTCAACACCTGCCCCGAGATCTAGTGCGGCTTAGCAGTGGACTGAAAGAATTGCTCAAACGATGAAGAAGTTGTTTATAAGCTTCTTTTGCCGTGATGCATCACTCTTTTGTTGTACATAACACTATAGACCATGGGTCTCCAAACGTTTTGTCCGAGGGCCACATAAGCTAATGCAGAACATGTCGAGGGCCGGACGTCATACGTAATGCGATTGTTTCGGGATATGGTGTATTCTACCAAATCAACAAATTTTCCGTAATTATATTCTTTTCCTCATTGACAAAACGGCTTCGCGGGCAGGATGAAGTGGCTTCTCGTGCCGCATTTGGCCCGCAGGCCGTAGTTTGGAGGCCTTGCAATAGATCATGAAATTGAAGTCGACGGACTTGTCCTTTATGGTGTGGTTTGTGAGTGTACAACTTAATCAATGAAAAGCAACTAGCAATCAATGGATATAGGAAAAGCTTTTTGCCCACACCCCCAACAAATAATAATTATGTAACTAAGAAAAGCCTTTTCTGTCTGTTTCTATTTTATTTTGTAATCTTATCAAATTCAGACAGAAGCAGCTCAGTGCATTTGGCAAAGTTGCAGATGTTAAATCTAGTCTATTTGGACCGAGGCCCGTATCCATGGGAGGGCATTCGGGTCCGTGCCCCCCAGATTTTATTGTGCCCTCCCAAATTTTATTGTGTCCAGAAAAATTTGTTTTAAACATGTAATGAGAACAAGCATCTTGCCTCCCTAAAATGTATTTTTCGTCACCAAAGCTTAGAACTGGCTACGGGCCTGTTAGGACCTGGACTTACTTGGTGGTGTGGTCATTTCAAGGGAGTTAAACTTAACTAGTCGACAACATCGTGTAAGAAAAGAAAACTACACTTAATTTTACTCCAGAATATATTCAAATTTTATTACATTGTTTCCAGAAGCAATATTCTAAAATGCTTTTATCCAGCTCAATATCTGATCGATGGAAGAATCTTGTTTTCAAAAGTTTGAAATCCTGTAATACGTTGTATCCTCACGAATCGCCTCACTCATNAATTGTCTCTATGCCTATTCGCGTCAATTACTGATAGATGTGAGGTGAAGGGCGTAACGAAATGCATTTAGAAANCACAGGTCACTGGTAGTGAACGCACTTCAAATTGTTGGTGGTGGAAAGTGACTGTGTTTTTACCGTACTTTAAATGGTCAAAGCGTTTGTGACACATTGGNACAACACAATTGGGCGTTCAAAATTTTGTCAAAATAGACTAACGTNATCTGTGGACGACAACCACTAGAACGAAGCAGTGTTATACTGTTACAGCCACCTTGTGCGANATTAACAACGCTTTCAAACTGATTGTGATGACAAATTTTAGTTGTAGCAATGGAAAATGAAATGAGATGATGCTTTCATACTTCTATGAAGAAATGTATTTGATTTGCTTTTGTGTGATTGAGCAGTTCGAAGAAAAGGATATTCTTGAGCGACTAATGGCAAAGATGATATTTCAGATTTCTTGTACCTTACTTAAAAATATGTTAAAGTTCAAAACAAAGTATTTCAAATGGTGCTGTACTAAAGTTGGCATAATAAAAGATTACAAGATGAAACTTTGCATAAATTTAAAAAACGGCAAATAGATCACTTTTTCAGAATTTCAGAATATCGTATATTTTTACTTCTACAGGTCAATTTTGTGATATTTATCAATATAATTCGCATCATCGTCGCGAAGCTTCGAGCGAACCACATGCGCCGAAACGACTACAAATACAGGCTCGCGAAGTCGACTCTTGCTCTCATTCCACTGTTGGGAATACATTATATCGTGTTTCTGGTAGTTATGGACGAAGTCACTGACGACCAAACTGTCATTAAAGTCAAACGGTCTTTCCAAATTGTATTGACGTCTATACAGGTAAATCCCCATGTGAATTAGTAAATGCAACTTATTTGTAATCATACGAGTATGTCCTCTTCTGCTCAGATCTACGTTTTGTCCATTTGTAACGTCTCGAACGGTGTTCAGTTGCAGGCAGATTCACTGTTGCCGTAGACTTGAAAATTGAAAATTTTGTACTTGAAATTTGGTTCTTAAACCAAACTTAAACAAAGTACGCTAGGCTGTGGAAGAACATTGTCAGAAGCCAGCTGGCTCAGTATTCCTGAACATCTGCTTCACAGTTCTAAGGTTTTCCATTCACATTCCAGCTGCTGGTGTCAGCAAGGATCCTCAGATCTAGTGAAAGTAGAACTAAAGCTGCTTCCTTCTCTGAAGACACATTTGTGGCATGTATCATATGACAGTATTTATATTATGACTATGCCGTCAGTCTCACAANATTTTCTGTTCAACTGCACATGTATGCAATATGCAACAAACTGTATAGCAAAATGTGTTCATCCAAACAGTGTAGGTAAAATTAAAACCAAAACGTTTCTGTACTTGCCTGGTATGGACTACTGGCGTTTTGAGGGACAGAAACGGTCTCTCAAATTTTTCCAACGGTCTCTCAAAACATAGGNTACTTCTACATCAGAACAATTGTAGTTCAACTACATCAGAAAATTAGTAGTTNATCCTAATGCAGGCAGATTGTGTTTAGGGAGTTTTTCAGNCTGGTGGGCAGGGGTGTACAGAATTTAGCGCCCNNGGCAAGAAACAAGTTTGGCGCACCAGTACACCAGTACTGTAAGGTCTTTCGGAAGCAAATGTACTGTATTGAACGCAGTATTTGCGACATTGTTGGGACTTGGCGGCGCCCCCAGTGATTCAGCGCCCGAGGAATTGTAGCCCCCTTGCCCCTTCGTTACGACCCTGCTGGTAGGTCTGTTTTCATGATGTTGCTTTCTGTTTCAGTGCGTGTGCTTAAAGCTTTCCCAGATGATTTCGAAAATTCCGTGGAATGCAAAATTCTCAGTTTCATTTTTTATGGAATGAAGTAGAAAATACATTTTTTGTAATAAAAGGTAGATTTTTCTAACATTATAGTCCTTCAAAGCTAAGAATCAAGCACTAAGATCTCAACAAAGTGTATATTTTGCCTACTAGGTAGGCATCATCAGCTCTGCGAAGTGCGTGAAGTATTGAATAGAATGAAATGAAACCCACAAACAGTAAAGTTACCAACTAAGAGAATCTAATCAGGGCTCCCATTCAGTGATTTCTGATAAACCCAGATTGTACATAATAAAATAATATTTAAAAAAAACAGAATCTTTACTCAGTGGTGGACTTAGGGCTGGTGGTCCCGAGGCAGGGCTGAAAAGGGGGCTCTCTGATGACGTCATCGTACAATAACACAAGGTTAACCGCGATAAGACCTGCTCATCAAGCCCAAGAAGGAGATACGCAAGCCACCCAAGGATACGTTCCTGAGAATACGGCATGACTAACATAACAGAAAACGCAAAAAGGTATTCATGATACACAACTTTAAAAACTCTGAAAGCTGGGGAGACAAAGCCAGCAACACATAAAAGTTAAGCGATAGAAAGCTGGCATCGCCTCCCACTTCTCTAGTTTTGCAGTTGCTGTTGGAGGCCCCTTTGAAAACATATCACTTTCACATTACAGTTGCTGTTGGGGGCCTCTTTATGAGCAGGAAAGAGTACTTACGCATTACAATGGCTGTTGAGGCTCCTTTGAAAGCAGAATACTTGCACACTGCAATTGCTGTTGAAGGTCCTTTTGCAAGCAAAGTACTTACAGTGCCACATCACAGTTGTTGTTGGGAGCCCCTTCAAAAACAGAGTACTTACATATTGCAGTGGCTGTTGGGGGCTCCTTCAAAAGCAGAGCACTTACACATTACAGTGGCTGCTTGGGGGCCTCTTTGAAAGCAGAGTTCTTGCGTATGATCTGCTTCGGAGTATACTATAAGGGTTGATAATAAGTTTTTCACCAAAAATGAGAAAAATTTACGCGTGAAACACTTCGAGGGAACCCCTGAAACGGGGGTTCCCGAGGCAAGTGCCTCGCTCGCCTCCACTTAAACCCACCACTGTCTTTACTGTACTTGGCAAAACGACATATTGGTGTAATTACATGAGTTGAAAAGACGATTCAAATACTGATTTAATTATATAGTAGTATGCTCTTTCTAATTTAGTTCTGCAGTGTGAACAGTTGCATCACTTGTCTGTTGCTCAAGACGTTTTACATAACGCTGGAGACATACTTCATTGATGACATCTACTAATTCAGATTTAGGTATCCCTTTGAAACGGTTTTCCTGCATCCTCGACAAGGCTTGTTTTGTCAACAAGCTTTCCTTAGTGTCTGTTTGTTTTGTTTTAATGTGATTGACAAATAAAATATTATTTTTACTGATGCAGAAGAGTGTGGTAAAACCGTAAATTTGGTCACAAATCCGAAGGTATTCCAAAATTTGGGTAACCTAAGCCGTCTTTGATATCACGCAGAGAATACCAGAACCAGGAATAGATTTAGGAGACAAGGAGAAACCGGCCGGAATAGCCTCCATTCATCGTCCAAAAATGGTCTCGTTATAGTCAAGATCTTAATTAACTTTGCTCGATGCACGTTGCAAATAATGTGGATTTGACAGAAATTTTAAGGTATTCGGATTCGATTTCTAAATTCCTAACTCTTATCCAACGGATAATATCCATCTCTCATATACTGCCACAATTTTCTGTTAAGATAAGCCCCTCAACTAAAAGCAAGGAGAAGAGCCTAAAAATGCGATCAAACTGAATTACTTTTTAAAATCCTTGTTTGGCAATCCCTAACCAACGGTGGCGTACACAGAAAATTTTCATGGGAGGGGGTTTTCAGTGGCATATGGTGGTCATTTGTATTTGGTGTGCGCTATTTATGACGTCACAATTTGACGTCATTTTCATGTTTGTAAACTAACGTTTTGGCGAAGTTTGTTGACACAATATGCATATTCTTCCACATGCACTCTCATTATTTTATGTGTTATTGCACTGGCACTGAATATAAACTACCAGCGCTCCACGTTAGGATATCAGAGGAAAATACAATCAACTCTACGACACAGCAGTTCATAACTGCAAAATTATCAGGCTGGGCGTCAAAAAAGGGGAGTAAAACGCACTCATCACTACGTCAGAGCAATTTACAACTGCAATTTTTGCATTAAGTCGACAAATTAACAAGCAAAAAGTATGCGAAAGCAATTAATCTCTGCGCAGGTAAACAAAATTTTTGTAACATATTAAACTCAAGGGGGGTTTTAACCCCAACTAATCCCCTTGCGTACGCCCTTGCTAACCAATGTTCATCGTTTTTTAATTTTCTGGCGTCAATTTACTAAGGTCAAGTCCGCACACAAGCTTTTGTAATGTGCTTTGTGACGACACAACGATGATAAGGCAGGCGATAATCCGTTTTGGGGATAGACCCATTTTTTGTGAATGTTTTTACACGGCCCACGTTTTTATAGTAACGAACACTGCTGTTCACACAATTTCCGAAAAATAAAAATGTGAAGGTGCTCGATGCACACTAATCGAGTAATACAGGTTAATTAAGGTTTGCGATAAAATGGTGCGTTGAGAAGAAAGCGTGGTTGCAAGCAGCCTTCCTGGAATATATCCTTGCACCACCTACCTGCGCATTATAGTCAGGCCGTGAAATTCTGCTGAACGTATATTCTCTAAAATTTTGTGATTGGTTTGTGAAGTTTTAAGACTGAACCCAGCTTGCACTTGCCGAATAGTAACCGCTAAAGGCTAGCAGTCTTCGTGGGGCTCTGTCTGCAATGCACAGGTCATCACGGTCCACCGGTTCAGTCTAGGCGCACTGATCCCGCGCTTTATCAGGCGCTTATCTCAAAATTCATCGAGACCATGACAATTATCCGAAAGGTTTACTAAATAACAGCGATTTAGCAGCTTATTGGCCATGGCGTCCGCGTCTCATCGCAGCTGATGACGCTTCTCGTCCAAGCTACATAAATAGGCGTGACCTGAAAAGCATTGCTGCAATGTACCTCGCACTCCTGTTACCTTTAAGATTTAAGATAAAATGTGACTTGGATTCTAATCTTTAAATCAGTCGGCACGTTCGTAGAATTGAAAAGAGCTACTTATGATGCCATCTTTTTTACAAAAGGATCAGTTGCATATGCGGCAGTATCAGGGGCGGATCCAGGGGGGCGATTGGGGCGTTAGCACCCCTAAAACCCACGAAATTAACTTTTTCACCATAATTTCGTACAGTTCGGAAAACAACATTCGCGATATAAGGCCATTTTTTCGTCCATTGTGTTGTCACAGAAGTGTTATGAAGTATACCTCATCTCTCTTACCCTAGGGAAGCCATTGTAAAACTGGACTGAGAAATTTTACTGAAATTGCCCCCCTAACCTCACTGGCTGCATCCGCCCCTGGGCAGTAGGTTTCGATGGCACCCATGCATCTTCACCAACTTTTTATTATCATGTAGCAATAAAGCCGCTGAAGGTCAGTGTCATCGTAGCCCGAAGCGCTTGTGCTGTGTTCATTGCAACGCAGCCACGCACTTCGCAGCAGTCGGCTGCATCGTTTTTCACACCTTTGCAAACGGTTTGTTCCGTTTTCATCAAATTGGTCCAGTTAGCATGGATGATGCCCAAACATATCGCTGCTGTACATGTACTTGACCAGTAAACAAAAAAATGTTATTTTTGCTGTTCATCTACTTGATCACTTTCCTGCGTTGAAAGAGTAAAGTTGCTAAAAGATACAGGCCCGTACGATTCGAACAAGGACTCATTCTTGTGATAAGCATAGATCAAAAAGCACCAGAGCCTCTCATTTGAATTTGCAAGGATAACACCAAAATCTATTTAAAAAGAACTGTGACGAAGTAAATCACTCGAGTTGTTCTTTGACTAACCAAAAATCTGTTCGCCTCGCTTGTACGAAACCAAACCATAAAAGCAAACGGCTTGAATAAGACGAGTCTTGTCTCAATTAACCATCGTGCTCTTGAGCGTTACAGCTGTTGAAGCGGCTTTGGACGTTATGAAGCTTTGATGCATACAGTCTGTTGTTTCTGAGTTTCCTTCACCATTGCTTTGTTAAAACTTTTGTCTGATGTTCAAATTGCATTTTGCCGCTTCATATACTTCTTCGCTTGAAATGTCTTCAATTTAGTATTGCATTGTGGTAACAACACAGGTCTGGCTGAGCAGTTGGCACATAAGGTCTTTCGCCCACACTTTGTTTCTCAAATACGTTGTTGACACCGATTTGGAGAATTCCTGAGTCCTTTTCGTTTGTTTTCAGATTTTATTTTTTATTGACATATAATTAACTTTTCTGCCCTTTGCTTTTTTTCTTTATATCATAGTTCTGTTATTTTACGGTTTGAGTCA
>JGI24021J15306_10006667_pt1 | contig 13956 bp, 10 predicted proteins | sample Ectturendosymbi1_FD_15306 | JGI IMG/M metagenome (IMG submission 15306) | reverse complement strand
TAAAAACTCACAAAACAACGATACTAAACTCAAAACGCCAGATTCCTATTCTACAGGACTGACTCTATATTCCTGATTTTTTCTGTCGTCCAGAACTGAAAGCTTTTCCCAAAAATGTTCATCAAAATCTCTACTGGANGTCTGNTGCTAAGAACCAACAGTCGACAGAATTCAAGATGGCGGATGCCAAACCTGTAATCACTAAAAGGCGATAAAGCCCTTGAAAAGAAAGTGCGACTCCGGCCGAATTCGGGACACCAGTCGTTGAGCGATAAAAATAACCGTGTGCAGAATAAAAGAACAAAACGTTGGATGGGANGAATTCGGCACATATGACGTTAAAGGGTTAATGTGAATAAGGAGAAAGTTGCTATATTGAATAGCTTATGTCCACAAATAAATGTATAGCCAGTTTGTTTATTGAATCTAGCACATATGCCAATCAGGGTTGATAAAAATCGTTATTTTTTTCAGATTTTTTTAATTTTTATTATTTTTTTGATTTAATGTGTAGGCATGACCACCTAACACTCATAATTTTAAATAGTATTTGTAATATAACTTTTCTGTGCTTTGTTTCTTCATGTACAGCAACTAGAAACAGCTTTGTCCTTATGCAATATTCCATAAGACAATCAGTTCATAATTTAGATGCAACTTTTCTTTGTGCTTAGGATTTTTTTCACTGAAATGTTTCAGTCATTTGTCTCATAGTAGTATTACAACTAACATAACAGTATTCATTACATGGACTGAGTCCATGTAAGTTAGAAAACTTTTGGGGGACGAACTTTGCGTGATATGCAAGATATTGTGCATATCACACAAATATAATATTGTTTGCCTTTCAATGATGTCACCATGTTCACTCATCTGTGGTACACCCTTTTTGTAACATTGGAAAAATGGGAGGAAAATTATATAAATGATTTATTTTGGTCATCATGGTCCAAGCCCCCCTGGCTACACCCATGGTGTTGTGGCTGTTGCATAGTACTATGCTAGTACTTGACAATGGTTATTAGGCATTTGCTTCTTTACTGAGTACACTTAGCATGTGAAGGGTTCTTTTTCAAAGTAGATAAAACAAACAGTCCTATATGTTCAAACTTGTGGCATTCTAACAGTTCTGAGTTCGCAAGGGTTAATGATTTCAGTCCACATGTCATTTTTGCAGTCAGTTGAAAGAGAATCTGTGACCTCACAGAAGCAATGATTGATAAAACTTTAATTGTTTTTGACTTGTGTCATCATAAGAACTCTCTACCTTTTATACTGATGTAAGTGAAAGCCTATTAGAAACCCAAGTAAATGTGTAATAGAAATCACACAAAGCTTCAAAACTGCAGATTATTTTTTCTCTTCATTTTTTTTATTATTTTGATAGCTTGATTTAAACCAACCAACCCTGATTGGAAATGTATCAGTAAATATGAAATAATCAACCTTTTGTGCTAGCAGTGTGATTTTTGTAAATGTGCATGTCATCTGTAGAATAAAAGTGGCTGGTTTCTCTTTCGTATCAAAAAGCATAGTTATGTTGTTAATATAAGAAAGAATTAGTTTGGTTTTATGAAAATTGCCTGTAATTCATTCTAGTGTTTCAGCCTCTGCATGTTTCATTCCAGTACATTCAAGCTTTCCTAATTCATTGTGTGCAGTTTTTTGTTGGTTGTCATTCATTCAGTTTTGTTTCATGCTTCTTACTTTGACTTTTTATCAGTTTTTGTTGCATGAATAGTTTAGTTTCATCAGTAACATCTATATATGACACCAGGACTGTGCAATCAATGCCAAAACTTGTGACTTCGACTCTTCTTTTTGGTGCCATGGCTCCGACACCTTATGTAACAATCACTTCTTGTTTTATACTGTTCTAACAATGGCACAACTTTGCTGTATCACTGCTGTTTGTGCAAAACCCACTTGTTTTTTTCCACCAGGCTGTCACTCACCACAAGGTCGACCACACTAGGCATTACTGTCACAAAGTACTTGTTTTTTTAAGTCTTTGTTTGGTGATTGACTGATTTTGTTTTTGAAATGACCAAAAAATTCAGTCAATTCAGTCGGAATGCTTCTTTTAGTCATAAAAAAAGTTTTCAAGCTATGTCAGACAAACAACCAAAATGTCTTGGCGAAAAGAAAAACCTAGTCACAGTCAGTCATACACGTATGATGAAATACTAAGTTTTCTGATCATTCCACCAGTGATGGTCAATCTTTAAATCACAGCAATTCCCACGTGGTAGTGCTGACTAATGGATGAACCTCACAAAATTTTTTAAAATTCTTTAAAACATGTAGCGATCAATGCAAAATGTTGAGCAAACCTGCAAAGCAAAAAAATTTGTCTTTGTCTTAAACCAAGAACATGTTATCAAAGAACCAAAAAACAATCTGCTGCAGAAAATTGTTGCAGCTAAAAATTAACATATCGCATTTACAAGTTCCAACAGGTCATTCCGTATCAAATTAAGGAAAAAATGAAACTGTGTTTGTAACCCTATGCTTTAGAATTTCCTTGTTTTCATGTATTTTATTGCGTTTTGAAAATGTTGACCAGAAAAATGGATTTTTTTGATATCTTATACAGTTCTCAAGTTAGGCGCTGTTAAAATTTTCACCACTAGGTGCTGATTTACCAGGCGAGTACTTTTTTTGCCCATAGGCCAATGCAAATTTGCTTGTATCTTCACAAATACTCTACATAGATACAGAAAAATTGGTTTTTGGGTATTTTAAAGGTCAAGGTATCCAAATCTGCAGTCAAAATAGCAGAAAAACAACATTTTCATGGAGAAAAATGAGGTTGAAAATTTTGTAACTAAATTTTTAGTTGTGAGTTGTTGACGCAGCATAAACATTTTTTTAAAATTTGGTAGTACTGTGCTTGTATTTTCTATTTATATAGNTTTGGGAATTATGTTTTTCAAGGTTCTTGAAAAATTGTGGTGTAAGTTTTATATGTTTCACACACAAACACAACCTTTTGCTAAAAACTTAAAGTTCAACAGCATCTCAAAAATTCACCATATTGAAAATATTAAACATTTTCTGACAAGTGAGGAGGATGAACAAATGCATACGCAGATCCACATTATTGTCTTACAAAAAAATGCTGTGGCCTGCACCACAGCTCAGGTGTTCATGTTAGGTGTTCCAGTTCTTCCTATTTTTCTCCCTGTACCATTTCTATCACACAACACTTTGACCACCTTACCCATTCCATTAAATTTGGTATAGAATGACCCCAATATGGAAGACAAAGGAAAACCTCATAGAAACACAGCATAACAATATCAATCTATAAGGAAACACGCCAAAGAAAGTTGCAGTGTTATTTCTGGTAATTATAATTCGCTTTGCATCTGAGGAATTGTCAGTGCATCGTTTGGTTTTATGCGTAAGACTAGTGCGTCGAGAGTTTATCCAAGTTGGGAATCATTGGCTGACACTCATTCATTGGATAATTGCATGGAAATGTCTGACAAAATCGTTAGGCATTTAACCCATTTCATCTCCATTATGAAAATGCAGCCTTTGCAATGAGCTGAATTTTTTTGAAGTTTGAGCAATGTTACATGTCCTATCAAAATTGCAAATAATAACATTTTGGCATTTAAGTTTAGGTGCGCATGTGCTTCCTTTTGAATTGAGCAGAGCAGAGTCAAATCTGTTCTGTATATAACAGCATTAATACTGCTGCATCAGGACGTCATCAAACTTTTAAAACAGTGGTGCAAAATTACCTGTGAATGTTAGCAGCACGCATTTATTTTTAGTAGCGCGCACACACACAAGGTTTGCCACCATGCAGCATTTATATGCATAAGTCATAAATTGCGCACTCCAAGTTTTTGGTTGCGTCAGTGCACATTTTTGCACCCCTGTTAAAAAATTTTATTGGCTTTTTTGTGACTACACCAATTACTGTATGGAAGAGATTTATTGAAACCTACGTGCAGGTCATTGGGCCTCTGTGACAGCTTTAAATTGAAAGTAACTAATCTATCACTGTATTTAGTTTCCACCAGTTGTTTGCACGGATTCTTTAGATATATATTCATGTTTAAAGAAAAAGTAGTTCAACCTATGCTACAAATATGTCACTGGAGCATATTCGTCAATGACGTAACTCTATTTTTGGCTTTTGTCGATGATAAACCATTTGCACAAATTTTGTGCGTAGATTTTCTCTCTGTGATATTCGTAATGCAATGCTTGTTTTTTTTTCATTTTCAGCCGCTTTCCTAACCCAAACGGTTTGCCTGCAAGACACTACAGTAAAGTTTGAAATATGGGATACCGCGGGACAAGAACGGTATCACAGTCTTGCTCCGATGTATTACAGAGGAGCTCAGGCTGCGATTGTTGTCTATGACATCACGAATCAGGTACCAAAACAAATAACTATTGCAAATAAGTTCGTGGACTGCTGTTTGCTCACATCAGGTTGTGTAATCCCCATTGCTTGGCGCGCTGCGTGATTGTTAGTTTTTGCCGTGTATGCCAGAATACTACTACTGTGGTATCGCTGCAGCTGATGTGCGTGGTGCAATTTTTTCTTTCCATCAACAAAACAGCATTACAAGCGTTGGAGCCTTGAACTTTATGTCCTATACATAGACAGCTGGCCGGTCGCCAGTGTAAACCCATATTAAGCTGCTGCGTGTGTATGCGGCGGTAGGACCTCCAGGAGAGCTGGTAACCGCCTTGAGAGAATTCCGAAGCGAGCCTCAGCAAGGAACGCAGCCACTGGGCTGCCCAGTCATCAGCAGAATGCGCTTTAAACCTCCCCAGGAAGTTCCAAAAATGCGCGGTCAATACTTCGGGTCCAGGTTCAGCTGCAGGGGCTGCCAGAATGGACAAACGTCTCCCACCTGCCCAAGGTTTTTTGGTCATTTTTCGGTCATTGATCAATTTCGGTCAGAAATATAGACTAAGTCATAGTGTTGTGGCGAGCTTCAATACTACTACGGAACAAATGACCGAAATGTCTCAATGATCAAAATATCACAGAAAAATTTAACCGAAATGTCTCTGCGAAAAAAAAACAGCACCTGCCTATCGGTCCCGTACCTGGACCGACTGCCTTGCGTGGTTGAAAAGCACAGTCCGTCTTTGAAAGAAGCTATTCGACCCGTAGATGGAGTCCAGCCAGGGTGAACCTGTGAATATTGGTGGCTAAAGAGTAGTGCGGTTTCCATCACCGTTGCAGTTTAATGTCATGCCCCAGATTCAAGTTGATGCTTTAATGTAATTGCCCCGAATGAACCGTTTTGCGATTGCAGAGCACGACGCCGGTGCCATTGTTATCGCGGCATGTGAGTGGTAAGTTGAAAGGCGTTTCACCGTTGAAAAAGCATATTCCCTGGGTTAGCAATTATGTGGATCATGGTATTTGTGCTCGTACGCTGGCGTACTTTCATGTGCGTTGCAGTTACTTGCTTTGCACTGAGCAAATATTTCTATTTCTGACACTTGTTCAGTGCTGTACAGAAACAGAGCAGGTGCAGTCAGGTTTTGAAGTTTGCACTAATCGATTCATTAGCGCTTGTTTATCGGGAGTGATCGAGGCGTGCAATGTTATAATGTCATTTTCTTGTTACATTAACCAACTGGGCAACTCATTCCCGTCAGTGGGGCACGTGGCGGGACGCCGGTAAATTAACTTAAACCTTTCTTTTCTTTACGTGCCTGGCAACAGCAAAACGTGCTTAAACAATAAACGGAGAAAAAAACGCCCACGCTGTCAGTTACAGATACTCAGCATCATCGCTTACTGCATTTTGGTTGGAATCTGAAAAAGAGTAAACAAATCAACTTAATTCACCGATCTACAGAGTTTCTTTCACGGCAGCCAAATCAGGTTGCCTCAGGTCTTTATATTTTATTCTTTTTTTCCCAGTAAGCGATGTTCATTCGATGAAAATATTATTTTAGTCTGTATTTTTGTTGAACGCAAACGATCCGGGTGCGTTACGCTTTGTGACGTCAAAAACGTAACTCGCTGATACAGTGCAAATGCATTTGTTGAAAGTAGCTTCCCCCAAATGTGACTAAGCGGAGAATAGAAAATTAAGTTCAATGACACTAGCAAATATTTACTGCAAGCAAAGGCCGCTTTTCAAAGGTTCTTGAAGATCGTGCGTTAATTCTGTGGTTCGCACCAAACATTTCAGCGTAGCACACACTTCGGTACCACGGACAGCTGAAAATTCTCAGGCGGTTATGTTTATTCTTTGTTAAGTGTGATGAGTTGGACCTCGTTGCCGCCTTCCAATTTTGAAAATGTAAATGCTTTATAAAGCTATTAGATGATGGCTTGACTTAAGTGGAGCAACGTTACGTTTGTCCACAACTAAATAATATGCTTCGCGATTTCGCAGGACACATTCGGAAGAGCTAAGACTTGGGTGAAGGAACTGCAAAGACAAGCTAGTCCAAACATCGTTATAGCATTGGCTGGTAATAAGGCCGATTTGGCCGCAAAAAGGATGGTCGACCATGAGGTGAGCAGAGCACAAGAGTTTTTTACTCCGATTTTGATGTTATTTATTTGTGTGTCGCTCAGACACGGTTGCGGTTTTGTACTTTGCTCCTTTCGGCATTTCGTCTTTAACAAAGCGCTCGTGTGTTCGTCTGTAAACGCCATCACGATTTTGTCTTATCAATAAAGTACTGCAGAAATGAAGAATTTTTTTGCATTCTTCGAAATTATTGAAAGCCGTTGGCGCACTTAGTCTACTGTTTATCTATGCAACGTCTGTAGTGCTTGTGCAGTACTTCCCACTACTTACGTCTACATCCGCAGTGTTACCATCGTACTGTAATACCTGTTGCACCAACTCCCAGCCCTAACGCTGTATGACTCCTGGCAGGTACATTTGCAAGTTAACGGCAACACGCAAATTCGAGCACGCGACATCAGTCTGATTGACAACTGCTGCCTTCTAACGCAACTGCTGATGCTTTCGCGCATTCGGTTCTTCTGAAAACATTGGCGCAATTTTGCGTGACGCACAAAAGTTCGTAACACGCTCGACTGCTTTCGTCGTCGAGCGTGACGTTGTTGCTGCGAGCCACTCAGGCGTGCTATGACTCTGTGTTGTTTGGACGACGCAGGAATTGCATTGGCTATTCGCCTGCTTGTGTAGCTTTTACGGGAAACGCCACCTTTTTTGCGGCTAACTTCTGCACCAGATGTTTCTTTGTTCGGTGATGTTTGACTAGATCGGTTTTACGCGGTGTGTAAATCGGTTAGTTAGGTTTTAATGTGATCTATGCTCTTTCGGCTAATGGGCTCACTGTGGAGTTTCGCTGGCGCAAGGATGTTGGTTGATTATTTGGACGATGAAGCTTTTCTCTCACTGCTTGAACACTGACGCGCGTTATGTGTACTTTGTTTCGCTGATATATACATATATATCCAGTTCTTTGTTTCGCTCATATCTTTAGTTTGTGACTTTTGCAAGCTGGTATGATTTTATTTTATCATTGCTTTTTCTTTTTTACTGTCTTTTTTGTTGCTACTGTTTTATTCAGTTACTATTTAGGCATTTAGTTAAACAATGCAAATAAATGAAAAAAGCCGGTGTATCATTTCATTCAAACGTAGTTTTCCTTTACAAGCCCGTAAAAAGGTGTTTAACGTTTGGGGGCAAAATAAATTTTTAATGGGTCGGGAGATTCTTGTGTTATTATATGTTTACAACAAAATTTTGTGAGTGCAACAGAATTTGGGGAGGTAGTGCCCCTTAAAAATAAGGCCCCTCTTGGACTACGGGCCCGTTCCATTTTGTTGTTATAATATTTTGTCTAAGTTTGCTAGGAGCGTAAATTCAAACCTTTCAAAGAAAGGTATCGCATCCGAACCGCGTGTATGTCGGAGTGAAGAGTAATTTTTCTGCCCGCAAATTAGAATTGGTGTGACACGTGCGGTTCTTTTACCTTGCAGGAAGCCGCGGCGTATTCTGAAGAGAACGGTCTTTTATTTATGGAAACGTCAGCAAAGACAGCGATGCACGTTAACGATATCTTTTTAGCGATTGGTAAGTGAAAAGGAAGCTTTCATCGCCCGTATATTTCTGGCAGTTCGTGCGTTGCGAGTTGCATAAAATTTAAGAAAAAAATTGAAAAAATTCCAGCTTTGAAACCATATTCATTGCACGACATTTTCATAAACACACTTTTATTATACGCCCTTATCCTTTTCACAACCGTTTCAAAGCATAAACCGCTGATACGAATATCAAATGGATGTGCCTCTTTCCGTATGGCACATCCACCTTATTTCTCTTTTACCCGATCTTCATTTTTTATCATTCTTTTTTCAACCGCAATATTACATCATTCGATTGTGACATCGCAGGTCCATTGGCGTTCAGCCATAGCGGTGAGCCGTTTGAACTCAACTGTTTGTTGTTCGCAGCTATACCCGCCGTTTTAAGCTGATGCCTGGCGGAGGTTTCAAATGCGTGGTGCTATTGAAACGAGCTTCGCAGGAATACGTACCTCTTGTACGTTGAATAACCATTAAGCATGCTTTTCTATAGCTGCCTGTAAATCGCTACTGAATCAACACCTGGTGGTGCGTTGTGGTCGTGGCGATGATTTTGCTTTGATGAAAGCTTACGATTGTTGAGTCCATCCAATGCAGGTCCAAATGCTCAGCCTTGCAAGAGAGCTTAAGAAATGCTTTGCTCTTATAGCGAGTCATACTCAATATAGCGCCTCCTTCGCAAATAAGTGTCACTGTGACGTCACTTTCGTTTTCTCTGATCTGTTTGGCCGCGCTTCAAGTTTGTGGTGTTTGTTCGTTTGCGAAACTTGTGGTTTTGCATTGTCGTGTAAGTGCTTATAAACAACTGTTATCATTTACCACCAACTTACTCGGCAGACCGTAAGAAGCCCTAGAAGTTTCTGCGAGGCTGCCACGTAAAATTTTGGCTTATTTTGTTTTCGTTTGTGTTTAAATTGATGTTATTCTAACTTCCATTTCGCTGAAATAACTACAGCGCCATGCATTATGTTAATTAGTTATGATGTTATGATGAGTTGATCACGTTTCACGGTGGTTATTGCACGCATCCTTCCGTGCGAAACAGATGTTTTCTAGCGGTGAAGTTAGTTGATTCTTTAAGCTACCGTCACTGTCAGTGGCGTAACTAGAGGTTTGAGCCAGGGGGAACTTAACTGAAGGAAGTCCACTGGCCAACACTCAGAAAAAAGTTAAGAAACCATAGTGAATCCGAATGTGGATGGCTATACTAAAACCCTAAATCACCGAAAAACACTCCGAAAAACGTAAAAAAACAACAACCTGCTGAAAACAAAAAATTACATATTTAACAGGGGGCCCCAATTATTACATTTATCTTGCCAAGGGGGACGGTTCATACCCCTACCTTCCGTCGGTTACACCACTGGTTACTATAGTTCTGCAAATCCTCGTTTGTATTCATGACTGCCAGTTTGTGCTTAATTCCAAGATTAGTATTTATCGAAGGAACCCTTCCACACAAAAGAATCAGGCACTGCATGGTGTTTGCAGAATGCAGCAAGTGTTATTATCTACTGAGTAGGCATTGTCTGCTCAAATTCGTCATCTCTGACATTTGCACTTATTTTGGAAGAACAGGGTCTTAACAAAATGTTACTGCGCTAATTTCTGGGAAACATGATCAGTTTTACTTAATAAATGTGAAAAGCATTTGATCACATGTTGATCACGACTATCGGTACGTCCCTTTGCGTTCCCCGAAATTTATGCCCGAGTGGCTTTCCCATTGTTCTGAGGAACGCCGTGTGATGTCATAGCATTGCCTTGCCGCTTTTTCGAATGCATCTTCTGTGGTCGCCTGTGCCCTGTGCAAATGTGGTGAACATTAACTGCAATAACGTTACTTTGTTCTTTTCAACACCAGGAAGCTATGAGATGTTATTGTCAGTTTGTGTTTACGCATGGATAGCTTTTAAGTTACCTGTATTCCTGACCGTACTGCTTAAACTCTACGCGTTTCGTAGAGCTGCAGGCCAACGCTACGTAATTCGGTTTTGCATTGAGTAAGGTGCCATCCTGCAGATGCCTTGATAAAGCGTTTGCGGGTGGCCATGAACTACGACACGGGTAATAACCCTACAGCATCGAAAGGGTTAAAGAGCGAACAAACAAGGCATCTGATTCCATTTTGCAGTCCAACAGCTATTTTTAATAATGCACGCGAAAAGGTGGCAGCGTCTCACACAGTAGACAAGAAATAATTGTGCTCGAGATTTGTAGCTACGTCAAAAACAAGCCAAGGCCTGAGCCTTAAGCAGTTCTGTACACAAATTGATGACAAGTTCTCCACTTTGCCAACTCACACCCCAACCCAGTGAAACACATTGGGACGCTGTACTGGAGCGGATGATTGAATTTTCGGAACAAGTCAAAAGAGTGCTTTCTCTCACCCTGGCGCTCGCCACGAATTATGGAAATTTTTTGAAACCAGTTTGATCGCCTGTTGCTGCTTTCTTACTTCGCTGCGCATGGTTAATATTCAAAAAGCCGATATTACTCCGCGAAAGATGGCTGCTTTATATACAGAACTGGGAAACATAATGTTAAGTCGTTCAAGGGTTCAATGTTGCAGCGCAAGGATAAATATCTTGTGGGGCAGCATCAGCTGATCGGTGTGTTGAAAAAAATTAACGAGAAAGATGTTAAATCGCACTTCTAAGAGTTTTACACAATCCTCTTGGTTTACACTAGCAAGTTGTTTTGACTGAAGAAACATCTGGTTTTCACTTCAGTGGACCAGGGAAAGAAACAACATCTCTGAAAATGCAGTGAAATCTGTTGCAACTTGCAGTGCATCTAGACCTGAGTTGCTCTGAGACGCATGCGCTGTTTTCCAAAAACAAAAGCTTGCTCAAGCTCAAGCTGGCCATTCGCAATGAAAAATACAATTTATGGCTTTTCTAACACATACATGGTTTGGTTTTTCTTGCATTAATAAAGCCATTTTCAAAAGATGTTTGCTTATTTTTTAGATAAGGTTCATCCTTAACGTCCTTATGTTTTAGGTCCAGCAAGGTGAGAGCCTTGTTGATATTTAATTGGCAATTCGAATTTAATCAGAATTACGTGCATTTTCCATTACAGTTTAAATACAACCTGGTTTTTAACGTTTGACCTTGCTGACCGCTGAGATATTTAGAGAGACCGAAACTGTTTCATCTGAATACCGAGATGTTCGTAAAGCACGGTCTTAGTGTATTTTGATGGTGGTAATAAAGCGAGTTTCTAGTGTATTTTGAGAGACCGTTGGAAAAATTTGAGAGACCATTTAAGTCTCTACCTTAAAAAAACACAGATGACAACTGTTCTCATCGGCATGCTTAAGAACATCGGTTCTCAATTCATTTTGAAGCCCGCATCCCGTCCCGAAGGAAAAATCATTTTTGCACCATTTGATGTATTGTTTTTTGTATTATCAGAGAAGTTCGCACCCCAAGAAGTCCCTCCTCGCATTCCCTGGGGTTGCGAGCGCCCCCAATTGAGAACCGCTGCTTTAGAATATAAACTTGCCGTAGCCTTTCCCATACTTCCTATCGCTTTCCTTTTTTGAACGTATCACCCCATTTAATACAAGATCATATTCGTCAGTGTACGTTGTTGTACGTCACAATCATATGAGATGTCACATCCGGAGTGAGCCTCGTGGCATGTAAACTGCTGGCAGGTGTCTGCTGATCAAGGCTTTGTTTGCTGGGCAAGCGGTTGTATTATTTCGTAACAGAGGCAAGTGCAACCGAACAAAGCAACTTTGAAGACTTCGGAATTTTTTCGCAGTGATTTTTCGTAGTCTTTATATTCATTTCCTCTTTTTTTTGATCAACTGCATGAACCTTAATTACACGATAGTTGCGAAAAGTTTACAAAAGCTACGTAAATGGAATGTACTTGGTCAATCAACGCTAGTGATAATAACTTTGCAATCGACTCCATCGGCCTTCTTGTTTTTTGTGGTTGACATCTCGGATTCAATGACGTGTACAGGTGACGTCACGAGGCCTGGTGCACGACTAAGCGATAAAGATGTGTTGTGAGCTTCTCGCGTTTTGCTATTACAGACGGCTTTTGCTTCTGTTCACAGGTTAATTGCGTGCATCGAAAAAAGATTCCGTAATAGTTCACCCCCCGGTGGACAGTGACTCCGCGGCATTGTTCCACTCGGGCTTGTGTGATCGCGCCAGCGCTTCGCTAACACGCGATCGCTTTTTTGCTTTCAGCGGAAAAGCTTCCGAAGAACGGCGGCGGCGCTCCCGCAAACACGGGCGTCCAGATCACGACCGACCCCCCCGCGACGTCCAAGTCGTGTTGCGGCGGCGCGCGCTGAGTCTCTCGCTTCGCCCGTCAACAACCGCTGTGGAGTGTTTCTCAAAGAGCAGACAAGACTAATCGAACAATGATTGCAACATGTACAAACACACGACTCCTCCCTAGATTTTGATTGGACAGACCGCAAGCTCTTTTCGATTGTGATTGGCTTGAGCCGAAACGGCATCGATCAATCGTGACGTATCGCGCGCGGCATGAAGGCACTAGCAGTGTTTCGTCGCTCGGGGCATTAACCCCTCTTTCTGTAGATACTTTTCTCAATTGGCTGGCAATGACGCTTGTGTTCGGGCCTCCAGTGTCCCCGCCTGTTCGGGCCCCCAGTGTCCCCGAACGGGCCCCCGCTTCACGTGGTGTACATACATACGCAACGAAAGCTGGTGTTGGCGAGAAATCGACCACGAGAGCGTTTGCTTTTTTTCCGAACTCGCGAGCTTTATCAGATTTAACGAAATTTCATATCGCATCCGTGATGATTATGTGCGCCTGTCGGCCCTCCCTCCCTCCTTGAAGCTTGTTTCGCGAGCGACCATCCATCCGGACCGGAGAGGGCGTTTGGCGGCCGGCAGCTTGGTAGCACGTCGTGCGCGTTCGTGAACGTTTTGTTTGTGCAATTCTGTCGCTTTTCCTCATCTTGTTCAGCCGGCGTCAGGGGCGAGGGAGCAGAAGTGACGTCACGCTGACGTCATCGACAAGTCTTAAATCGCGTGCGTTCCTTTGCGCCGCGCGCCGCAGAAGAAATCGAACAACTGAAAAATTTTCCGCAATTGGCAACTTCGGACTGGGGGAAAGGGGGATTTCTGCTTCTTCGCTCGTGCGCGGCGGTCGGTAGACTCGACTTGTCGAAATCGCTTTTTCATTCCCGTCGCTATATTTATAAGATGCAAACCGTCGGTCGGTTTGCGAAACTTAACCGCGTTCGACGAAAAAAACGTCTCGCGCTCTTCTCTCGCGCTCCTCCACAGATGTTCGCGGGGGAGGGTCGCGACCTTTGACTGCGCCACACTCCGTGTTCTGCATCCCGTCGCTTATCGTCTTGTTCGAGTGTGAGCGTCTCTCGACGAACTGTTTCTCATCCCCCCTTTTTTTGCCAGGCTGAACCGGTATAACGTTTGTCCATTGTCATCGTGGTTTAGTGGTTTACATTTACCGACACATTAAAAATAATAAATAAAACTGTAATCGAACACATCCATTTCGCGCGTCGTCGCGGTTTTCCACTGGAATAAGAAACGCAACGAAATGCGCACGTGATTGATTGAAACACTTTGGACTGCTGAGGTGCGGTTAACAGTGCGGGCGGTTGCTGAAAACAAAGCTCCGTTGTTGTGTGGTGACAAAACGAGAGCTGCCAAACACACAAAACGGTAAGTTCGTCAATCCGACATGGTTCTGATCCTCAGTTTTCGCCTATGGTCACGAGCTTTGGCGTTGACCGAAAGGACGCTATCTCAAGTACATGCAGTCCGTGGCTTTGGTGGGCTTATCCCGTATCCTTCCCAAAGCTCCAAGCCCCCAAATTTAAATATGAAACACTATAAACCAGTTGTTTTTGTCAAATTTTACCCCCC
>JGI24021J15306_10006665_pt1 | contig 13957 bp, 10 predicted proteins | sample Ectturendosymbi1_FD_15306 | JGI IMG/M metagenome (IMG submission 15306) | reverse complement strand
AAGGTTGGGGGGGGGGCGATTTCAGTAACGTTTGGTAGACAAGTCTCATAACGGCTTCGCTGCTCTTAAGGCCAATCTACACTGAGGACGTGCCAGAAGTTGCCAGGCGTAATCCTTTGTTTGTTTTGTTGCGTCGGGTAAATCTGCGCTCGTGCACGGCTCGGCACGACAACTCCTGGCCGCAATAAAACAAACAAAGAATCGTATGCGACTACTCCTGGCAACTTCTCAGTGTAGATTGCTTCTCAACACTGCTGTGACAAAACAATGGATAGCAAAATGACACTAGGCTATTTGACGAATGCTGTTTTCGAAATTGTAAAAAATCATGGTGAACAAAGTTTCTTTCGGAGGTTTCAGCGGGGCGATCACCACTCCCCTTGGATCTGCCCGTAGTATGAGGCCCATAGGTGTAGGAGCAGGCAAATTTGTGGAGGTGCAAAGGATTTTTGCTCGAATTTTCCCGAAATTGCCCGAAAAGTTTTTTTGCCTACAAAAAATTATGCCCCACTTCAAGGATTTGCCAGGATTTTCAGGGATTTTTCCGGGATTTTCAAGGATTTTTCCCAGATTTTCGACAAATCAAAATTTTTGGGGGTCAGTATGCACCACCACCTCCTTCATCACTGATGAGGCCCACTGCGACGACCACGATATTAAAGGTATTACACAAAACCACTATAATGTGCCCATTGGATTCTGTGTCACTGGTCCCTTAGTGAAAAGCAAAATCTCAGCTCTATTTCAGTGTCAGAACCAGCGTAAGACCGTTAGGAGACAGAGTCACAACATAAAATTTGCGCCAATATTTAAATCATGCGTCAGTAGCAAAAAGTTCGTTTTTCTATATGAAGACTAACTGCTTTTGCCAATAAGCTGTTTGTAGAGCAAAAATGACACTGATTCCAGTCTCGAATCATTCACTATGACTCGATCCAGGTCATTCAGTAAAAACGTGACTTGAGTGATTCGAGTCGAGTCCTCAGGGGCGGAGCTAGGGGGGTGCCAGGGGGGCCACTGCCCCCAAAATTTTGCCTGGCCCCTCCACTGGCTCCCCCAAAATTTTCCGCGTGACGTCATGCCACTGCATTGAAATTATTTAAAGCTATAAGATTGCTCACCTTGTTGCAAAACTGGCCCCTCCAGTGGCCCCCAAATGAAAATGTCTGGCTCCGCCCTTGGTTAAAAGGTAGTAGTCATGCAGTGTAAACGTCTGTTACAAATCCACTGAACGAGACAGGCAAAATGGCTAAAAAAGTAATAGAACGGTTGACAATATTGCTTGACTTTTGCTGTTAGTCTGAAAAATCATTCATACTTCATACTATACCCGAGTTTCGTATTGAAGTGGTTGTTTTTCATTGCCTTTTGCTATTGAATAGGCTATTTCATAAAATGTGCTTATAGGTTCGCAGCTTGCTATAGCTTTTGGAATATTAGTCATGCGAATTGTCTCACACGCAATGCGCCCATGGGTATCGGAAGGATTTTTTCCAGGGGGGGGGCACTAGGGGACGATACTGTATTATTATCACACCAATGGAGCAAAGTTGGTAGCGAAGAGACTACGCCTAGTGACAGAAACAGCATAGTCTACTATGTTTACATTATGTTAGCTTTACGTTTGCCTGCTGTTGCTGCAAGCTACTATTTAATAGTTTTTGCATTTTATACTCAGTGCCCAACCGTTGCTGGGGTTTCACTGTCAAGCTCCAACTTCGCAGGGGAATTTCGAATTTCACAAAGGCGTCAAAGTTATTAGTAGTTTTTTAGGTAGTCCTGGCAAAACTGGTGAGGACTACCCACATCTAGTGGCGTGCCTGGCCCAACCATTCGTAATAAATTTCAAGTTGCATTCCTGCCTGTATTCCTTTCAAGAGTGCTTCAGTTGGCAGCCGAAGTCTCGTATCTACGATTGAAACAATAACGTCAGTCATTTAAATATATCCTGACATTCATACCAGTCTCTACTCTTGTATCTGTCAAAGTCACCACTCGCAATATCGTCTGCAGAAATGATCTCACAGCAAATAGATTCAACTGAAGTTTAAAAAATGCAGATAATTGATTTGTTGAATTTGTTAAAACAAAACGCAAGTTGGGCAGGTTTGGTAGTAGCCTATTCATCTGCCACACCAAAGCCATGACTTCACCAGTTCAGTACTGAACAAGGTCTTTGTATTAGGCTACTAATTTTTACTCTGTCCTGATCGTTCGGCCTTCATCTTGATTAATGAAATGAAAAGTTCTTATTTTCGGAAATCTTGCGAAGAGAATTTTATCAGTAACCGTTTGCAAAAAAGTTGTACCACGGTTGAATAAGTACGATGACGTCATCGCACGAAATTTTATGAGAATTCTCCCCCCCTAAATGAAGAGCTGGCTGCGCCCCTGCAACTATACCTAAAGCAAGCAAGCTCGCGTTCTACAATGTAAATCGCAATCGAAGACTCGGACCAAGCCGGAGTCGCCACTGGTGAAACGTCAACTAGCGATAATACGATGAATTAAGAAACAACACAAGGTTTTCAGCAAGCAGTTTGCTCATAACTAGCAAGTTGCACTTTGGTTTGAGCCAGGCATGCAACCAGTTTGGGACACCAGGGCGGGCGAAGAGCTTTCTGAGGGGGTGGGGTTTAAACTATGTCCAACACATTTTTCTAGGGGAGCAAAAATTTCGCAGGGGTTGTCCCTTTGCGACCCGTAGTTACGGCCCTTGTTTGAGCCCGAGCTGCCATCTGCAATTACAGTAAGTATTTTACAAACTATAATTCATATCAGATTGAATTTTTTTTGGAGTGATGGATTTACTTGGAGCATTGGATTTCAATTCCTATTCGAGAATAATTTCAAATGAACGGTACAGTAACTCGCGCTAATATCAATGAGCCTAGTACGTAGAGGCAGGGACGTAACGAGGTTAGATGGCGCCCGGGTCAAGAAGCAAGTTTGGCGTCCCTATATTTAAAACTGAGGTCTTTCGGAAGCAAATTTTCTATATTGAAGAAAGTACTTATGACATTGTTGTGACTTTGTGGCACCCCCGCAGCCATTGGGCGCCCCCTGTAGTGGTTTGGCGCCCCCATTGTGACTCGGCGCCCGGAAAATTGCGCCCTTCCTGCCCAACCTCATTACGCCCCGCGCAGAGGACTAACTGGCGTTATCATTACTCTGTGACCTAAACTACGCAACAATGGACGTGTTTTGATGAGAACGTCTCATTCAATGTTATAGGTAAATGACGTCACAGGGCAACGACAGTGCCAGCCAGAATGAAAGAAAATGGAAATGTCAGTGAAGCAAGCTTATTTCGACCGGTGCATTCAGTCAGAATAATCGTGACTTGTTCATCAGTTTGCTTTGCAAAGTTCTTTTTCCATCGCTGTATAAATTTTATTTTATATGGACTGGTTGTAAAATATGTGATGAGCCTGAGAGGCGCATGAATTACACAACGCCACTGTCCTGGAGTGACCCCTGAGTTTTGCGCTTTGGTGTGTGTGTTGAGCGTGAATGTTGATCACATTTTATACAACGATTATAATTTATTTGATCGAATGTATGCCTAAAGCAGGGGTCTCAAACACACGGCCAGAGGGCCGCATGTGGCCCGCGAGGGCGTTCCGGGAATTTTCAAATGTTTAACATTTACGTTGCCACGTGCCTTGAAAAAAGATGCCGCAAAATATAAATGAACCAAAGCTGAATGATACCCAGTGCGGTATTAATCCTGGCTATAGTACTGCAGACCAAAATTTCACTCTCCAGCAAATTTTTGAGAAATCTTGGAAGTATGCCAAAAACTTTTACACATTTTTTGTCGACTTCGAGAAAGCATACGACCGGGTTCCTCTTGAAAAGCACTGGGGAGTGTTTGCGGGAGTACGGTGTTGACGGCCGCCTGTTACTGGCCGTCAAGTCACTGTATTCCTGCTCAGAAGTAATTGTGTTCGCGTCGGTAGAGAGTTAAATCACGGCCGTTCACCGTGTGTGTTGGACTCCGACAAAGATGCGTGCTGTCACTGCTTTTCTCTTCATAATCTACATCAGCGGTGGTCAAACTACAGCCCGCGGGCCGCATCCGGCCCGCCGACCAGTTTAATTCGACCCGCCAAATACCTTGCAAATTTCTTTCAAATGTCACGTTTCCGACTGTGGACAGCAGTGCAACAGCATTAACTGCTGCCTGTCACGTAAATCGCTGTATCCGGCCCTCCAGTGGCCAGGCAGTCACGAATTCGGCCCTCGGGTCAAAACGTTTGGCCATCCCTTACGGGGCGTAACGAGGTTAGATGGCGCCCGGGGCAAGAAGCAAGTCGGGCGCCCCAATGTTCGAACCTGAGGTCTTTCGGAAGCAAATATATTGCGTTGAAGAAAGCACTTGTGACAAAGTTTGGAGTTTTCGGCGCCCCCGCAGTGATTTGGCGCTCACACAGTGATTTGGCGCCCCCGCAGTGATTCGGCGCCCGTACAATTGTGCCCCCCTTCCCCCCTCGTTACGCCGCAGCACCCCTGATCTACATGAATTGGATAGACAGTCGCAGCCGAGTCGAGGCAGAGAGGGATTTTTGCGATGAGTCCGTGGTGTGACACGTCGCGACAAAGTGCGCAGCGGTGAAATTCGCAGAGTCCTGAATGTGGAATCACATCTCCTCGGAATTGAGAGAGCACAGATATCAATGTATCTGTTTCGGCCATGTGTCCAGAATTCCCCTACGAAAGCGAGGCAAGTCCAGCTGGCTAAACCCACGGAAAAGCGGTTCAAAGGTCATCCGAGGCCTAGGTGCTCCGACCTTGCTTGGGCTCGTGTTGGTGTGGAGCCAGCAGAAATATCTGAAATTGCTGTTGATCGTGAGGTATTCCAAGCCCTCCTAGGGTTGCTGCCTCCGGGACCCTCCCTAGAGGAAAAACGGGCCTGAAAATGAATGGAATGAATAACATTTACGTGACTTAGTTTATTCACCGGTGTTTAAAAGTGCTCGCTTAGCGAGTAAACAAGTTCCTTAGACGGCTAGAAATGATTAATACGAACGTCGTGACTGCTGGAAATGTTTTGTCTATAATTCATTGTACCTTTCGCAGGAAATAAAGACGCAAAAGCTCTTTCTAGTACGTTCAGGTACCGCCGTTGTTGCGTCATCGTTATAATGCGGCCCGCAGGTTACCTTATAAGTCCTCATGTGACCTACGGAGCAAGTTGAGTTTGAAACCACTGGTCTAAGTATGGCCAAATTTGTGACATTCTGCAATTCTGGGACTGCAACATTTCATGAGTTTTTGTGAGGAGCAGCATCGATTGTTTACCTGAAAATTTTCCAAGCCACGAAAGAGCATACAAAATGCAATATAAGGAAGAAGGCAAAATTTAGGATTTTGTCTCCATGTTAAAAGCTTAGTCTCACACTCTCAATGTGCTGTGGCATGTCACTTCTTCGAAAAAAACTAGTTGAATAAAATGCCAGTGACATCCGGTACTACTCAGGCCCATATTCAAGTTTTCAGATTTGGGGGAAATACATTTACATTTATAAGGGAGCAAGATTTTTGCTTTTATTATGTTTTGCAAAAAAAATTTCTGGTCATTTCCAGGCCCGTAACCAGGGTGGCGAAGGGGGTCGAAGCCCCCCTAGAAAATATTTCTCCCCCCTGGAAAAATGTTTTGGACATAATTTAAAAATGTTGAACATAGTTCAAAAAATTTGGGCCAATCTCGGAAAATTTTTCGCCCCTCCTGGTGTCCCAGGCTGGTTACGGGCCCGGGCATTTCCCCCCGTTGCTACGGCCCTGGTTATACCTATCTTTATAACCAGCTATTCGTTGACCACTGTGTGATGATTTGAGAAACAATACCATTCTTTGCAAATTTAGACAAAGCTTCACTGAGGACGTGTGACAAAACTTTTGGCAATATAGCAAAACATTACTGTTCACTACTGCGGACAAAAGAATGGCCTAATCCCAAAGCATCTTCTGTACAAGGGCGCAACGAGGGGAGCAAGGGGGACACAATTGCCCGGGCACCGATGCACTATGGGAGCGCCGAATCACTGCGGGGTGCACCGAATGACTGCAGATGGCGTCGAAAATTCCCAACAATGTCACAAGTGCTTCAATACATTTGCTTCCATAATACCTCAGGTTCGAACATGGGGGCGTATAAATTTGCTTTTTGCTTCGGGCGCCATCTAATCTTGTTACGCCCCTGCGCCTGTCTTTTTGAAACTCTGATTCCGAGGAGGTGGGGAAAACTAAATTGACCTGACCTTTGAAAGATCACTTTTGTTTTTTTTAATGCAGGCCCCTTCATCTTGTTCTTATTCGTGGGTAAACACGGCCATTTATTTAAATTGCATGAGCTCTCAAGGCTCATTTTGAAACCACAGTGTGTGCAATGACGACATATAAGAAGTATTAAGCTTACTGTGTTAAAACTTTAAAAATCTGTAGCTTTCCCGCGATTAATGTGTCTGTAATACGTTGTAGATATTTCTCGCATACAGTTTTGAAATCATTAACTATATTATAGAGGCAAGTAACGTCAACAAAACAAACTTCAGCCTGGCCGCAATCTTCTTAGGAATCTGCCTGCATTCTGCTTTTGTACTTCTGCGATGATTGAAACTTGCACGAATCTATTTTTCCACAGTTGTAAGCCTGAACGATGGCAGCAAGTAAATCGATCACAGTTTGTTTCACAGGGAAACTATAGCTTTCGCGTTTTTAAACGCATCTTCAGTCCTTATTCAAATAAATCACGTTGGGGAACTAACGTGTAGCATTGCTAGCACTTTAGATGATGAATATCACAAATCCACATACTTAACGCAGTTGGTCCAACAGATGCAGTCTGAGCTAGTATCTCACTGGCATCTGCTATGCGATTGTCGCAATTTTTGCGATCTCACTAACACTATTGTCTGTGCAAGCAACATTTGTGGCTTAGGGCATAGTGAAAATAAGCCTTCCGACTTTGCTAGTATTTGAGAAATAAACGATCTTGGATATTTTATGGAAGTTAGTGAGAGCAGAAAGTCCAGGCCATTTTCCTCCTGACAAATTTTGAAAATAGTACAACAGCAGGTACAATAACTTTACTTCCCCCCAAAAAATAGTACAACAGCAAGTAACAATCATTTTACCACAACCCCCGAAAATAACAATTGATTGCAACCCTGCATTCTGGTAATATTAGGTCGTTTATTTGGTTGTAACCTGCATTCTGGTAGAGTTTTTCTGCGACCGTCTGGATTTCTTTGATTCGGTTTTATAAAGCGGCTTAAAACTCATAATTAGGTTACTGAAGCCGGCTGTTACTCATTAAAACAACTGATCCAAACCTAAATGATCAGCAAAAGTAGTGTATTTAAAATAGCTGATAAACCAGGCAGATCATCGTGTTTAGCCTTGGTCAGGTTTCTTGCATTTAGGCACCAAATACCAACTGTTTGGGGAACGCGGGAGGCACCTTCTTGCTTATACTTTCGAAAGAGGAACAGCTTTGCCCCGAATGGTACCAACACATGGACAGTTCGTCACTTTTCCTGAACCTTCGGCGAAAATCTCCCAGCTGTTTGAACTGCAGTAAAACAGTTTGGTTTCTTTTTCTAACTTACCCCACCTTTAATTTTGGCGCGACGGGACCTCACACAAACAGTTTGAAACGTGTCAGATATTTAGGATCAATGCACCTTTTGCTATTTGCGTTGCAATCTAAACAAGCAAGTCGATATTCGCACAAAAACGCGAGTATTATTACAAAACACATGAACAAAACATTTTTTGCTTCACCTGTAATGCTTCTACTCAGTATTAGAACTGTCGCTATGGAACAAAATCATTAAATAAATCACATTGATTAAATTCGTAAATATCTAAATTTTACGCTGTTAGATTGGCAAAATTATTTTCGTAAAACTGATCAATATGAAGCACAAGATACGCAACATTGCTGTTGTTGCTGCCGGAGCGGCAAGCGGGCAAAGATGTACACTGCACACTGCAGCAACAAGCAACAACGGCGATCACTGTCACACAGCACTACATTTTCGCAAACCCGGTGCTAGTCTTAGCGCACTTCCCATTTGTGGTGATTGACGCATGTGACACCGCGCCGACCCGGCCTCAACACTGTCAATTTTTAAATCGGGGAAGGAGCTGTCGATCGGGCTGCACTCTGCGGGGCAAATGTTAATGCATCGATAGCAGGGAATAAATATGACCTTTTCGCTAGTGTACTTCAAAGTTACTGGCGTTGTGACTGATAAAAATATGTTGGGCCATTCTCAAACAACTCCGATTAAACCTATACCCTTTACAGTAAAATTCCAGATAATCTGGATATATGCGTAGGAAATAGAATGTCAACTAAACAAGCCAAATGAAAAATATTACCTTCAGCTTCAATACTTACAAAAATATATTCAGTTGTCTGAACAGCAGCAGAGACCGAAACTAACCTTTTGATTTGCTCGAAAATAAGTTTCAGGCAAAACTTTAATAGATCCACTTCGAACCTGAACTTGTCCACAAGTTCCTCGAGAGAGATTTCGGCTCAAAATTTATCCTTCTCCGTGATCAATGAGTTTATAAGGCAATTGTGAGGAAGTTACTTCGTCAACGCGATATCTTGCCTGGCCCTTATGTCCGGGTGCCAACGTCTTTAGTCGTGTCACCAACAACTGCGCTTCGATGGGACGGAAAGCAATGCTATGCTCGGAGCGTTGTCACTCTTATCCGTGGGAAAGATGGTTTCGTCGAGGAAGACGGCTGCGCTCTGAGTGGTGCGAATTCCTGCATAAAAGGCAAAGACCAAAAACTGTCATCCGGCATTCGGAAACAAACAAAAGTTTCTAGCCACTCTATTATTTACCGTGATTCTGGAAAGCAATGGCGCTGTTCTGGCAGTGAACTGACGCACAAGGTCTGAATGGTATCAATTGCTTAATAACTTGCTCGGGATAAGTGTACAGCACAAAATTATGAGAATGGAAGAATAGTTGCGTCTCAAACGCTCAGAAGTAGAATTGAAATATTTGCAAGTCAAAACCTGTTCTAAAAATAGCAACTCATATCAAGGGATCGGGAAAAAAGCAATTGGGCTGATTTTTGTTGGCCTCGGTCACATTGAAAACATTTCGGGTTGTTTCGTGGGTGCACCATCCTGATTTAAAAGGAACGCTTAATATCTTTCATTACGTGGAACTGCCTTTACATAACATGGTGAAATGGTCGCTGTTTAGTTTTCAGTCAACCTGTTTTGATTTTGGTGTGTTTGCAGCTTTTGAATCAACGATGTCCCAGGTTGAATTCAAAGGTACAAGATAAAGTCACGCTCCAAACGTCTGATATAGTTAATTTGTTCCGATAAAATTGTGACATTTTTAATAATAGGCCTATACGACAAAGAGTGAGTAGCATTGAAAAACTTGGTGCATGCATGCGCTGTATGGTTTCAATTGTAGCCAATGTTTAAGCAATCTCACTGAACTACGAAGTACAAATGCAAGGTTCGGAAAGCCACAAAATAAGTTTCAATTTTCCTTGCAAATATGCATGTCATGAAGTACATCTAATGCAATTCGTAATGTCTTTTTTTGTGGAATTTCAAGTATTTTACTTTTTATAACATTGTTGAGTTATTGTGTGATATGTTTCAATTTCAAGAGTAGAGCATTTATGTGAAAAAGATCATTGTTTCGAATGTAAATTTTGTCTTTTTATAATTGATGCAAAGAAGCACTTCAAGACACAAGCCTTAATTAATATTCTTTCAACGAACTTCTACAAGGCGTATGTAAGGCTAGAATTGAAAAGTGGTGAAACCTCAGGTTAAAAGTTTAGTCAAGCACTGGAAACGTCGCAAAGATGATATTTATTTTGATGTTGATTATTATGAATTGACTTGGAATTCAATTAATCATTGGTGGATTTTATTTTTCACACAGATGTCCTAAAGAGCGGAATGAGCGTGGTAATTATGGCATAGGCCTACCTGACGCTTTGCTTTCTGTCTACGGTTTTCTCTTAACTCGCACTTGTGAAAGTAAAGTGGCTTTTTCCCATCGCACATTAGCTGCAAACTTGTGATTGAAAACTGTTTCGGTTTCCGTTTTGCACTTCAAACTTTCAAGTGTAAACTTACAGATGCGGAGATGGAAGAAAGATCAGTATGCTGAAAAAAGGTCATACATCTTACAGCCTGAACTTGCGAAGAAAAACCAGCCTTCTGAAAAAAACAATCTCTTGAAAAAAGACCAGTCAAACTTGCAGCTCCACCTCCCCACCTCTGAAAAAAACAATCGACCAGATCCTTAAATTCTCTTTGTTAACACACAGTTAACTGTGGTAAGCCATCTTCATAGTTTTTGTAGAAAACAGATGTATGTATGTTGGTGTTGTACGGCGATGAACCCTACTTGTAGTCAAGAGGAAGTAGTTGTATCTTTTTGTTTAAACATACTAGGATAATTTTCTTTTACTCGGGTAGGCTACTGCATTTGAATTCTCAAATTTAACGGCAGGTTGGATCCGGGACAGACGGATAGATTATTTGTATAAAAAGCAAAATGCAAAAGTGAAGTGGCTTTGCCAGTATAATTTGAACAGGTTGAAATTTAGCAGAAGGAGCATACCTAGGAGATTTACCACGGGTTACCATTCTCGTTTTTTGGCCATGACTTAAAAACCTCTGACGCTAGATGGCCAATCAAGGGATTTAAAGACGCGGATTTCCGCTCAGATTATTTTAAAGGAAAAAGCCACTTCAACTTTTTTCTCTGGACCTGATGACGTCATCCAAAAAATTGCATGACGTCTCCACTCGTTACCTTACAACAAAAAAGTTCAAACACAAAATTACCCCGATTTATTAAATCGAAGTTAGGAGACTTTCTGCTTCTTTAAAATGTTTAAACAGCTCTCTAGATTTATCGGTCGAAAAATTATGACTGGACAAGGTTCGAGACAAAAACCTGGTACATGGGCTTCTGCGGTCCCTGAAGGGCAGTTAGCATTATGTTGGTTTGTAAGGTAGAGATTCAAAGTTCACTGCTGTTTATACTTTGTAGCTTCACCTCGTCAAAGATAATGCACAAACAAATGAGGACATGCTTTATGCTGACCTGATTGACGTTTGAAGTTCAGATCGAAAGTAAATTACTTACTTTAATATCCGTTGGTCGTCAGAATAAAGGCTTCAGCCCACCCAGCTGTTCTACACTCGCCTGTCTAATCAATAAATGAAAGAATGAATAACGTCAGAAAATCTCTCAGATAGATTGAATGAAAAGGTCGTTGTGTAACCTTATTTTTCATGATAAGGCCTTTTCTATCATAACCAGCCACTTTTAGGGCTAACGTTAGCAAACGATTTTATGTATCTATTGTGGGCTTGAAAAAACTATCGCTCCAGCTCTTCATACAACATGCGCAAATAAAGCAAATATCATTTTTGACCTGGTGGCGATAGTTTTTATTGAAATTTAAAAATCAGTCCAGCACTTTCTAGGTCTACTGCATCGCGTTTATAACAATTGAATTTTAGAATCGCAAGACTTGTTTAAGTTTGCAATCACTTCCATGCCTATCTAAGATTTTCTAATACAAGCACAAAACTTGACCTTTTTCTAGTATTAAAACTGTCAAACTTTCCGCTGACGAAATACAAATCTTAAAATGAATTACTACGAATCTGATGATTATCTGTAAAATTATACATCAGCTTCTGGCGGACCATTACGCAATCTTGCATTTTGAACTCTGTACAGTAAAAAGAGATGACTTCACGTTCAGCAAACGCCGTTGGTTATGAAACTGAATTACGTCAACTCAAAGAAGGCTACAGCTTTTACACTCGAAGAGGGAAGAAGGCTACAGCTTTTACAAAGCTTCACAGCTGGAACCAGAATTGTTTATTGTATACGACAAGACAAACCAAATAGAGGACATAGGTGTCTTGAAGCAGTCGTGTATCAAACTGTTAAGTTTAATTTTTTCTTTAGTTGCGGTACGTTGCAACGTGGACTTGAGTTTTGAACAAAATATCCTTTCTCACATTTTTAAAAGCAGTTTTCTGTTTTGCGTTTAACAAATTGAAATTTTGTCCGCAGTTGATTATTTTGGTTACAGTCGATCAAGTAGCATTACACGATTACGTTAAATTGTTCAAAAAAAAGCTCCGGTGAAATGAGTTTATTACCGTCGGTAGCAGAACCTTAACAGACCCGAAAAAAGAGTAATTAAACTTTTCACAAACAAGAAATACTTTCAAAAATCGAATCTTCTGTAGCATCATAGATATTAATCGAGGATACCACTTTACCGACTTCCAAAAGTTTTGGTAAAACATAGAGCGCTGAAAAAAGATTGGTGTTGAAGATCATCACAAACAGAGCGATGGCATTTGGTCAAAAATACAACCTAGGAAAGGTTGTTGGGTGTAAAATTTCAAAATCTAAAATTAATTTTCTTTGCAAAGTAAATACTATATAAAAATTTAAAACTTATTCCAGATACAATGCAGTTTCGAATTTGAATACAATTCAATATCGTCGTTTGTATGCTTGTAAGGTTACATCGCCAAAATGCAAATTCTTTATAGCAGACTGTATAAATGTGAAAATGTCAATACGCATAAAATTAAATGACTTTTTTCTTATAAATTCCTAAAGTTTGCGTTTTGGCTGAAGGTCTGCAAACCCACTGAAAAATGTGTAAATAGCCATTGAAAAGAACTGCTGATCACGCAACACCCAGTTACTATAGATACAATGTCTGATGAATCGTCTACTGCATTCTTTTAGGTGGCAACATTTTATTGGACTCTGATGGCATTTTTGGTAATTACTGTATAATTTTTCCAGGCAATGATGACTTCTGCCATTTACTTTAAAACTTCGTGAAAGATTCTAAAATAAAATGTCGCTAAGTATTTGAGTAGAAAACCTCTCTCAAGTGTATTGGTTTTGTCAATAAACGTTTAGAAAGGCTAGAGATAAACAGAAAAATCAGCAGGAAGTCTGCCAAGTGCCAAAAAGCTGCTGCGACGTGTCGTTAGTCAAACATCCAGCTACGTCTTGCACTAAGCTGTTGTTCTCTTGCGAAAAACCACACAACTAGAAATTGACAATTCTGCTTTACTGTTGTCGTCTTTGCTCGACTGAAAAGATCTGCGATGCAGATGTAAAACATAGCTGGATACAAGGCAAACAAACAAGCTATAATAAACAACCTGCTTTTGGATTGCATGCCGAGTGGTGTTGGTGTGAATTTCTGTAAGGCCTTGCACAGGCGTAGCCAGAAGAGCCAAAGAGGTTACGCCCCCTCAAATTTCTATAGCATACGTGGTCGTTTTGTGCTTCGAGACGTGGTGATCCCAACCAAATACTCTTGCTCGCTTAAATTCTACATAAGTGGCCCCCTTCAAAATGTTTGGCTGGCTATGTTATTGAGGGCTTGGGCTGCTTGCATGTATAAGCAAAGCTGGATTTCACTGGCAGTAAACACAAATAGCAAGAGACCGCATTCCTGCATACCTTTCTTCAAATTTTGTTGAAATCTTCAACGTTAGAGCAGAGGGCAAATTCCTCTTGGACTGCTCGTTGGTTTCCGCAAGACTCTTTCTAACCTTTTCGTTAACAAAAATTGCCTTACATAGTAACACGACAGTAACTCGCGTCTGATTTCTTCAGTAATGTTGTCAATATCATGGCTGGCCAAGCTTTTATCTCTACAGGCCTTTTTCAAGTGCCACTGGCACACATTAGCTTATGTAAGATAAAATAGCATCATTCCATGCACACCTGTACATTTTCATCACACCTGTACATTTTCTTCACCATGTTCTGCGTTCATTCGTTTTTCTGTATTCTTTTCATTATGCCTATTTGATCTGCAACTGTTGTTTCTCAATCACTTGACAAAAAGTGATAAACGGGGTTGGTTGACCAGATGACCGCCA
>JGI24021J15306_10006661_pt1 | contig 13960 bp, 10 predicted proteins | sample Ectturendosymbi1_FD_15306 | JGI IMG/M metagenome (IMG submission 15306) | reverse complement strand
GCCGGGCACCACTGGCCCCCCCCCGCTGGCGACGGCCCTGAATAAAGGACACTTACGTACAAAAACGTTACACGTACGAAACGTACAAGGTTGTACAAACGTTAACAACACAAAACCTTAACCTTGTGTTTCATAACAATGTAATTCGAAGGAATTTATTCGAATAGAAACACTCTATGTTGGGAAATGCATATACTGAGCTCTTTCCTTACGAGGCATATTGATCCACTGTCGCTAGCTTTGCAAAAGTATTTACTGTGACTATCACTCGGGTTTCCAAGAATTGTTCTCCGTCCGTCCTACTGCGTAGCCTACTGCTGTACTACCAGTCTAACAACTGCCGAACTGCGACACATGCACTACAATATTCTTTGTGTCGTAACAAACAAACAGTTTTCATAATGTCGTCACAATGGATGATTTAATAAAAACTATTGGAATCGAATATACTTTTAAACTACTGTAGCTGAGATTTGGTCAGCCCTCTAAATTTTGTTTGATTTGTTGAAAAACGCCATTTGCTTTCCTTGCCCGATTAACAATAATTTTGAATTGGAGACTTCATTGCTCCAGTAGACCCCAGCAGTTATTCATTGAAACCCTAGCCATGCAGTGACCCCGTTCGACCCCGTGACTATTTATCGACCCCTTGGATGGTCCAACTGACCCTTGGGGGTCGATATCGACCATTTTGAGATCCACTGGTTTAGAGCAACGCGAATATTACTCAAATGTTCCCTTTTCACCGCCCCTCCTCCCCCCACGACGCAGGCGATCGAGCTGGCAGCTCAAGCGAGCGAGAAAAGCAAATTCAAGGACTGGTGGTGGAAAGTGCAGCTGGGCAAATGCTATCATCGGTTGGGAATGTTCAGGGATGCAGAGAAGCAGTACGTGTCCGCTCTGAAACAACAGATCATGGTCGACACTGTGCTGTTGCTGGGCAAGGTGTGTCAACTGTGTGTGTTGTTTTTTGGCGTAGTGTGATATCTATTTTTTGGCGAAGGTTCAGGTGTACAGTGGCCCGTTTGCGCCATGCAACAATTTTCTTGCTTTTAAAAATTCAAAAGGAACAATGTTTTTTTTCGCAAAGACTATTTGAAAACAAAATTTTAAATTAACGAACTGTTTAAATCTTACAAACAATCTATTTTGCAAGTGAACTATTTGCGAAAATATTTTTTGCAATGAAAAATTTCATGACGATTTTTTTTCTTTTCTCGCCCAACTTCGCTAACAGAGTGTTTCCCATTGATATTTGCGAATAAACCATGTTGTGAATTCATATGTTGCATGCTTGTTTTTACGGCAGTTTTTGCTCAAATAAATCATCGCAAGCCTTGTTTCTTCTGCAGTATTTTTGCTTTGCATTCACTCAAAGAAATCCAATGTCTTTTGCAATAATCTCATAACGTAAAGCTAAGCTGTCAGGTGCTGGAAAATGAGAAGCAATCCTTTTACTCATGTTGGAGTTATCCATTACAGCAAATGGCAAAGTCATAGCCTGTCCAGTCTTTGGAACAACCATCATTCTGATGCAAGTTAAGAGCCCTGCACTCTGCTATAACCGTTACTACAAATAGGCATGATGACCTTTCCTAATGCTTGTGGTCTATTCAATTTCTAAACCACGTGACCTGTCGCAAATGACCAATTTCTGTGCAACATGTTTCCTTTCATTTTTTCTCGACGTGTCTACTGCGTAGCGCCGGCGCCGTTCGCCCGCGAATTGAACTCGGTCAGTGAGTCGAGTTGCACCCCCGCACTACTCTCCGTCCTACCCAGGTTTACCAGCGACTCGACCAACCCCTGCTGTCGATCGAGACTTACAAGAAAGGACTGGACAAGTTTCCGGGCGAGAGCAGCCTGCTGGTAGCGACGGCCCGCGTTTACGAAGGTGCGTTGGGGGGGAATTCGCGAAGGGATCGCTTGCTGTACGCTTTGTTGTTTGCTACTTGAAATTTGAACCTGTGATGACCTTTGTTATTTTCATTATTACCTTTTTTAGTTTCATTATGATGTTGGTTATTTTCATTATGAGCTTTGTTTTGCCGAAGTTAGTCAGACCGAGGCCCGATTTGCTCTTAGAGGCATAGACTCGACAAACCTGCGGTTCATTCGATGCCCCCCGCAACGTCCATGCACTAATTTGTTGTTTCTTTTTGCAATGCGAACTGTCGCCAAATAAAATCAACTCAAAGTAACTCATTATACGCGACAGCTGCTTTGATCACTGCACAATCTAAAACCAACATGGGGTATTCACAGCTCGTATGAACTGCAATGAAGGTTAATCGAAGTTACACTGCGCAACTCGAGTAGCTTTCGGCCGCCATTTCGTTTGTTCCTCGATAATGGAAATGCTCGCGTTCGCTTTATTGCTGTAGTTGGCTTGGCAGATGGTTTAGGTAAAAAAAAGATGCGTCTGGCCTTTCGGTCGCAGCGTACACAGTTGCTTTATGCTGTCGCAGCTTCACGATAGGTCCAGGTGAAGTATGTCTCGATTTCTTTTGGTTTTGCTTTCACAGACCTAGTTGCTGATTGCTAAACCAGCTGCATCAACCATATTTGTTTCTTCTTTGGAATATCAAATTGCTTCTTTTACAGCGAATGCTCAGATTTGAAGAGCGCCTCGTACGCTTTGGTTATGTCATTACTTGTTTTGTGATTAACATGTTTGAATTTGCATATAACATCTCAGACCCTTTTGCCACTGGCAAGCTAAATGTAAAAACCAGGCCCCCACTTAGCTTATGTTTCGGTTGACAGTATACTTTTGGTTTTCAATAGGTTGTTGTTTTTTTGCGTTTTTCGGAGCATTTTCCGGTGATTTACGGTTTTAGCATGGCCATCCACATCCAGATTCACTATCATTTCGCAGCTCGTGTCTGAGTGTTGGCTAGTGGGCCCCTTTTATCAAGTTTCCCCTTCTGGCTGAAACCTCTAGTTACGCCACAGGGTGTAGTGTTACGTTCGATTTTCACTGAAGCTGCTAAGCTTGTAGTGCTGTCTCTTTCGCAATGAGCAGTGTTCACTTTTCAAAACGTTGCGTCTCGCTTCGTACAATGACGCCAGGCGACAGAAAAACATCAGAAATAATTAATACTGTATATTAGTTTTGTGACTAGGGATGTGCATTATTGAAAATTTAGAGGTTCTGGAATGTTGCGGGATCGTTATTTTGAATCCAGAACATCGAATCCTATTCCGGAATAACTTGTTAAAACCAAAATAGACTGATCGTGCAGAGGTTAAGAATGCCGATCGTGAGTACACGGCCTGCTCGTTACATCCCTTTGCAGTGCCGTGAGCTTGTTGAGTGTTTCATGCTTTCTCTTGCGCAGCAGCGCAAAAAGTATCACTGCAAAATTTATTGAATTTATTTGTTTTGCCAACTTTGCAATTTTTCACGTTCATTTAATAATCCAAATTTATTTCGAATCTAAATGTTCGAAAAAACTCTGATTTTCGGATTCGAACACTGAGGGATTCGAATCCACCGGATTCGATTTTCCATTATGCATGCCAATGTGTGACACGGCTATTGCAAAAATTCGGAGGCACATCGCCAGTGTCCCCCCTAAGGTGCGCATGCGCAATACCACCAGACCATTTGCGCTGTGAAATCTTATTCTCGCAACATTCCAAATTTAATACTCATGTATATATGCCGCATAACCCTTTCAACGCTTGGAACGCATCGCTGTTTGTGTGTCTGCATGGTTGCGCAATTGCATGCGCTTAGTGCGCAATAAAGCAAACGTTTGCTCAGCGTAGAATTTTCTTAGAGGGAACACTGCACATCGCATTGAATTCATCTGATCCAGCGTTGGCCCTTGCCACGTGAAAGGAGAAAGTCAACGGACAGAGTATCAAAATTTAAAAAATGTATAAGGCTAAAAACATCTCAGGCTGTTTTTAACGCACTGCTTCATGCAGGTCTCGACGACAACGACACAATGTTGAAGTGGTACAAGCAGGTGATGGAGAGCGACGGAATGAATGTCGAGGCGATCGCCTCCATCGCCGCCGATCGTTTCTACTCCGACCAGCCGGAAATAGCGATGCGCTTGTACAGGTGTGCGGGGGTTTCGCGATATCTGCAGTAGAGTTGGTTAGTTCGGATATCAATAATTTTTACTATCCGGGTACCGGATATATCCGGATGTTTGTATTTCAGCTTACCGGATAAACGGATTATGACCGCTACTTGTTAGATAATTTATTTCGTGAGATTTTTATGATAAACTGAATGCAAACTCTTAGCACAGTTTTATTGTAAATATACAAACGTGGACAGGGCCGGCATTAACAAGTGCAGGGCCCCTGTCCATAGGAATCCCATGGGATGGGACAGCACACATTTGTATTTTCCATGAGACAGTAGCCATGTCATAGCAACTTCAATACGTCACAGCTAAGCTTACTTTTTATACTTTTTACCTTTTAAAGCTTTTTTACTCTCCTTTTTTCTTTATATACTTTGGCCATATTGCGGCAGTTCTCTGGCAGTTACTGCGGCGTTCCTAACTGCAGTTGACATTACAGCCAAAATAGAAGACATGGTCAAGCCAGTTGTTACTCAGGAGAAAAGGAATGTAGACATCAATAAATGGGCCAATGACTGGGTCGCTTTTTCTAAGTCTGTTGTTCCAACTGTTATTTCATTCATCAGGGATTTAAATCTTTCTTCTGAATCATCTACGGTACGTGAAGTAGCAGGAATTGCAGAACAAAAGCCGAAAAGTGACTTTGACTTACTTTTTGATCTTCCACCAAACAAAGCACTTACATTTGACGGCCGCATGATGAACAAATGCCTTGGCGATGAAGTTAACATGTTTCAAAAATTACCGCGAGCAAATTCACAACCATTAGATTATTTGAAAAATGAACATAGGTTTCCGCTGCTAAAAGCAAGTGCGAAAAATGTTTTGGCCATACCAGTGTCATCAGCAGCAGTAGAGCGCTTATTTGGTGCGGCCGGATTGTTGTTGAGTAGGTTACGAAAACGGATGTTACCTGCTCTTGTTATAAACTCTAAGTGTATCAGATTTGCATGTAAGATGAAAATTAAGGGTATGGTTCAGGAATTACATGGATTCACTGAATTATTCGAAGCAGTCGATGAGCAGGAAATGATGATTTGCTGAATGAGCAGAGTGACTCGGAAATAGAATGAGAATGTCAGAATGAACCTGAATTGTCATATTTAGTCTATACTTTTGAATTTAAAAGTCAATAAATATTGTCGTTTTGCATGTCTTATTGTACGTGTAGTCCTATTTAGTAGTTACTAAACCTAAAATTTCATAAATATAATAATTTTAATTGAAATTGTATTCCATATTAACATTATAATGTAATGGGAATCCCATGGAATGGTACATACATAAATTGCTATGTGGTGTGATAGGACAGGACAGATAGATATGTCCCGTGGACAATCCTGCCGACTGGAAGTACTTCAGCGGGGCCCCACTGAGTGGTGTGTGCAGGAATTTTTAGGGGGCATCAAGTTGCAATGATAGAAGTCGGTCATGTGAAAAAACTAGGCCTGGATGAGTGGCGCCGAGACATGGATGACGTAGCGTTTAACAATTTGGCAGTAATCTTTTGCAGTGAAATCAAACCGTCCTATCGCTCTCGTTTCTGGCGAAAATTCTGTTGTGATTGTGTACGGTCCTATTTGGATTAAATAGCCCCTAACATTCCCATTCATGGCATCTGGCCAAGTGGTAGGATCGTTTGCCTATCCAGTAGACCCGGAAAAGTTTGATTTTCGTTCTCGTAGGGCTCATCAGATCCACCAGCAGACAAAGTTCCTTCCTTGTCAGACTCATCACTTCAGAAACGACTTACCTCACGTGCTGTACAAAAGCTTCCGCTTTGGCTATCTGGCATAACATCACCAGTCTGGCTGCTCACACTGTCGTAATTTTCACTATGGTGTGGGTCATCTAAAGCTTTTTTTGTTCGAGGTAGCTCTGTTAAACTACTGGCCCAGCGCACTATCCTCTTTATCAGCTTCAGCTTTTTTTGCATTCGTTTAAAATAGCCATCTTTTGACTGCCACTCAATGTTTTTGACCTAAGTCACTTGGCCTTTGACTGTTGGTATTTAGCTGATTTACAGAAAAATAGCATATTCGTAAAAAGATAGCCCAAAATCGACTGTTAAGCCAAAAAACTCCAGTGCTATACCTGCCTGTCAATATATCCTGCACACGTGTAAAATAGTTACAGTGAAACCCGCTTATCAGAGCACCGGTTAAAAGAGTGCAAACTCTTATTTGAGCAAGTTTTGAATATCCCGGAAAAGGTTAAAAAAATTCGTTTCACTTTTAACACGAAAGAAGTTTACTGTAAAGTGATTGTAGATTTCGCAATGTCTTCAAATCTACTTTTGTAATTTTTCAGAACAGACAGTACTGTAGTCTCTTGTAAAACTTCCACGAAAGTCATCAAACTTTTGCCCTTTTTCTGATTTTTGCAACATTCGATTTTGAGGTTATATCTCAGAACGTTTACAAACCCAATCTGTGTGCCATGATCCTTTTTTCGTTTTTTATCAGTCGTGTTTCATGAAGCAACTTTTAACACAAGAACTCAGAACATCATGAGGCTTACTTTACGTGAACCAAACTATCACTTCTGTTACTTTGTAATGGCTTAACTGTTAGTATTCATGTATTTGAAATAAATTTTCTGTTACTTTTCACGGAACCGTTAGTTTTGCACACCTGTATAATATGTTATTTTTACACACGTGGAAGAAAAAAGGAAAAAACGTTATTATGGCACACATGTAAAGATCTCTGAAGGGAAATTGAATAAGACCGACCAAGCAGCCCACATTTGCAATTACGAACATTAACTTGATCTTCAGAAGTGACTACTGAAACAGCAACAACTATCGAACCACATCTCACACTTGATTTGCCAAAACAAAACGCTTTTATAAACAAAGAAGAAAACAGTTTCAAAACTTAAAACCCTCTCTACATCAACTAGGTGTTATTATAAAAAAAACAGGCAACACATTGCAGGAAAACCATGAACATTGTAACAATTACATCACAAAAACGCATTATGATGGGAGCGTTAAAAACCGCGCAGTTCACTTTGATTTTTGTTGGCAACGGATCCCACGCGCTGTGAACCCGCGCGCCGGGACTACACAAGCAGCAAGTTTGCGGAGGTTAGTAGGGGTAGCGCGGGGCACTATTAGAAGAAACCGGTTAAATCGGGTTACAACCAGCGCTGTGTATATGACGAAGACCATGCATTTTTAACATTTACTGCTTTGGCCACGCATTTCTTGTGAAGCACAACGCATCGATTGTGGAGTCGTAGCAAAGAGTCCACATGCACCGAATACCCTTTCTGCTTTCACAGAAGCGGGCTGGATAGTGAACTTCTTAGTGAGTTTCAGGATTTGCAGGGCGTTAAAAAGTGTAAAACTCATTAGTAGCGTTACTGTTTTATCCGGTTAACCGATAGCAAAAAAACTCTCGGTTATCCGGTTAACCGTTATCCGGATAATATAACCCCTAATCTGGAGTAGATTTCGCACCTTTACAAAGGTGTTTTTTATTATTCGGTTCAGTTCGTTATGCATAGTTTTGTACTCCTTTCTTAGTGTCATAAGTGGTCTGCGGCGCCCATGTCCGCTTACTTGCGCCGTGGGCCACGCAGCTACTTTCGCAGTGAATGCTGCACTGGTGGCGAGTCAGTGGCAGCATCAAGTATGAACCGTTTCAAATGGCATTTTTTGCGAGTCAGTGGCAACTTTCTTGAGGAAAAAGCGTTTTCAAATATTTATTTATTCTCAATAAAAACATGCAAAAAGAAAAAAAAACATGTAATGGAAAAAGTTGTTTTACGCGCTGCAGGCGCCTGATACAAATGGGCGTCTACAACGTGGAGCTCTTCAACAACCTCGGTCTGTGCTGCTTCTACGCCCAGCAATACGACATGACCCTCAAGTGCTTCGAGCGAGCCATCGCCATGGCAACCGACGAAGAGCAGGCCGACGTCTGGTACAACCTTTCTCACCTTGCGATAGTAAGTTCTGGAAACCACGGACACAGTTGCGCAAATGTTTGAATCCATCGCAATATTACGCGACGAAATATTTGCATGGAATTTGCGAAATATTAGATTTGAAATCTTGATTAAAAAAAAATCAAAATCTTGAGTCCATTCGAGTAAGATCGTAGGACTGAGGACGCGCAGTGTTCCGTGAAATCGATTTCCTATTAAACAAATGTGCTGATTGATTCAAACCCTTCACCTTTGTGGAGACTACTTACTTGAATACAGATATGTGCAAGTTTGAATTATCGCGAAAAGATGAAGCAGAGCCCAGTCGGCTGGTTCCTGGAAAGCTTGCAGCAAACCTAGAGCTTTTAATCGCCGGTGTAAAGATGAATATCGTTATTTTATGATAATAACCTCCATATAGGTAAATTGAGCGATTTCTTTATTTCACAAAAGTGCATCTGACTGGTAGGCCTTCCCATTAATTAGTACCCTAGAAGTAGCTATCAGTTTGGAAACTGTTTGTGACTCCTGATTTAGTTTTTACCCCGCATCTCAATATTCGACCACTTAGCAATGCTACGTGAAGCATGAAGTACATTTTCTTTCCAAGGGGATCGGTGACCATTCTTTGGCCTACCAGTGCCTGAGGCTGACCCTCACAACGGACAATGGCCACGTTGAAGCTTACAACAATTTGGCCGTGTTGGAATTGCGAAACGGCCACGTGGAGAGGGCCCGGGCCCTGCTGCGGTCAGCGGCCGACCTGGCCCCCCAGACCTACGAAGCTCATTACAACCAGGCCCTTTTGGCCGAATCGGTAAGTTGGCTGGCGCTGCCGAGTCTCCAGCAGTTGCTGTGCGTTGTAATTGCTTTTTGGTTGCACCGAGCGAAAGAGCGGGCCCGCTGTTTGGTAAGTTTCTGGTTGAACGTCGCTGCGCGTTTTGAAGCGAGAGCATCGCGCGGTCGTCCTTGACTTATATGACCAATTTTCATCCTTTCGGCAGGAGTGGATATTAGAATTTGGGGGCCGAGGCAAACTCTCAGAAAGGAACCCCAAAATATCGCCAATGCGAAAGGCAGATGTGGGATCAGGTGAATGGAAGAATTCAATTTGTTTTCCATTTCAATTCATGAACTGAATTCAAGTGCACAATATACATACAAAAGAAATAAAATATGGTTCTAGAGTGGTTCATAAACTAATGCGAAACCCTTAGATAGGTGCCCCACGAAATCTTTGATAAAGAGGACCGGAGGCGACCGCCTCGTCCACCTCCCCTAATATCCACTCCTAATCCTCAGCAAGTGGCAGAACACGATTCCCTGGTGGTCGCTGTCTCTCGCAGGTCTATTTTCCCGGTACCCGAACTTATTAATTCAGTAGAAGTGGCGTCGCTCGAAATCAACGACGATTCCTTTGTTGGAAAATTTGGCCACAGTGGGCTGCAGCGGACGTCATGCGTTGTTTTAGTTGCAATGCAAATAGGACATCACTTGAACTTTGCTGTCACAAAAAAACTATAGTTCTATGCTCGTTCACTGTGAAAGCCGATCCGATATAAACTGTAAGGGTTTGCCGCTTTCGGTAGTGTACAGACGACGTGTTAAATCTCGTTGAGGGCATAACGCGCTTGCGCCCGGCGACGCAGTCATGGGCGCCGGAAGGGGGGGAAGAGGGGCCTTGTCTCCCCTGGATTTAGAAATTCGATATTTATTCAATTTTTAGAAAAAAAGGTTGTTTTCTTAGTTTCGAGTAAAATCAAACTTTACTACGTTTGCTGTTCCCATGGAAAAACGTTTCTGGCTACCCTTGAAAAAATCCCCTGTTGCCCCCCGGAAAAAAACCTTTCCGACACCTAAAGGACGTAATATTTTCGAGCGTGGCGCCAACGAAACCTTACGTTCTCGTTCCAGGTGGGCGACCTACAGACGAGCTATTCGTCGGTCCTCAAGTCGAACGAAGCTTTCGCGGAGCACGTGGACAGCAAGGACTTGCTCAAGAAACTCAGGCTGCATTTCACCAGCATATAGCAGGAGGGTCGGCTGTTCGTTCCGTAAACGAAGCGAGCTTGTTGGAACTTTCTAAGACTTACGTCTCAGAAGGGTCCGGTGGAAATCGGCTGCATGCAGACTTTCTTCGGACAAGAAGACCGTGGACTTTTTCACATTCGTCAACGATTCCACCTTTTGGCGGATATCCTTCGAATTGACATGATTGGATATCCGTCGAATTGACATGATTGGATATCCTTCGAATTGACATGATTCCCATTTTTCTACGGATATCCTTCGAAGTGACTGGAATCCCATGTTTTCTACGGATGTCCTTCAAAGTGACTGGAATCTCATCTTTCAACAAGACTGTCGAAAGTGAATGGGGTCGGATACCACACTTCAAACATGGGCATCGTTAGAGATGCGGCGACAAAATGCACAGGGATAGAAAGACATCACTGAGCTGTGTTTCCACGCAACGTGCTGCCGCCAGTTCAAAAGCATTTTCTTGTTTTTGGCATGGACCAGTTTCAATCAAATGCACTTTAACGACGTTAGCTGCTTTAATGCAAATTAATATAGAAATAAGGTTTCTACCAACTGTGATCAGCCAGAAAAGGAGGCCTACCGCTTTGCGTAGCAATTGTTATATCGGACGTTAAACGTGTCATCGTAGACTCGTTTCTCTGTCCGACATGTAGTGTCGTTCGTACTTGAGCGATTAACCAACCATTATTTTGCACATTGCTACTTCTGGATGAGTGAGTGGCTCATATGTCGGGGCGACGTGTTGTCTAAGAGTTTTTTTGGGGGGACGGGCGTGTGATTTTTAGAAAAAGGGGCTATCAACTTTTGTGCACTGCGATTAACAAAAAATTGTCTGCCACATCGACAAACCTCAAAACAAAAGATTGAAAAGGTTGGGATACCTGACGCCGTTGCTCGTGTACTTGTTAGCTTTAATAACTACGATGCAGCAGCGCGTGCTATACTCTTCAACTAAGATTTCGTCCAACGCTTTAACAGCTGCAGAAGTTCTACTGTGTTCAGATCATCTATAACGGGGGTCTCCAACCTTTTCTGTCCAGGGGCCACATAAAAAACTACTGCGCAGCAGTTCAAGGGTCAGGCATCTTACACAGGGCTGGATTAAATAACGCGAAGCCCCCTAAACGCTCAGCGCGACTGCGTGGCGTTTCACATGCCCTCGTTTCAACTGTGCAGAAGCACCGGTAGTTTGCGTTTTGCCGCATGTGACAAGGGCTCCCACTGCGTTTTTTTTCATCCCGATCTGTTTTTTAGTCGACCTGGGCGTATAGGTTTAGTCATGAAAAATCGCGTTGAATCTGGATTTGTGAAGTGATGAATTCATCAGCAACTTCATGTGTTCAATAATATAATTAAAGATAACTTCATATTAGTGTTTGCATGCGCACATCACGTGAGAAAGTACGCACATCGGATGAAGCAGAACGTGTTCAATCGGTTTCATATCCTCGTATGACATAAGATCATTGTCAGGGTTATATATAATATTATTGTCTCTAATGCCAATTGAAGGAACTGGTGAACAACGGTTAGGACTGATTGTTTACATTTTGATGTTTCACTATGCATGCAAATTAAAAAACAAATTTCAATGAGAAGAAAGCATTGGGATTATATTTTTGTGGGATTTCAGATCCCGCTGCAGTTCAAGATTGCACAAAATTTCCTAGTTTAATAACAAATGTACTCCTACAATTAGTGAGAGATATCATCAGCGGAGTATGTTACCAGCGTTATGAAAAACGTCTTGAGCAACAAAAAGGTCGTCCAGATGTTAATGTTTGCGTTGGAGAAGAAAGTTTGGAAGAGGAACTGTAATTAAATCAGTATTCGATTATATCGTTTTAATTCAAATAAGCACTGACAGGTTTTTTTTAAGGTTTCGCTTTGGTGACCGCAAGGAAATTTTAAGAGACCGCTTGGAGGAATTTGAGAGACCGTTTTGGTCCCTCAAAACACCTTAAAAAAAACACTGAGCACTCATACGTTTTTGTTCGTAACACAAGTTTTCTGGGTTTCTATTGTACGAATCTGTTTTTTTGGTGTGAAATCTGTGTTTATTTGAAATCACTGGATGGGAGCCCATAAGCGCGGTGCTGTATGATTAAAGTCACTCAAAACAAAAGCCAAAATTGTCAATTTCCTTAACCTATATACCAAACGCAGTCATCAAAAAGCTCTGCAATTTTGACGCGTGGTGAAGATCCTAAAAACATGAAAAACCGGTAAGGGAGTGTTTTGGTATTTAAGCCCGAGGCCCCGGGCATTTGCCCGGTTCGCCCAATGGTTAATCCGGCCCTGATCTTACATAATGTGATTGTTTCGTTACATATATCACAAATATATTATTTTTTAATTGCTGACCAAGTGCTTTTGCGAAATAAATAAACGCAATGTACTTCAAGCCACGCACTGTGGTAGCTGAAATGCCTGCGGCGCGTAAATGGTCAGTCGCTGGTCACGTACGCACTGATAACGAACATCAGTGAAAAAGATCCTTTCCACTGTTGTTACGTAACAATGGAAGCAGCGACGAAATCAGGCAAAACACACGATGCTTTTTTCACATGGAGCCGTTTATTAGAATTCGGTTCAACATTCAGTAGCAGTGCGCATAATAAAAAAATCATAAAAAACGGACATCTGTTGGAAGCAAACGATCAGGCAAGATGTCGCAACAAGGTGATTATGACAAGATAATGACAAGTGTCCAGACGAGTTGAGCAAAATTTGAATTAGCAACGGACCGGTCGTGAAATGAACTTCAAGCGGACATCCGCATCATGGAAACTACGACGAATAAGGAATACACAGCATCGCGAGTATAAACGACAAACTGCTATCATTAAAATCGTATCTTTCAGTGTATCAAATCGTATCTTTCATTGCGTTGCCGACTGACCGCAAATGATACATCACAAACTCATCAAGGCTTGCCTGTCTATCAAACAGGAAGAGCTTCACGTAAGGCGGGCGTCATTCACTGCATCACTTAACTAAATAGTGATAGAAAAGAGACCACTGCACGAGAAGAGAAACGTTAAGAGAGTAGATGATAAAGAGGATGCCGATTTTGCGCATTTGACCTGAGGTAACCTCGTGCGATGAAAACACTGCTCGTTTCTGCGACAAGGTAAAGTCGGAGGGAAGTTTGTGCTGTACTCGACTGATTCCGTTATGAACCTAAAGTTTTAAACCTAACCCCTAAACCTAAAGCCCAGACATAAAGCAAAACGGAAACATGAAAAGTGTGGATACTTGTGCAACAACTACTACCAAAACGAAAGTCGTAAAGCTGAGAGCCGAACCGAAAAGCATTGGCATACGAGCCCTGAAGCATGTCTGTTACGCTGCGAGGTCGTTGCCGACTGTCTGATAAACTAAGCGTTTTATCCGATCCGCGTCATGCCAGGAGGATCTGTAGTTACTACTTTGACGCAGAAACGAGCAGTGTTTCCAGCGTTTTCATCGCGCGAGGTTGCCTTAGGTCAAATGTGAAAAATCGGCATCCTTTTAATCATCTTTCAGAGCAGTTGTTTATTGTTGCGATCGGAAATCCCGAGCGGCGAGTGCGCAACGTTTCGCACCGTGGCAGCAAGCAACAACAGAGGTCACATGACACGATTGCTTATTCGCGCCACATATATACNGTGTTTTTCTTCACGNACATCGCGTTCGTGGTGAATCACACGTTTAACGCAACGCCACAGGAGAGGTTGCAACATTATGAACGGAGACGGATTCGCCAGCACTGACAGGATATGGGAACCGTAACCGAATGACGTTTGCCACTGTCATGCGTGTCAACTTATGGCGTCTCTGTTCCAGAGGTGGCCACGGAGTCGACCCGGGCAGGTTTCTGCGCTTTATCTTCG
>JGI24021J15306_10006656_pt1 | contig 13964 bp, 8 predicted proteins | sample Ectturendosymbi1_FD_15306 | JGI IMG/M metagenome (IMG submission 15306) | reverse complement strand
AAAAAAAAAAAAAATTTACCGTAGGAGTAAGGGGCTTCATTGGTCCGTTGAATTTAAGGTCATGTTTTTGCCTAAGAATAATTAACTTTCCAAAGCTTCTTTTTCAAAAAATAAAAATCATTTCCAGCCCCCTATGCAAACTTGCTGAGCGTCACCAAACAATTTGGTTTGATATTGCATTGCGTCGCAATCTGCGATGCGTTTATATCGCCTCCACCTGCAGAAGCTTTGAATCTATGGTTTCTACTTTGCTTTCATGTCGAGAATGTACGATTCGCCTTATTACTCTCATCCATAATCACAGTTTTTCGTAGTGATGCCACATGAGAAAAATGCAACTGTCCTATTTAGAACTACAATCCGTTCCTTGACCACAGGACATGTCTGAATTTGCTCAACATTTGATGTCCATTAGGTTGTAACTCGCAGTGAATCCAAAGAAGACCTTGTGTCCAACTAGGTGGCGTGACCTAATAATTTTGATCACCAGAGGAATGAGACATTATCTTGCAAAAAGAGGTTAAAACTATCACACAATTACATCTCTAGCAAAAAGGCTTAATTCGTTGTTGATCGGATCACCTTAAAGGCACTTTAAACGTGATTGAGCAAATGGAAAACTGAAAACAAAGTGAACATTTGTCCTTGTGGATGCCAAGTTGTCTGCTTGGAAACGAAAGGGTTATGGAAACCCTGGCAGAGTTTCATTTTAGCTGGGTTCACACTTTCTCTGCCAAGCTCAGCTCCTTGCCGAAATGCACAAGCCACGATAGATACCGGTTGCGACCAACCACTCCTGCGCAACTGTGTTGATCATCCAGCAGAACCTCAGCAAACAAAACATATTAAATTCCCACTAATTGGGCCATTAACTAACGACAATAAAAGTTTATTAACCACTTGAGGGGTGCGTGTCGAGACAAACACTTTTTATCGGTGTCCCAGTGCCTTGGCTTTAACTTCCTTGACATTGTCAAATTTTTGCGCCAGTAAACTCAACTCAACGTGAATTTATTTAAGTTGGGATTGGATAGGAATGATTACTTCATTTCGTTGACAAAATAAAGCTCAAGGGAATTCAGCATCGTCTCCAGCACTATGTTTTTTGGTAAATCAAAGTGCGCATCAGTCGTGACTCCAAGCATCACATGTTTTGCAAGCATTACTGCCGAATTTGCAGTTGCATTGAACTTGACAGAGAGGAATATGAAAGCCCACACATGTCCAAATTTTTCTAATTACTAGCGCAATCACTTTTTTGACCAAAAACGCAAAAATTTTAGCATTGTAAGTTGCAAAGATTGACTTTATTTTTTGAATTAAAACTGACCCCATAGATCATTGCCAATATATTTACACGTTCTGTTTTCATTAACAAAGCAACCCCATGTCATGGATATTTAAAATGCTTAATAGCAGAAGTGTAAATTATGTTTCCCGGAATGTTCATGCGCGAACAAACAAACATATCAAGTTACCAGCAGGTGGTGCCTAGGTTGGTCCGTAACGTAAGTCAGAAATGACAACGATATGTTCTTTATTGTTGCTAAGTGCGGTAATCACCACGAGCAAAGGTAATCGATAAATTCAGTTGAAACTTATCATTTGTACATACGTACTCTGCATTATGCAACCATTTGGAAAAACACTCCTGGAAATTAACGGTTTTTAGGATTGATTTCATATCCAAATAAACGATATCAAGGAAAAAAAAAACTGTAACTCTTTTGTTCAGCAATTTTTTTATTTTGCGAACGTTTGCTGCTCAAAAGGATATTTTGCGCTATAATATGAAAAAAAATTAAGACTTTTATTTCTTGTGAAACTTGGCTAGTTGTTTTGCGTAGCACAGAGACAAAAATCAACGTTGGAAGCGATGGTTCCAACAAAACAATATGCCACAATCCAATGTGGAAGCCGTTTACACACTTAATCCGAGAAACAAACAAAAATAAAAAATAAAAATTCGGGTTAATCAGAACAACAAACAAGCATCAAAAAGAAAACTTCGGAAACACTTGTCCTGAAACTAGTAGAAACTTTTTCTGTAATTTTGAAAACGAATTGAATGTTAAGATGGCTTTGCTGGACACGCAACCGTTGCATTGTTTGAGGCCATTTTTCAGGACTAACAAACAAGAGAAGAGTTTCGACGGGGAGTATCCGAATAACTGTAGTGGCACGTACCTATGACGTAATGTGAAATGCTTTCAGTTTGACAGTGAGGTGAACCAGTTCTACACACATTGAGGTGAACCCATTCTAACTTTTCATGAGTCCCTGGCATACGTGGCTGTTTCCTGCAGTTGGTGGTTTGGCTTTGCCACGTTACGAAAAGCAAAATAGCGTGTTTTACATGTACTGCAATCTATGGAATTGCAGTTCAAAAGTTAGTAAATCGTCGCATTAACAAAGACATGCAAAAAAATTTCTCATTGAGTTTACTCAGCCGAAAAGTGTTCTTCTCATGCACTTTAAATTATTAGTTGACCCCAACGTTCCAAAGTTGGGAACATATGGAAATTAACTAAAGCAAAATAAAAAACAACTTATTTATGGTCTTATTATGGCAAGAAGACAAAAGATTTCAAAAAATAAAAGTCTATTCATTGGGCCAATAAGCTGTCTCTAAACGTTAGCAACGTGAAATTCGCTGTAACACTCTCCCACTTCCTTCAAATTGTTCTCAAATTACTGTTCCGTCATAGAGGGCAAACTTATTTTCAAAACATACGGTATGAACTAAAGGACTTTCAAACAAAAAAGGCGAAATGTCAAGTATTCATTAGATAGCTTCTTGCCTTTGCTAAGGTTCTCCTGCTGGTTTTAGGAAACATGATGCGATGGTTGTGAGGTCAATATTCCTTTCACTGAGGAATGCATGCCTGCAATAAAGCTGGAAAGCCTCCCCAAAGCCAATCGCTTTTGTTTCATGGCATATTTATTCTTCAATCCGCATTGTTTGAAACTTCCAATTCAATAGCAAGTGATCAAATTTCTGAAAAACCGCGTATCCTTCACTCCCAACAATGGTGTGGAATGACATCGGTGTGAACGATCCCTTTGTATCTTCAGATGTCGTCGTGCGTTTCTCATGTCCACATCGACTATATTAGGTCGCGAAAGGTGCAGTGTGACTGTGAAGTGTTTTGCTTAGTCATTGAAAGGTTCGTACACTGGTAAAGACTTTCGATTTATTTCACCTAAGAACATGATCAACACCTTCAAAAAAGATCGCAATGCACGATGAGAGACGAATTAGTTATGGTACTGTTATCAAATGCACGAATGTTGACACATCGTCGCTGAGAATATTTAAGCAGTGAGTACTTTGTGTAGGCACAGTGGTAGTTTCTTACCTTGAAATGTTGTTTGTTTGATGTAGTTTTGATTTTCATAATAATTATTCGATTAATTCTATTTGAAATTTGGAGGTTTGACGCTTAGCAATGATGCCAAATAGTTTTGTGCCTGTTGTGAAAGCAAATATTTAAGGCAGCATCTTTTCCCCTTTCTGTTTGAAGCAGTTTGTGCTTTGATTAATCCATGGTGTGCCTACGTTTGCTTTCATTCTGTGCTTTTCCATTAGCACTTCAACATTCAACCCATAAATATTGCTTTCTGCTTTCAAGATTTAGGGATGCGCAGAGTTTCATGAAAACAAGTTACTAGTAAAAAATGTTCTGACTGATTGGACTTAGTCGCCTTTTTGGAGACGAATTAAATGAAAATGTTTAAGATGTTTTCAGGATTTGTATTTGAAAACGACATTATAAGAGGATTTGAATATTGTTTCAGGTGCTGCTGAAAAATCGTAAAAATGCAGCATCTCCCCAGGCAAGAAAAACAGCAATTTGAAGAAAGTGCAGTTAGCGTTGCACACAACCCTGCACAGTAGGCGTTACCAATTGCTGGTTTCTATTTTGCATGAAGCCAACGAAGGTAGCTGACTTTGAAATATATTTAGATGATAAGTCTTTGGAATCATGTAGTGTCGAAACTGCAAATACTTTTTCGAGAATCTTCGTTGCTGTCGTAGGTTAGTCATTTAAATCTTTCAAGTCATTCCTTGTGTCAAAACTACAAACTCCTTCCGTGATGATTAGGTTGCAGTTGCTTCAATTGTTTTTCTTTCACGTAGGCATTGAGTGTTTGAAAATTCTGATATATCCAAGGTATTTGGAATGAAACCATCTCCCTTCAGACTTACCATGGACAGTCCTACTACATCCAAACATTTACGACCACCTGTGTAGTTGCAGCTTCTTGAAATTTGCAGAAACTTTGGCGAAGTCGAAGTGTGAGTTATATTGGACGATTGTAGGTTCAGTTTATACTCGCTTTCGTAATCTCTTCTGGGCGTCATCAGTGGTCAATGGCACCGATCTCCGCTTGCTTGCGCCGCATTGGCTGCTTTTGCAGTGAGTGATGCGCTGATGGAGATTCAGTAACAGCTCAGGGGGGAACCAGTTCCTTGCAAATACCGTTTTTCAAGTCTTCGGTACGACCTAGCAGGAATAGAACCCAACTTGGCGGCGTTAATTGCGTGATGATGTCTGCAGAGCACTTTAGCTCAGAGTAACTTGCGTCGTCTGAAATATATTCTTTACATAAACATGTAGAATTACGCCACAATGATTCAAACGAAAAATTGCTTTTCAAGATTGCGGCGCATGGAGATCCTATTGACATATAGCAAGTTAATTTATTTTCTCACAGCGCGGACGAACCAGCTACAAAAATGATGATAACAAAACTTCCGTTTTCATGTTCGTCGAACTTAGATTGTCTTGCAAAAATCCACAGAGCCGGAAAGTGGTTCATTGTTAAACATGATTAATAGTTGTAAGCAATGGCGTGCTAGAAAACTTGGCGGAAAATTTGAAAAAATGTACAGAAGCTAGGATTTTGTTTTAGTGAGCGCTGTCAAGACTATGGTGTTCTAAAGAACGGATGACCTACGAAAATCTCGATTGATTTGCAATATCTCTTGTAATGTTTACTCCTTGTGTGAACACTAAGGCTTTGTCAGTTTATCACAAACATAGATGTTATTCGTAATCTGGTCAATCTTGAACAAACAAAAATATCATATTACCAAGAGGTGGCAATTGGGCTGGTCTGTAATCTAACACCAAAATGACGAGAATGTGCTCTTTGTTTTCTCCCAGTGGGTAGAAACTCTAGCAAAATAAATAAGTAGTTTCACTGTAAGATTTTAAGGCAATTTTTATGTACGGTTTTGAAAAGTTTTTGACAAATTTCTTCGAGGAATCCCAATGAATATTATGAGAACTTAGTCAAATTAAGAAAAAGTGTAAGGAACAACTAACGTATTAGTGAACATTATCTTTCAGCAAATGTGCTGCTCCATGGATCTTTTTTCATTGCAATCAAAACCATTATATCTTTTTTGATCACAATGAAGCATATCGGATACTTTTGACTTACCTAGATAAAAAGAAATCGGTGGGGAATACTTAGCAAAAAATCGCAAATTGTGTTAGGAAGGGTTTCATCTTACCCAGATGCAAATGAGACATTAGTCAAGAGCGTTACCTGAAAATAGGTGAAGCACATAACTGTGCATTGCACGTGTAGTGCAGCTCAGTGCATCTTCCGTGATGTCACATGTCAGCACGACCCCCACTTATCCCCGCTGAGTCACGACACTGTATCCCGCTAAGTGACGACACTGCTACCACATTCAGCAAGTATGTCACCCGTCATAGTTATACGTGGTTTTACTTCATTTTACAAGTGATTTTTTTTCTACTGGCTAAACAAATTGTACAAAAAGCTTGCTATAATCCATGCTTATCGTACAAAGGATTGCAGAAAATTTAATAAAACATTTGAAAATATTTTCAATCATTTGGGCTCTGGTCATTTCTCTGCCATTTTGTTTGATGCGACACCTGGAGTATAAGCGGGAATAGTTTCCAGTCCTACTTTAAATTTAATTCCGCATTATCATACTCTAACTTTTGTGTTTTTTTTGAGACTTTAATGTTGATGACAACTGAATGATGTAGTCTTGTCGCTCCAATTAGACAATTGTATAGGTCAGCCACGATCGCAATTTTTACTGTCACTGTAATAACTGTCAAAAGCTCTAGGCTTACTACAAATGTTCGAGGAATCAGCCGACTGGGCTCTGTTTTCGTGACTTTGGGATGATTAAAACTTATGTTGCAAAATGTTTTCCTCTCCGTTGACGTTGCGCTGAATGTGCGGTTCACCAAGAACGGAATGTGCGCGAAGAACAACACCACATATATGTGGCGCGAACAAGCAATAATACAGTGAGCGCGGCGTGTGATCTCTATTGTTGCTTGCTGCCACAATGCGAAGCTTTGCGCACTTTCCGCTGGGGCTTTCCGATCACAACAAAATGGTGATGTGACCAGAATGTGAAGGTCGTGCCGGGTGAAGCATTTACAAAAAGAACGTGGGATCGGTGCGGTTCGTTGTAAAAAGGAGGGGGTGTTGTTGCAAACTCTCGGTCATTGTTGCGTTGAATGTACGATTCGCCACGAACGGGATGTGGGCGAAAAACAACACCCATATATATGTGCGCAAACAAACAATAATAGAGTGATCGCAGTGTGTGATCTCTATTGTTGCTTGCTGCCACAGTGTGAAGCTTTACGCACTTGCCGTTCGGGCTTTCCGATCGCAACACTTGCACATATTTGTTCATGGTGAGGCAGCCAAATCTGTCAGCAAATGGCTTTATAAATTCTAAAGCGTCACTTTGTTGAGATTATTTTCTTTCTAGGTTGCTGGTTTTACAAAACATTATAAAGACGTTAATTTTAGGTGGTTGTCTTCATTTGTGAAAACCTAGCCGCATGATTTGCGATAGCTCCATATTTTCTTAAATAGTTTTGTCGCAATGTCTGTTAACTATACAATCCAAGAAAGCGTGGTGCGCGTCATGAGCATGCCGTTTACAAAATACACATGAAAAAATAAAACGTTGATGTCCCAGTGATCTACCATTAGCAATGAGCTTCATCCACACCAATAGATAGGTCGATTGTTCTTTCAGTCAAATGGTGTTGAAACAGCTTTCAAAAGTGCTTTAAATCAGGTATTTCCCCCCCAGCAAATGGCAGGACGCTATATGTATAAACGTTTTTTTTTCTGTAGTTTCAGGAAACATAATAGCAGCCGATAAAAGAGATTTTTGTTGAAATAAAAACGATTGATTCGCCACTTGTGAAGAAATGTTTTTTGAAACTTAGTCCCTCAAATCAAAAAAATAACTATCGAGTGTCGTTGAATTTCAGGTCACACTTTCTAATACTTCTATTAATTTTCGTTTTGTCTTCTGGCCCACGCATCAGCGCACAGTCAACAGACAGAAGCCATTGGTAGATTTTAAGCGAGTGAAATTAGACCAGGACGTTGCGTTTTTGGTCAATAAAGCAGACATGGATCACTTTACCTAACGTCTTAGGATTAACTACCATTACCGGCGAAATGATCATTTAGAGCAGGGGTCCTTAAACGATGTCCCACGCACCAAATCTGGCCAGCAATGTCATTTTGTCAACAATGGAAAATCATTTCATTTATAAAAGGTCTTTGGATTTGGTGGAATGTGCAGAAATATGTCCGGAAACAATCAGATTATTTAAAAGTCTGGCCCTTCAACTGTTGTGTAATAGCTATGTGGCCCTGAGACATGAAACGTATGACAAATTTGCTGAACATTTGTTGAAAGAAGTTTGGAGACCCTGTTTCACAGAATAATGTTCTTCACCGCATTGAGCTGCTTTGGTAGCAACACCCCTTGTTCTGCTGTACTGGAAAACTTCACCAAAATAAGATCAGATATAATCACGTTTCTACTGTACTATAATAGATGCACATTTAATTATCTAGTGATATTTTCAACATTTGTTCATCTAAATACACCAGACATTAAAAGTGATCTTCACTTGTATTTTTGGGGTTCTGCAACGAACATCCTGAAAAATCATCAGGGCCTTCACAAACAATAAGGTCCAGGAAGTCCTACCTAAGAAAGTGGGAGACCCGGATGGAGGAAAATGTAAGAAACACGTTTGCAGACAGTGGATCGTTTGCCTTCGATCAGCGTCCGGAATGCACAGCGGCAGTGAAGTGCAGTGGAGCTGTTCAAAGCCGCTGTAGCTTCAGTTGCTGCGCGGATATTGGACGGAAACGACTCGGTATGGCGAAAAATGGCAAAAAAGCAACGCTTTAGGTAAACCAAAAAGTGAATGGTACTCTTCATGCAAAGACAGTCACCTACGAGGCAGGGCTGCAGAACAAGGCTGAACCTTCCTTGCATTCGTGGTACGCTATGGCGCGAAATTCTGCAGCCCTCGCGGTGAAGAAGACTAAAACTCAATCTTAGGGCAAGTTAGGACATGAATTGCATTCCAATAGCTGGCAAGCCAACAGAGTTTTCTGGCAAACGTCCGGCGTCTTCGCAGCAAAATATTTTTCATTGCTCGACCCACCAAAGACCAAAATGTTGCCTTACTCAGCAATAAGAAGGCGTCTGTGCTGGTAGATGGAAAGAGTGTTCCAAAGATCTTTTAAAGCCGGCCTTTATCACAACCCCGGACGCAGACGCGGTACATCTATGGAACGAACGCACTATCATTGCAGTCTAAAGTCTTACCAGTTGTCAAAACNCGGAAAGCTACGAGACCTGCAGGCTGTGAAAAAATCCGTCCTTAACTACTCAAAGCTGTGAATCAATAAGGATTCTTCGGCTGACTCGTGTGTGTCAGTTAGCCTTCAGCTGAAATGTGTTTGTCAAGTGGATGACGCCCAGTGCGATTTCTGCCCTTTTCGTAGCCTTACAGGCAAGCGTTTAATTTTCCAGCAAATTTTCTAGACTTCTCGGGACTTCGGCTAGACATGTTTTGTCGAGATTTAGAAAGCATACGACCGGGTTCCTTGTGATAAGCTTTGCGGAGTGTTGCGGGAGTACAGTAATGACGGATGCCTAGTAATGACGGATGCCTAGTAATGACGGATGCCTAGTAATGGCGGATGCCTAGTAATGACGGATGCCTAGTAATGACGGATGCCTAGTACTGCATACATGTCGTTCTATTACTGCTCGGAATTTTGTCCGTATCGGCGGAGTTAAAATCACAACCGTTCGTCACAGGTGTTGTACCGCGACAAGGCTGTGTGCTGTCACCATTCCTCTTCTTAATTTACATAAATTGGATAGACCGTCACAGCCCATTTGACGAGTGTGTCAATGTCGGAAGCTAAAGGATCAAACGTTTCCTTCATGCGCACAATTTGGTACTGATTGCATCTTCTCAACAGGGTCATGGACTAAATCGGTTGTGTACTCGTGTGAACAGTCCGTAATACAAATCAGAACCAAAAATACCGAGGTGTTATGTCTCTCCAGAAACACAAGGCACCCGGCAAGTAAGCGGCATCACACTGCAGCAGGTAGAGAAGTTCCGATACCTTGGGGTGGAATTGGCGGCTGTCGAGATGGTCACAATGAGATTGATACGCGGATTTGTTAGACAAATGCAGTTCTTTATGAATTGATCGGTCTGGGATGACAAACCTTCCAAACCCGCAAATCTTTCAGTTTTTAAATTGATCTTCGTTCCGATCCTGACCTATGGTTATTGTTGCGATCGGAAAGCCCGAGCGGCATATGCGCAAAGCTTCACACTGTGGCAGCAAGCAACAATGGAAAACACCCGACGAGATCACGCTCGTCGGCACGATTAGCAAGTACCAACAGTTGTTCACTATTAGAGGTCACTATCAAAGCATTATTAGAGGTCACTCATCAAGATCACTCCATCGGTATCACTCTATTATTGGTTGTTCGTGCCACATATATTGGTGTTATGCTTCGCGCACATCCCGTTTTGTGGTGAATCGCGCTTTCAACGCAACCCAAGCCGAGAGGTTGTTACAGTCATGAGACGGGATTTTTGCGATACGTTTACGGCGCGACACGTCGTAACAAAATGGATAGTTGTGAAATTCGTAAATCACTGAAGGCGTATTCACTTCGCACAAACGTTGGTTGCGCCATGTGTCCAGAATAGCCCAGGAAAGAATGGCCAGGTACGCCGTGCCGGCTGCATCTACGCGCAAGTGGACCGGGTGCCATCAAGGGCCAGATGGCGTGACTACATCTTTGACCTTGCTTGGTCCCATCTTGTTGTGGAGCCAAACTAATCATATGATATTGGTTTTGACCGTTGGGTGTATCGCGTCCTGCATGGTCTGCTGCCCTAGCAACGCCCCCTAGCAGAAAAGCGAGTTTGAATATGAACATATGAACTAATCTTATTTTGTATTCGCAGCTTTTTNCAGTCATACTTGTGTCATAAAACTGATTTTGGTAAAAANCACATCCACTTTTGCAAAGTGGAGAAAAGAAAATGAGACAAGTCGTCTTGTTTCTGGCGACTTTCTATGCATTCCTGGTTGGATTAAGCCTTGCTAATGAAGGTAAAATATGGTTGCTTTGTAACTGCTAGTTGGAGTGCGGTGACGTAGTATGAGCTTTCAAATATATAAAATATTTATTGCTCGTAATATTCAAAGTTGATCACATTCCTACCTTCCCGTGAACATATGTCTGTCATAAATATCAACAAATTCTAATAAGGAATTGCACCCACAGTTTCACCTGGGCGAAGTAGTGCGACGAAGACAGATTTTAATAACCTCATGTATCTGTGGCAATTGATATCACAGAGACCGAATCAAATAAAGGAATTTTGCGACTTTCATTGGAGTACTTCAGTTTGCACATCCATGAAAGTTGCTGGCAAAAACAGGGTCATTATCATGATTAACCTGACGAGTCATGTGCGATGCAGCTCTTGCAAAAACACAGCGTGTGCACTTGCCCATCACCTGTACTTGTGCTTTACTTCAAGCTTTAAATGAAGCATAGCTTCAACTATCTCAAAAAAGCAAGTCATTCGCAAAAGGCAGTAATGTTGTGTGCGTAACTTAGTTACGAAAGAAAACGTGCATCAAATATGAATAGAAAAAATTTTTCGAAATACGTTTTCTTACCCCACTGTGATGAAATTCTGAGTTGATAGAAGTTTCTTGCAGTTGTCAGTTGGGATGGTTTTTCTAAAGTGCACAAAGATTTTTGATTTTCAAAACAATAAACTTTGAAGCTTTAACAATTTCTTTGCACTTGTCAAATGTAAGAATCATTTGCTGACATAGCACTGTAAAATGAAATGAAACCCGTTAAAATCCGAATGAAAGGTGTATGAATAAACAATTCCTTTTAAACGGACCTACTCGTAACAGACCACTCATAACAGATATTTTGAAACAGACCTCTTTCATAACAGACCAGTTCATAACACACAATGTTCGTGACTGGTAGTTTTACGCGAAATCAGTTTCCTACTCAAATTTGCAGCAAGATTTCTTGCTTGTCTCACATGTGATTTGAGTTTTCTACAGATTAATATTTATCTTATTTGAAACACCTACATGTAACAACGTCTTCGTAGTTTTTTTCTTAATCCCCCACGTTCCTTCGTATTGTGACATCGATCGTAANAACAAATGAAAATNAAAAACTTTCCCGTATGCTTGAGTTAAGATTTATTTGAATAACATTCGATTTCACAGATCATTTACACTTNACGCTTTTGCTGCAGGCAGTGGTGAGGACGTCACGACTGAAAGCGCTGCCATTTCCACGTCGTCGAGTGAACAATCGGTTGAAACTGTAACATCACATATGGCAGGTTAGTGTTCGAGAAAAATCGCTTCTTACTTTTGCCGTGAAGAATGCCATCCAAGGTTTTCAACAATGGAGCGGCCAAAATCGTACATCAAAAACAGCACTCAAATCAAATCCTACAGGTTACAAAGTACGAATTCAACAGCTTGAGTTTTCACTAGGTAAACTGATTAGATATTCAGCAAGCAATGAAAATGATTTTCAGTGAATGTCCTTTTTCTTTCAACTGAGCAAGACAAACGCGTGCGAATATATAGGAAAATATGTTGAAGCTTGTCAAATATATGACTGGGATATTAATGCAATAACATATGAAAGAATTGCAGGGAACATTTAAAGCCTTCTGAATAACAATTTCCATTTTTCGGAAAAGGGCAACCAAGAGGAAGTTTAACAAGTCACACTGCCTTGCACTTAGAAACATAACGTGGATCGCATCATATCTGAGGCAAAGGCAATGAATTCATGTATTCCGAATAAAGACGCATGGCTTGAATCAACTCAAGTTTGGCTAGTTTAATTAAGCAAAATACAACACCACACAACTATGATTGGGCTAGCAAACATGCAGGAAGACCTCCTTCCCCAAGTGCGTCTTGTCGCACTAGTTTATAATGATAACTCTCTGTGCCTGGGAACCAACTCCTGTCCGCGTTGTAAATTCAACCCTAATCGGCCAGTATTTCCAAATGCTCAGTGGTTTCTCGTTTTTGTATCAAGACCGCTGTAGCTCACATATTTCACAATGCTATGCACTAATTCTGCGCAGTAGTTTGGGTTTCAATCTGTTTTTGTAATACATCAAATATTATTTATCTGGAGCTTTCAGCTGACGCACAATAGAAATTGCAAAATCAGGAAATTCACTTGAAGGATCCCAATGAACAGCGATCTGAGGCAAAAACCAGACACAAACATCTTTGCTGCTCTTGTGCTGGATGATCAAGGGGAATTATCCTGGAGATTTTGTAGCCATTAGTTGTAGCCTTTTCCGAGCAGATAAGCAAGCAAATGTAGGCCTGCATGAGCTTTATCAGTGTGGTGTAAACACGGGTGTTATCAAACCCTGCAAAGCCGCTAGTTTCCAACCCGGTATTCTGACCTGTAGCCTTGAATCTTGGTTCATGACAGAAAGATTTCTATCTGAAATACAACCGTAAAAGATGGAATTTTTGTGAAAGCTCTACGGCGTGACATGTTGCTGGAGATGGCGAAGCTGTGTCATTCGTAGAAGCCTGAATGTCAAACCACTTCTCCGGATATAGTCTGTCATAAATATCAACAAATTCTAATAGGGAATTCAAAAATTCAGTATGCAGTATTTGTATTGGAAAAATTTGTGTGCTGTTCGTAAACATTTTTTGCCTCTTGAGACTGTTTAAAAATGCAATTAGATAAAATATATTTGGACGCATTTAAATCTTATTCAGATGCAATTATAAGAATCGTGTTTCAACCAAGCTTCACTAGGATAAAACTCATCGGGCTCTGTCTTCAAGTTTTTGTGATGATTTGGATATGTAGACATCTGTTTTCAAGTAACTAGTCGGTGCAAAGGTGACGAAGTCAAATCAAGCAACAAAGTTCTTGAATAGTAAATTGATTTCACGTGACTCTGCGCGTATTCAGCCCCGAAATCGTATTAAAAACGATGAAATCGTTTTTCAATTGAAGGATCTGTTGATTCACTGGCTGCGTCGCTTTTGCCAACACAAGTCACTTGTTCAGATATATGCTTCTTTTTATCTTAGAAACATAAATGTTGTTTATTTTATAACACACTGAACTCCTTGATTGCCGGTTAGATTTAAATTTAAAAAAATCTTCTTGGCATTGAATTCATCTTGCTAGAGCATTTTCTTCATTGGCTAGCTGTACGAAATTTCTGCCAACAATGCAAGGAATAATTTGAATTTCACACGGATTGATGTTTTGCATCATCCTTTTCTTAATGACTGAAGAATGCAGCCCATACAATTGTTTTTGCGTGTTCCTAAACATGTTGTTTAGAATTTCCGGTTATATGAAGCTCAAAAACGTTTTTCACTAGAAAAACGCAGCAATCTGAATGTTAATGTTCTTTATCATTCAGGATTTTTGAGCAACTTGCACTTGCCCTAAAATTTTTCACTGTATTAAAATATTATTTATCATTCAGGATTTTTGAGCAACTTGCGCTTGCCTGAAGCAAAGAGTATTTGTGATTGGT
>JGI24021J15306_10006655_pt1 | contig 13964 bp, 11 predicted proteins | sample Ectturendosymbi1_FD_15306 | JGI IMG/M metagenome (IMG submission 15306) | reverse complement strand
AAAGAACACCAATTGTTTTGTTACAATTAAAAGTGATTTCGTGTTCAGCAGCATAGTCACCACAAATATTCAGAAGACATTGCAGCCCACTAAGACTGGGGCTGAACACACATATATCATCAGCAAACATTAGATGATTCACAACCATATTTCGCACAGTGCATCCCACCCTGGCTTATCCCAGCTGGATTGAGAGTTCCTCCAGGTTAACAGCAAATAAGTATGGGCTCATGACTCCCCCTTGCCTTACCCTATTGGTTACAATAAAGGGAGATGAGTAGTTGGTACCCAATTTTACTTGCATGGTCTGTTGCCTGTACCAACTCAAAAATGAAGTTGCTAATTCGCTGGCCTAGCACTTTTGACACCGATGAATGAACTAACTAACCTAAATGCTAATTATTACAAAATTCCCAAAAAGCATGGTGGGCCACATGCGACCAGCACATTTGAGACTCCCACCGTATTATACTGCTTAGCATCAATAGCATTCTTTCTAGATATTTATTTGTTACCATCAAACCTGCATTGTGACGATTTAATTACAATTATCATACGGAGCGTCAAAGTTTTCATCAATGATTTCACATTAATCTTCAAAACAACGAAAAATCTCTATGCAAGATAGACGTTTATTTCGAGACCAAGTCTCGAGACTACATCACTGTCAGTTAGCCTACCAAAAGATAAATTCTCGGTTCTCGATCTGAACCTCAAACAATGAAATATTTGTATTGAACATTTGAACCAGATCTTGGAGTCACAGTCTTCAGTATGCAACGTCACTGATTAAAAATATGTGATGACTCGAGTTATGATCTAGGATTAACTCGAAGCATTTTTCATATTTCTGGATGGATTCAAGTTATGTAATTAATCCAACTCGATTCGTTGCTTTTGAAATGACTAGATTCAAGTAAGTTTTGAAATCACCTAAAATTGCTCGAAGAGTTGTTGTTTCAATTGAAGGCGTTCTTCTGTTCTTGACAAATCGTTTCTAAGAACTGTATGTGAAAATTTTCGGCTAGTTTTTGCGAAATCCTCTCACATTTCTGCTCGAAAACTCTATATCAGGCTGAGGCTATTCTCAGTTCTCACCAACCAAAAGTTTATTGATCCGACAAGACAACCCAAATGGAAAATTAAACAGGACTCAACCGCAAATCGCCCATTGACTTGATACGGCCATTGACTCAACTTGACTGCGAGCTTTTTACAAATGACTCGTAGTTGGCAGTGTAATGAGTAATGACCAGTAATGGAGTCTTGAGACCAAGACACGTTTTTGCGAGTCTCTGTGTCTCCGTTTCAAAGGCTGTAGGTCTCAGCCTCGAACCTTTTGTCTGTTTCTGGGAAGGGAAAACTAAACAATGATTGACGCAGTTTGGATATCCATATCTGATCCGGTTGAGTTTTTTTTTCAAAATCCAATCTCATCCAGGTCAGGTTCTGAATGGCAGAATCCGGTTGGATCACGATCCGGAAACCGGATGATGTTCAACACTGTTACACAAGGGTTATCGAATAATACAAGAGGACAAAAATAGTTAGTCATAGCGCTTTTCAGTAGGTGTTTGCACACAAATTAACACTGCGAGTAGCAAAACACTCTGATAGTGCCTCAAGTATAACGTCATTCACTCATCGTCAATCTCAAAATAATTGGTAGTGTTCAAAACAATTTGGCAAAGCCGACAAATTTTCAGGTTTCGAGTCTTGGTCTCGAAGATGGAGGTTGTTGCAGCCATAGTGACAAACTCTCGGTCTCCGAAGTTATGATCTTGATCACAAATGATGACTAGGAATCCAATCGATTTCCACATTCGTTACTGATGCCTGTATTTGGAGACAAAAGTAACATAATTCTATAGCAGAAATTCACAACTCCTTAAACCTCACTGCAAAAAAAAAAAACATTGATGCGTATCAACAAACCTTAACGGCTTGGGAAAAGTAGTCATGGTTCAACTGCTACAATTCAAGATAGATATACGAAATACGTTGTTGTTTGTATCGAAAATGAAGTGCAAATATTTACTGTAGTATTGTGAAGTGTTAGAGAAGAGTGATATGGACTTCCGCAAGTTTATAGTTTTGAGCGTTTTAGTTCACTTCGTATTTTTTGCGTCAATTTTTGATATTTACTTCACTTCGCCTATTGTTCATGGAATGAAAGAGTACCAAGCAGCAGTTGCGGCTCCATCATCAAGGCTTGTGCTCTTTGTCGCTGATGGGCTGCGCGCTGACAAGTTTTACGAATTGGACGAGAATGGGAAAACAAGGGCGCCGTTCCTCAGGTTCTAAATACAAACTTTGATCATTTTTAGTGAATGCTATGTTTAAGATTGACAGAGGGAAGAGTTGGCCTTGGCCTACAGCTGACCTAATGCTAGGCTATTAAACTTTGAAAATTGAGGGAAGCAAATCGTGTTTTCAAACTCATGATTTCTTTTGCTAAGCTTAAGCTGATGAGCCCAATAGAACAAGGTCTCTGCTTTGTTTCTGTCGTGTGTGAAATGTATTGTTGTTTTTTTAAAAGACTTACTACGATATTTTCACCCTTTTTGCTATTTCGTAAGGATAATTCTTTATTTCCTTCATGCATTTTTTAAGAAAGAAGACTGGAATTTATGCAAAATTAGTGTGCCCTATTCATGTAGCCTTAATCCAACCATTCATTAGTGTCATGTTTAGAGGCGTTCAGCATACACTAGTTCTTAGGTTCTCAAAGTGCTCCGTACGAAGCCACAGGGCTCTGCGAGAGAAACCTCGGGGCTCCACGAGCTATTCGTTTACTTATTAAAATATTAAAAGAAATTTATTGTGGGGCTTTGTAAATTATGGTCAATCTCTTAATGGGCTCCATAACACCAAAAGTTTGAGAACCCCTGCATTAGTTCTTAACAGCGTTGGTGTGGTGTGAATTCGGCTTGATTATTCAGCCAGTGTGGGACGGTTTTTGGGTTGTTTTTAGCCAACTGCTAGACTCAAAATTAAATAACGCAAAAATTACTTGTCTGATTGACCTAAAATTTCTAGGTAAGATTGATTTACATGAGTATAACATTCGTGTGAAATTTGGTTGCAAAAGACCAAGCATGAGAAAAGTTATTCCGTCCTAAGCAGCAACTTACTAAACCCAAATTTCTTAGGTGAACGTGTTGTTAGTGATGTGCAGAAACAGTTAGTCTGATGCGCTGAGAATAGAGTCAGGTTGCTCGAGTCAGAAGTTAATAACTTGCAAATTTCTTAATGGATGGAACTCAAATTTTCGGGAAAAGTACATAACAATCAGTAGAACATTCTTGTAAATTTTGGTTGTAAAAAATTTAGTTTTGAAAAAGTTGTGGTGCTTTACAGAACAACTGCTCGACTTGGCTAAATAGGATAAAGTTTTGTAGCCTATGCATGTCTATAGCTACGCTTCTAACTCCAAAGGTTTTTGTTGAAAGTAGTTCAACTTTCCAGAGATGATGTGCATAGGTATGAAGATCATATGTGGAAATTTTCTTTGCAGAAATACAAGTTCAAAAAAGTTACCTGTTACACGCAACAACTGTCAGGACCTAAGTGTTTTGCAAAAAGTATTGTAGCTTAAGCTAAGCAAAATGTTGATAAATTCCAAACTGCATAACCAAAAAAGTTATTGTTCATATTAATTGAAATTTTCAATGGTTATGCAAAGTAGGTGTGGAGAACATAATTGTAAATTTTCATGGCAAACAAATGAGTATGGAAAACGTTATTGTATTTTATGAAACAACTGTTAGCACCTAAATTTAAAAAATCTTGTAGCCTAGGCCTAGCAATATGGTTTGATGCCAAACTTTGAAATTTTCAGGATTAATGTGTCTAGGTATGAAGAACATTTGTGGAAATCTTCGTTGCAAAAAAACAAGTACGGAAAAAAGTATTGCATTGTCATTTCCACAATGAACAAGTTGCAAAGTGATTGACATATAAAATTTGCACCTAGCACATTTGAATGACAGTGTCAATCTGCACTGAAGGTATTAAGACACACAAGCTTGAAGCAACTGTTGCTGACTGATACCATTGTGTTACTAGTAGCTTATAGCTATGTTGGTTTTGATGGACATTACATGTAGGCGATTACATTGCAAAGCACAAGTACTGAATAGTGTGCATGCATGTTGACTACAAAACATTACAATTGGCATTGGGCTATTTTATTATCTGCTTCAGATTGTGAAGATTGATAGCAGTGGTTTGCACTAACCCTAGAACAGAAAAAGAGAATGAGCATGTGTAGCCTAAGTGAAGTTGCTAACAAGTCAACTAGATACTTTTTTCAAGGAAGTGTCTATATTCCCTCAGTGGCAAAAGCAATGCTTGAGCTATTTGCCCTTAGGCGAACCCTTTTGGTTGAATTATTCATGTCACAAGGACTATACACTTGGATTAGCATATAGTCTTTGTCACATGACCAAAAACCCTAACCTTATAGTGCAAACCCTAAATGCAAAAGCTAAACCTGAATGTTTTTGAAAAAGTACATAAAAGCGCTTCCGTCACAGGTGTCATCTCTACCAGCAAAGCAAATGGTGAGAGCCGAACTTATGACCACTAACACAGCAGGCATAGATACTACCCACTTGACTATGTTCACCATGCTGCTAGTGTCACAAACTCAACATCATGAGTGGACAAAGCTGGATACATTTGAAGGGAAAAATAGTCCCAGCAGAGCTGTTGCCACGTCAGGCAAATAGACACTACCTTTTTTTAATGGTACAACCTCAAACACGAAAGAAAAGGTTAAGAACCTAAGGCAAGCCATGTGCAGAAATGCTCTATTCAACTAGATCACATTGATATAAAAAAATTGCTGTTGAAGTCTTTGCATGTTATGAAAATTACCTGTACACACAGCGTGGTTACCTAATCCTGACCTTGTCAGTGGTATTGACTGTAGACTAGTGCTATTCAACTGGGCGTATGATTAATACATCAACACATGTACTGAACAATTGACTAGGTTATCATACCCTAGTCAGTTGTCTAGGGCAGGGCTGGGCAAGTATTTTGCTGCTCAGGCGGCACTTTGAGAAGGCTGCATTTAGTGGAGGGCCGTACCTTCATATGGAAGTAGTTAAGCAAGTCTCGGTTTATAGCCTCAGCACTAATATTGACTCTGAGAAGTTGGAGGAAATTTCAGATTTGAAGATTTTCCTGAATGCTTCTGCGGGCCACTGAAAACGGTGCTGGGCAACATTTGGCATGCAGGCTGCTATTTGCCCACCCCTGGTCTAGGGTATACACTATGGAACTATGTACCAAGGGTGTACGTGAAACTGAACAACCTAATCAACTTATTCAATTTTTAACACTTTGTACTTAAATTACATCAGAGTTCCTCAATATGGAGCATGGCAATATTTTAGTGGGGCATGACTTGTTAAATTAACAATGTTTCAACATCTAAAACTTGCATATATATTGTTCCAATATCGTGATTGTGCTCATCAGTTTTTATTTCAAATGCTGCTCAGCCACTAGTTATAAAATCATCAGTTTAGCTTCCAAGTAAATGTTTAGTCATTAGGGTATTTAATCCACAAGGGATTTTGGTGGTGATTGTGATCATCCACCATTGTTCCTTTGTTCTGTAGCACTTTAGGCATTGACAATTTTTTGTGATATAGGCAGGATTGATGAGCACCACAGAACTGAAATGTTGCACCTTTCTGCAAAAGACATTTCAAAAATTACTGTATCTGTCTTTTTAATTTCTTAGCTTTTCTGGGATAAACTGCATTTTGTTTGATGATGACAATTTTGTGAAAGGAAGATCGAGAAACTTCAAAAAGCATACTTGTTTTTCTATGCTAATCTTGTCAAACTTGAATTGTTGGCAGTGAATAAACAGGGTTTTTATGAAGTGTTATGCAGAGGCTTTGGGTTGTATTGACAACTGTTTAGCAGCTACAAGCATGTGACTATAATTTGCTCCTAATGTTTAACCTTTTTTAATTTTGCATTGAATTTATTAAGGAATATCATTGAAGAACATGGCATGTGGGGAGTCTCTCACACCCATGTGCCAACAGAGTCTAGACCTGGTCATGTTGCACTTATTGCTGGATTTTATGAAGATGTTAGTGCAATTCTGAAAGGTTGGTTTTGTGATATTATTAACCATTGCTCATTTTTTTCAGTAGAACCTGTTTTTTTGCTGGGACATTTCGGTCATTTGTACCATAATAATATTAAAACTCGCTGTAACATTATTCATTAGTCTATATTTCTGACTGAATTTACTTATTTTTTTAATCGCTTTATGACCGGAAAAAAAAGAGCAGAACCATTAAATATGGTTAAAATTTCATAGGCTTCCTAATCTCAACTAGTGCTGCATGCACTACAGCAGCTTAAGCAAATGGTCCAGTGCTTTTTGACAAATCTGCAAGAATTTTGTGACAGGTTGGAAACAGAATCCTGTTGAATTTGATAGCGTCTTCAACAAAAGTCGCAACACATGGTCATGGGGAAGTATCGATATCTTGCCAATGTTTGCTAAAGGTAACGGTTAAAAAGTTTTCAGTTTCAGGTTGAAAGTACCATGTGTGCTTAACAGGAAGACAGCACTTTGCTTAAAATGAAAGTCATCATTTATTTGCTTTTGTTTACGTGATTAGACTATACAGTACATATTTTTATTTTACAGTATTTATATATGTGTTTGGCCCATATCACAGACTGTATTAGTTAATTAAAGAATGCAAGAATACAAAAATTCTGAGTCATTGCATATCACAGGGTAGATGTTTGTTGGTATGTGCAGGCAATATTAAAGATAAACAACACACTAGTAACCACTGCATTCTGTCATCGCTGTGCAGAGTTGTTGCACAGTAGGAGAAAAATGAGGAATCGTAACAAACATCTATGAAGTGACCAGATAAAAATCGTTTCTAACCAATGCATCAAATGCCCTGACAAAATAGATCACTTGATGTTGGTGAATGCTAGCATTCTTGGGTATGTAATGCAAAATTTTGATAGGTGTTGTTATTGGAAGCACAGAAGTGTTAACATGTTTGTTTGTTCCACAGTTGGCAGTCATACATTGGCATGGATTAGATACAAAATCGATTTTTACCCAAGTTCAGCACTGAGGAAAGATGCCTCTGAGCTTATTTGCTACACAATAGAGTGATTTCTATTGTCACTGACTGTCACTGCCTTCCTTCAGTGAGGCATAAAGTACCACACTAACATATTTGACTTGTCCAGAATATTTGACACACTTCATTCAAAGAAACATCTGGCAGCGCAGGATTGCTATACTTTTTAGGAGAAAAAACTGTACTGACAGTCTTGTTCCAGATAAAAATAATACAATCACCGTTTACTTCTTTTTTATACTTGCAAAGAAAAATGAGAGGGTGTTGCCTCTACTTTGGCTGGATGTATAGTCAAAGTGTGGTGAAGGCGGTTAAATTGCTTCAAGCGTTAATTCCTGTTATTACCTTGAGAATAGCCAGGGTGACACTAAAACAATTAATTCCAGCTACTTTTTACTAGATGCGTTAGCTAGCGATGTACCGGTACTATTTATTGTCATTAATATCATCAGCTAGTGTTTTATCAATGCGGATATTCTGATACCAACCTTTGCCAATATTCTTAAGCTAACGACCAGAAAGGAAAAAACGTAATGCGGTTAATTTTCTGCTGTGCGTGGGACTTCAAACATCGTCCGATAAATGTTGGCATCAACATCAAGCCGCTAGTTTCTTAAAAACAACCATGTGGAACGCGATTGGGAAATTACGTATGATTGTTCGACCACACCGCGCAGCACTACCGACAGACGTGAAGCAGTGTAGTTGCTATGGTATCATAACAGCATATGTGAGTTGTAACGGCAAAAATCTCTAACGATCTTGGTGTCTTAATTTTTTTCCAAACTTCATTTTGTTCCGTAAAAGGAGCTGGAGCACATTACCACACTCATTGCTTCGGGAGAGATATCGTTTCTTTCGCTGGGGATGATTCTTCACTTTTGGACGAATGGGTTTTTGACGAAGTTTCGAAGTTTTTCGCTCACGCAAAGAAGAATGACACTTTGAAAAGCATGTTATTGCAAGACAAACTTGTATTTTTCCTCCATTTACTTGGCCTTGATACAAACGGTCATAGCCATCACCCTGCTTCCAGGTAAATTTGTTGTCACACATACCTTTTAGCGTTGTGCGCCACCGACATTCATCAATTACTGACTGGTTTATTGAACTAGTAGAACAAGAAAGCAAAATTCGAAATTTTCCAAATGCTGCAGATCAAGATAATTTAGTCCAAGTCCAAAGCCGACATTCGCTGCAAAGGCAGATTAAAAGTAAACTTAAAATCTTTGCTGTGATTTCAAGACCGTTGAAATTTGATCTTGACCCCGTCTTAAGGCTTACCGTAAAAATATATTGTCTAAGTCTCCGCTGTTGTCTAAACGTTATAAAACTTATATTTCTCAAGTAGCGGTTAGAAATGCTTTGGTCAACCGAGGAATATTTTATCCATCATTTTTTTTATTAACCTGAATACAAACAGTATTTTGATTGCAAGTGGCGAGTTATTACATTTCATAATATACATATGTAAACATTAATCGAAGATGTAGTCTTGACAGCTTTATGGGTATAGTTAATCTGATATGCCTTTTCTTGAAATTGACGTTTAGCTTGATGGGTTTTTATGCAATATTAATATTCAGCATTTCTAGGCTTTAACTGAACTTCTTGTTGGAGATAATTTAACACATGATAAAATTAAGATTTTCCTGATGCAGAAAATGAAAATCCTGATTGCAGAAAATGAAATGTCGTGTATGACACCTCAAAATAGGTTTATCCTTGGCATAAAGGTGTGTGAATTGCTGACATCATGCTAAGACTACGCATATTGCAAATTTGCATTAGTTGTTGTCTGATCCTTCCAGCTAATCAAAAGATAAAGCTGGGTGAGGCAGTTGGCAAGTATTTTGGGAGCGTTTATGATCTAAGAAGTAGTTTTCACCAAAGAGTTGTGCCTTTCTCTTGTTTGCTTTACTAGGTGCACATTTTCCCAAGAGCTACAACAGCTGACAATCTGATTTTATGTTTTAGGACCAGTGGTGTCACTGATGGGAGGGCAGGGGTGCGAACCACCCCCTTCGCAAGCTAAATGTAAAAACTGGGCCCCCACTTAGCTTATATTTTGATATTTATTATTCCTCAGGTTTTCAGTAGGTTGTTTTTTGTTTGCGTTTTCCGGTGATTTCAGGTTTAGCACAGCCATCCACTTCGGGATTCACCACCAATTGTCAACTCTTTTTTTTGAGTGTTGACCAGTGGGGCCCTCTTCAGCTACTGCCTAGCCTATGTTTCCCCCCCTGGCTCAACCCATAGTTACGCCACTGGTCAGGACTGCATGATTTGTATGACTGAACACAAAAATCATCTTACTACTTAAAATGACTAACGATAGTACTGTTGCACGTTTGGGTGGCTGCTGACTGTCTGTCTTTGATGCGTTAAACTATGGATTTTGACTTCCACAGGTTGCAAAAACATGTGTTGCGGATATTTTCATTACGGGAAAACATGGTATTTTTTGACTTTATTAAAATCCGGTTGGTTCTTTTTTTGTATGGGTAAAATTGCAACAACCCTGAAATTTAAAATTTTGAAATTTAATCTTAAAAATTCAAATTTTGAAATTACTTTGCGGACCACTTGGGGCTCTGTGCAGTACAGAAGGCCTTGCTTAGATGTTTTACAGTAGGATTTTCTTGCACTCTTGTGAAACAAGTGTTGGTGCACATTTTCGTTTTTATTAATTTACTGACACATCGCTGGTTGTGAAAAAGTTGCTGACCGGCCAAAAAAGACCGTACAACTCATCCATCGCGGTTCATTTTCACAGTGTTGAGCTTTAAGTACTACAGCAGTGCATTTTTTATTTGTTCACATTCAAGGGCCACCATTCAAAGGCTTCGCGCTAGCGGTCTCCATTTGCTTTTTTTCTCACTCAGGCCGCAGATCGCGCTCTTAATCTGTTGTGCAGTGAATATAAAGAGAATATAAGAAAAGTAGACGAAGGAGTGCGGCGAATAGTGGAACTATTCAATGACTTCTACATGAACGACGACAGGACGAGTTTTGTGTTCACCGCCGATCACGGCATGACTGACTGGGGTGAGCAACAGTACAGCGGCAAAAGCGCTTGATTGATGTAGATCGTTCGCAAATATCGGTTGTTGCCAATCTGCATCATGGCGACCGCGAATAAAATCTCTATGCTGGTTGTTAGGAAATAATCTTAACATTTTAACAGGGCTTTGCACGTAAACTTGTCATTCGAACGGTCTCCTTCAGTGGAATATGTTTTGAAAATGTTGTTGCTTTCATCAAAATTTTGCTGAGAAACGTGTCTGTAAAACAAGAGTTTTATTGCTGACCACCGTAATCTGTGATGTCTGTTTGGGATAAAATGGTCACATTCAAGTAATGGGCCAGTTTTCAAACAAGTGCTGACTGAGGAAGATACAATGCATTGCTTGTGTATTCTTTCCTTAAACATTGTAAATGTGTGCTTGAATGGTGTTTAGAAATTGCAAAACTTGGTTTGTTGGTAGGTTCTCACGGTGCTGGGCTTCCATCGGAAACGCTCACTCCCCTGGTCGTGTGGGGGTCAGGGGCAAGGAAACACAGTTTTGTCCAATCACCGTTGGGTACCGATGCGATTGAAGTCACCAGGGAAGTGCTGTTTTCAGCGAATTGTTACTGTTCCATGCTGTGAACATTTTGATGTCGCTTGCTAGTGTGTTATTTTGCTGTTGTTAGTTTGTATTGACTTATTTTATTCAAAGTCTGCGCAGTCGATAGTTATAGAATGTAGATGAACTTGACGCCTGACGTTGATTGTTCTTTCCTGAAAACCATTAGTTTAAAAACTATTTCTTCTGTGAAAACCATTGAAGCCATTTTCTGTAAAAACCACTAAAACCATTAGAGTCGACGCCCTTTTAAACATCCGTACATGCAAGTCGACATTGCACCCCGCAATCTGAAATCGTGCTGGTGAAAAAGATTTTTTTTCTACATTTTTACGTCTGGTGTATTTAGAAGTTTATTTGGTTGTACACGTTTGCTTATACAGGAAGTGGAAACTCGATCCAGATGATAGGCATGACGTCAACCAAGCTGACATCGCACCTTTGATGGCTGCATTTGTGGGAATCCCGATACCTGTGAACTCGGTAGGAACCCTTCCGCATCAACTTCTCTCTGTTTCTCTGGAAGATAGAGCGAAGTTGCTCCTTATGAACGCACAACAAATATCCGAGCAATTCGTCATCAAAATGGAAAGCACCAAGAAAAGAGCCTTCATTTTCTCACCTTTTCCGCGTTTGGCTGCCAGTGACGTCATAGACATGACGAGGAAAAGCGCTGACTTCATTGTCAGCAACCAGTACGATGAGGCGATCTCCCTTTGCACTGAATTAATTGAGCTCTCCCTGAGCGGTTTGCGATACTACCACACGTATCACAGAGCTCTGCTCAGTATTTCCGTGACGGCCAGTTACATCGGTTGGATTTTCGTTTCCCTCGGGTTGGTTTTAGGTCAAGTGAGTTTCATAAAAAGCCAAGCGTTGAAAAACGCCCGCGCACAAAACGAACGGCACAGCATGGTTCTCGTTTGTTTGTTCGCACTGTGCGGCCTGACTGTCTGCGCCGTTCTCAGTGCATCCGAAGTACCATTCTCGTACTACTTGTACTGCCTGCTACCCCTCCTCATCTGGTACTACCTGTCAACGCAGCGCAGAGTGTTCACTGCGAGCTACGCCCTGTTGAAAACTGACAGTCGCGTCGGTAGACAGCTGGCTGGTTGCTTGGTTACCGGCGTCGTGGGAACGTGGGCGTTGGTGTTTAGTTTCTTTTACCGCTACATTCTCAGCCTCGAGCTGCTTGTTTTCTCAGTACTGTTCCTTTACTGCAGTTCCTCCCCCGTGCGATCCTACGCAGCTGCAGTCAGTCTTCTCTTGTCCGTGTTTCCTGCATTGCCTGTTGTGGGAAGGGTTCCAAACCCATTTCTTGTCCTTGCCGCCGGAGGCGCTGGAACAGCGATATGCCTGCTGAGCAGCAAGAGCTTACGTCACAGAGGTCTGATTGTGATGTCGCTGCTCCCGTTTATAGCGGGGTTCGTTTCGTCCGCGACCATGTTCTCATCAGCCAGCTACGGCAAAATACCCTACATTATTCACCCGGTAAGTTGGACAGTGCTGCTGTCGAGCTGGGTTCTGCCGTTGCTCGTGACAACCAAGATCTGGCACCGCTTCTTGTCGATCTTCGCTTGTCACGCGGCCACGTATATACTGATCAGCCTGTCGTACGACGCGCTCTTCTGCGTCTGCCTGTGCGTGCTCCTGGCACTGTGGATCAAGTTGGAGTTCGACGCGACGGAATCCGAAACGGGAACGCAAAAAGCGCGATTGAAGACATTCGACCTTGCTCAGCATCACTTGAGTCTCGGTAAGGGATCGCTCTCGCGAATGATGTGGAGCAGCAGGTGTCATTTACAAAAACGATTTTTGTTTAGATACCGCGTCATACCAAGAACTGTCCGTGCACACAGTGCGCCGCTGCTACATGCTGGTCTTTTTCCTGGTTCTGGCGTTCTTTGGCGTCGGAAACGTTGCCAGCGTGAACAGCTTCGACAATCGCATTGTTCTTCCATTTCTCGCCATGTTCGATCAGGGTGTGATGGGAGTTTTGCTCGCGTATAAGGTTGGTTAGAGGTCGATTGTAACCCAATGAAGTTTTATATCGCTTCTTGCTATTTTTCCGTCTGTCTTCTTGCTTAGGTGCTTCTGCCTTACCTTCTTGTCAGTTGCACTTTCTGCTGCATCGCCATAGCAACCCACACGCACTTCACTCAGCTTTGCTGCTTCGTTCTCATCATATCCGACATAATGAGCATGCATTTCTTCTTCATGGTAAGTATTACGGGCTAACGAGGTAAATCCTATGCAGTGTCCTGGCAGGACTTGTGACGATATTCAGAGATTGATGCTAAAACCTGAGCCTTGGCTTTTCTTTGTCACGTTGTGATAGATTCGAATACCCAATCTACACACAGTTGTTTCTGCCTGTTCTGCATCTTTTCGTTCCACCTTTGTTTGTCATTCAGGTGAAAGACGAAGGTTCCTGGTTGGATATCGGGACGAGCATCAGCCATTACGTCATTAGTATGACGATGATTATATCGGTTTTGCTTTTCTTCGCTGCAGCGAAGTTTTTAACGAGCTACAAGTTGACCAGATGAGTTGCTGTGGTGAAGGTTGTTGGTGATGTTCGATGCTAGTGTGTCGTTGGCCACTGGAGTCGCCAGTCACACCACAAGGCTGGTTTTACGAAATGTGCAAATGCTTTTTAGGTTCGTTGGATTCGCGTGGAAGAGCACAAGTTGCCGTTTTTCTTGTGCTTCGTTTAAGTTCATCTTAGCCGCTCATCTTACAGTAATAAATATATCACGTAGCTTGCTTTGCAACTCTAGCTAGTAAATTCATGATGCGGATGTCTCAGGGAGCGTTGAAAAAGCATCGTAGGAATTTTGGTTTTTAATCTAATTACAAATATTTTTGTGAATGCCGTTGTCTTTGTGGTTACACAATTTCTACACCTATAACAAAATTGATGATGTGAGAGATGGTTGTGCCGCTACAGGCTACAAAACCGTTACGATGTTCCTGCTTTTTTACGAATCTCTCTATCACTGTATCTGTCTATGCAGAGCTTAGCTTAAGCGTAAGAAATAAAAGTTTTAGAATTGCGTGGTGACATTTACAGCATTACAAAGAAGCGACGGTGAGTAACATCCAGTGATAGGTTGTGTGCCAGCAGCGTACGCGCAATAATCCCGTACTGAAAGGCTTGGCTTTGCTTTAACCCGTGGCTGGGGGG
>JGI24021J15306_10006654_pt1 | contig 13965 bp, 12 predicted proteins | sample Ectturendosymbi1_FD_15306 | JGI IMG/M metagenome (IMG submission 15306) | reverse complement strand
CACGACGCTCCTGAAGAAAAAAAATTTGTGTAAAATAAAATTTTCGGGCAACTTATTTTTCCAAACCAAACTTAACAAACACAATTTGGAGCTATGGTAGCCTAATTCTACCATAGCTCCAAATTGTGGTAGCCTAATTCTTTTCTAAGGGGATTGTGAGCCATTTAAAAAATTGCTAGGGGACCGTTGCGTAATTTTTTTAAAAAGTTTGAGAACCACTTCTTTAAATCTACCCGAAATTTATTACCATGGCTAACTGCTGAGATCCCTTCGCTCGAAAATCGCAATTCTTACCCAACTTTTAATTATAACTCGCCCTGTTCTGTTTGCTTCTGCTCATATTCACCGAAACAACAAGCAAAACTGGTTTCCTTTCCAGTTGCAATTGCTATGATTCTTTCTGTTTTTTGCCGATTTCACCGCATGCACGATGCTGCAGATAACCAATCAAAACTGTCGTGAACAAACTACACAACGACTAAGCAACAAATTTCCAACCTTACACTTTGTACTTTGCCACTTACAAACGAGCAATACTTGCCTCACAATTTTGACAAAGATCGCCCTTGGCATCCACACAACGCTGTAACTAATATTCGACTGCGGCCTCCGAGTGGCCAGGCTCTGGCCAAGCTATCCCCTTAACACTTCACTGACACAGGAATACTGTCATATTTTCGCAAACCGAGCGACGGCTAACTTCACCAACCGCGTTGATCCTTTGCTTGATGTACTCCTTCACTGACTGAGCGTAAAACTGGCCGCAGGAACGGACGACGGGCTCCTGCCCGCAAACTGAGCCTTTGCTCCTGAAGCTGACCACCGTCCTTCCTCCTTTTTTCCAGGCTCTGCCTGCTTTGTGATGGTCCGGTCGTTTGGGCGCAAGGACGATCCCGCCCTGGCCAAAGATTGAGTTTAAATCTATACTGCAGGTCTACAATAGCGGGGTGCAAGTACTACCAAGTTTGTCGATTACAAACAACGAGGCAATGGCTGCGCACGGTTTTCGGGCCGAAACCACGTCTGAAAGCCGCAAAGTCACGCACTTAAAATTTAGTTTCGAAATGCATCAAAAATATGCTTTTACTGATGCATTTTTTTCCAGTATGAGGGTTCGCAACTGAGCACTGTATCGGTATGCCGGCTTTGACTTTGTTAAACGACGCGATATAAGCACGTCGTGGTTGAAATTAACCTGTCGTAAACGAATTAAATCTTCATAAACCATTTTATTTTAAGTTGTGCTGTCGCCTTTAACTAACCGCAAGCAGGAGCAGACACTTGCTATTTATTCAATCAACCACGGATGGGAACGGGGATGCAACAAATTAGTGCCTCGTGGAAGTTTTTGTAAATTAGTTCCACAATCTACAGATATTCTGTGCGCTAGAACTATGCAAATTGCAACATTTTTGGACGCAGCTTAGATAATAGTCGATGAATGTCATTTTTCGTTTCGGAGCGGCTTGGGACAGAGCGCTCTTTTGAGAAAAAGATGCAGGGCTCGGGTCAAACAACGTTGATTTTCGTTTGATTTTGGAAATAAACCAAGCTTTCGAACCAGCACTAACAGACTTGGACAAATGCAAGCTCGGACACGAGCACGTTTTCACACAACTCTGCATTCTAAAGAATCAGCTGCGATTAACCAAAGGCGCCCTGAGCGGAGGAGGCTTCTGGAAGACATTTTGAATTGGCTGCAGGTGTGTCTGCAAAGCAGGAGTGGCAGCTGTGCGGACGGTCGTTCTTAACCTGACAACACCACGTCGCGAGGGACTGAAGTTTCACCCACGATTCTAAACTTTGTCACCTTATCTGCAGCATCCGAAGCGTCATCTCTGAGCTTGACGAGCAGCTGAGCGATTACGTTTGTTGCGTCCTTGTGATCTTTCTCAATCGCCTTCCTGCTGATCGAGAAAGCGCTGTGATCTTTGGAAGACTGTGGAAAAAAAAAGTAAAAAAGGAGTGTAGACTTTACGACGTCCGCTGAGCATCTTTTAACCACCGACAGTTTTCTATATCAATGTGTCATGAACAGATTAAATCAATGACTGCATGAAATAGCGATTGTGACGTGACAGACTCTTTGTTTAGAAACGCAAGGTTCGGAGAACTTCATTTACAGACTGCAAACGATTAAGTTTTAACTGAACACCTCCGAAAAATCTGTCTCGGAGCCATTTTCAGATTGTTTTGATAAGCTTCTAAAAACGCAACTGTTGATATGACGTACTGCAGGGGTCCGAAAATAGTGGGTCGAACCCACTGTTTGCAGACCCCTGCAGTACATCATATCATATCAATAGAGACCTTCCACACTGGTCGCGAAATAGTTTAACTTTACATTTCAAGTTTGCCATCCTCATTAGACAGAATAAATGCAATCATTTACTGTTTTATGTGCTGAGTTTCATACAATTTTGTGCACGAAAATTGCTACTGTCAAAAGTAGCATTCAAATTGATCTTTTAATCATGAAGTATTTGCCACAAAATTATATGCTCATGAAACATTTGGGTCGCGAGGATTTTAGAACTATTTTTTAGGGTCTCTCGAAAAAGTACTTGCAGACCCCTGATATACTGTTTTAACAGAAAATGTTCATATTAAACCAGTGGTTTCCAACCTGGGTCGCCAACCATTTTTGGAGGGGTCGCGAGTAGATTACATTTGCTTTAATCGAGTTTTAGATGGGGGTCGTTGGGTTCCAGTGGGGTCGCTATAATGGGTCGCGGTGCAAAAGGGTGAAAACCACTGTATCGAACAATTCTTTCAAATGGCATTGTCCAAATGTCGTTAGATATGGAACCACCACCTCTGCTGTCACGTCAAAAACGTTTTGACCAAAAACCACCACTTAGGAATTGCTACAAAATTGAATATTTTACGAACGTTGTCTGCGAACTAGTCACTATTGCACGTTGTGAACTTTTTCAGCTGCTATTTAGACATATATTGATTACAATTGAGTCATTTGGAGGATTATCTTTCTTTGGCCAGAGACATTGGGACTTCTTACAACTTTTGGTACATATGTTATTCTGCAGGGCAACCCCGCTGGTAAGTCGACACCTCATTCAAACACTGTTTGGCTTTTTTTGATGGGGATCAAACTTCGCATTGCCGATGTTTCAGAACATACCTTGTACTTGGTAACAGCAGCTTCGTAGGCTTGGTAACATCCGTCACGCCTCGCTTGCTGCGCTTGGACCTGAAAAAGTCGAAGCTTTATTTGATGAAAAATCGACAATTCGACGGTCGTAAGAAGGAAGCCCTGCCACCGCGCATGCGAACTTGTAGCATGTTTGATGGGAACGACGTATAGGTTTGTCGCGCGCCACGCTCCAACAGCCACGAGAAACAGCAGTTCTAGGATTGCGTTTTCACCTCATGGAAAGAAAACAACAACGGTGGAAAAAGCGAAAGACCGCAAGTTCCGAAAAGCAAAGCATGACAAGAAAACGACGAGCAGGGTGCACTTCACCGCTATACATCTCACCATGACACCAGTTTCGTGAAACCGTGTTCAAAGGGATTTCGTGGCTGTCTGCTGCGCCACGCGTTCAATCTAATATCGCCATCGAAGGTTGCGATGCGGTCGTTCTCCACAAGCAAAGTCAAATCATTGTCATCAACGAAAATATAACAGTGGCAACTGTTTTTCTTAAGTTCTCTGTGATGCTACTAACTGCGCTTGAAACTTTCAGCAACTACAGTTCATTTGCGCCTTGGGCGGATTTGGGTATTTTTTGGCAGCGGGCCATATGCCGCTTTGCGGTTCCTGTGCAGCCTGCTTTGTGCCGACTGTAATTCAGACCACAATGGACAAGATATTTATATTGTGATTGCACTGTTTCACATTCAAAACGTACACTTTTTACTTAAGTCTAGTCGTATGTGCGGGTCTAGATCAAGAAGTAGGGGTCCGCGCTTTGCGAGCGCGATCAACTAAAGACTGTTGGCAACAATTCGCGACAGAGCAAGCTTTTCAAAAATATGCTTTCAAGTCAACCCGTCAGCACAGTGCTCGCCGGTCGAATGACTTATTCGTCCTAATCCATGGCCTTTCGACATTCGTGCACCATTACAAAGAATCGACCGTGATCGTTTGACTTTTATTTTGGTGCAAACCAGAGCGGCAAGCAAGTGATACTTTCGGGGGAAAGTGATTGTAACTTGTTGTTGTACCTAACAACTAAACATGTTCTTGGAAGTTTCGGGGGGAGGCAATTGGCCGTTTGCCCCCCTGGTTGCGGGCCTGGTGCAAACGATTAACAAGAGGAATTGATTCGACAGCACGAACAGCCAGTATGCAGCGGGTTGTCCGGATGGCTTAGGTCATGAGAATTCAAGCGATTTAAAAGCAAACAGACATTTGATCTCCGTTAAAAGGTTCTTAACTGTGGGAGCTCGCACCCACTGGCGATGTGATACAGGGACTCATTGTGTATCTGCTATATTTATTTATTTTTGTGTAAAGGGGGTGGCTGGGTCAGATCACCACACAAATTGAGCACAGCTGTTTAATTCGGTATTTTATCGTCGTCACACTAGGCATTGGAAACTAACCTGTTCCAGCACTCCCTGCACCCTCATCCGAGCTTCCGACATCTTATCGTGCGCGATGGAGAAGTCCAGGCGGACGATGATGATTACCGTGAAAAAGAGGAGGAAAAATGCGCCAACGATCAGCAAGGGCTCTTGCAACAGGAGCAGGCGGTTGAAAGTGTACGTCAGCTGAAAACAAAGGTGTTAATAAACCAAACCTCGTATTTATGCAGCCTTTCACAGGTGATTATAGATAGTTCAGGCGAATTTCCAGCGGAGGGACCAGTGTATGCCAAGCCTCCCTAAATGACATCCAGTTTTCAGTTGATGGACACTCTTTAATTGTAAAAATTGCGTTTTTTGTCGTAATTTGGAGTTTTGGATGAAGTTCTTGCAAATTCTCCTAATTCTGACATAATTTGGTAACAGAAATGGTGATGAAACTTTTGACGTTGATGCCTGGAAATTCAAAGTTTAAGCACTCAGGTTTTTTTTGTTCCCTTTGCCTTTATCTGAAAACTTCGCTTCACTACGTCGGTTCGGATTGCACACGGTATGCGGCCTTTCACGTTCTATTTGCCCTCTTCCCAACAAAACTAGCTGGCGCAGCGCCTGTGAAAAAAGAACAAGGAAAAAAGACTCTGACGACGCCAAACTGGCCGACTGGACCGGTTGCAGAAGGACCGCTCAAAGCGTAACAAGAGAAAGGGTTGCTGTGTGCGTAGCAAGGTTTCTAACAGATGGGCCGCGATTCCGAGCAATGCATTTACTGGCGAAGGGCAAGACGAGAAAAAAACTTGATAAGTGACTTCAACACACATCAGTGCAAAAACAGCTCTACTCTCGGGTGTGTACACCCCTTTTACGGACCGCGGATGACACTTTTTAGGCTTCTGAGGCAATTTCGGCCACAACTCGCCGATCGACGGCGCTAGAGCAGTGGATTTCAACCTTGTTTGTACCGCGACCCATTATAACAACTCACTATACCCAACAAAACCCCATCTAAAACTTAAACAAAGCAAATGTAATACAGCTATGTACATAAAATATCTACTCGTTACTCTTCCAAAAATGGTTCACGACTCCCAGGTTGAAAACCACTGCGCTAGAAAGTCAATGAAGACATCATAAGATGCAGATTTCGTGTACTTTCTGATAAACAAAAAACAGGTACTTTTGTACTTGAGAATTTTCCACACATCACAATGACGTCACAGGACTACTGTGACGTCGTCATACTATGAGGCAAAACGAGCACTTAGCAGCAGCGTGTCACAGTAATGCAACGCTTTTTGCGGAACAGTGCGAGAAAAGTTTAACAGCAAAGGCAAAATCAGGTGAAGATAAAATTAAAGCACGGATTCATATTTCTTTGATCAGTTTGACTCATTGTCAGAGCCACAGTAACTTACAATATCTCTCATTCTAAGTGGAGGTACTAGCGAAACAAAATCTAATTTGAACTCACCGTAAAGTCATCAATGTGTTGTTCAACGAGCTTCGCGTTCTTGATGATGACAACAGGTCGTCCGACAGTGTCCAGGTAAGTGAAGTGCAGTTGATCCTTTTGCCGCTCAGCAGGGTAGGGCAAAGAAACACCCACGTTCCTGCACAATCCCAGGTGAAGGGTTAACTGCCGGAAGCAAGAGGTATTCTAGCTTCGGCCCTGATTTTTCGCAAAACTAAAATTCGACGAGCTGAGAGTGAACATCCGGCAGGTTTACGATATGAGTCGGCGAGGAAAACATTCACTTAATCGCGGCACTAGCCAACGCCTTCAGTTTGTAACGGGATCATTGTGTCTTTTAAACTGCAACAAGGTCTTCGTCGAAGTAACAAGGTTTGTGGAAGAAAACCTTGCAGCAACCTCTTCGGCCGCTTTCCTCAAATAATCTTTTGATGACAGTTAAGTAGAGTAGAGGTAACAGTGAAGCTACTGTACCACAAAAATATCCTCGAGTAAACCTGAAGCGCAACGTACGTCCAGCATAGATAGCACAGTTTAGTACAGGCAATTTCCTATCTAGTGTTGTAACTTGCAACCCTACATTGTGCAGGAAATATGCAGCGAACATTTAAGGAAAGAATTGAAAAAACTTCGCGTCGCGATGTATTTGACGTTGTAGGACAACTCACTTGGCGCCTTCGGGAAGAATCACCTTCAGTGTAAAGTCGTCGACGATCTGATCGTCCATGATGTGGTCGACGAAACGCATCTTCAATGCCATCATGTCGCCTGACACGAAAAGAAACAAACGGATTTAAAATTGTACATAGAAACCGTTTTTTTGGAACATTTTTGAGAATTGCACGACCTTTTCATTAGAAAAACATTTGGTTTGTAAAAACACCACGGTAATTACTTACTCTTGCACTGAGATTGCTCTGATGAAAGTACGGGAAAAACACTAGGAGGTCAGCGACATAACTCACCTCTGCTGTAGAGATAGTTGTAACTGGGCAAGTTGTACCCGATGTAATAATAGGTCTTCCACCCTCCGAAAAGTGGAAAGCGTGGACGAATTTCAAAATCAACCGATTCTTCAGTTTCAAGCAGATTTGACGTGGAAATGTTGCCGATTTCATCTCTGCAGAATTATGGAATAAATATGACACCAGACAAGAATGCCTCTCAAGAGATCAAGGTTGCTTAATTAGGTAAAAATTGGGTAAAGACATAAAATTATCAGCCATGCTTTACTAATTCACACACAAAGTTATATCTGAAGACATTTAGTGATCAAACACGTATTTCACCGACGCAACAACTTTTATCACAACCCGAAGTGTTGTTCTGGCGACGTGGACAGAAATGCTAACAGTTCAGATATACACCGAAAAACAAACGTCACCAATATTTAAACTGTGTTTTCCAGAAACAAAACTGAGCCAAATATTGTGATGTCAATTAAATTCCTGAGCAAAAAGCGCATGAACTTCTACATCAGAATTCTGTCAGCAACCTGAGATACAGTGAAAACCTTCAAACAGGTAACGACTCTAATATTGTTCAACGTAAGACCAACATTATTTTTAGCTGTAGAAAACTGCTGTGGCGGGGATTGCTGTGCAATGGAGCTTTCTTTTACCAACCCTGCAAAATTAGTCATTTGAAAAAGTAACTTTCCATTTCTCAGTTAAGAAGCTTGTACAAAGTCCAACTAAAAACAGGTTTGAATAATCTGATGCCACTGTTGAAAAAAAAACAAAAAATAAGGGGCAATATATTCTCGAAAATGATTCTCTAAACACTTTCTGCTGTGAAACAGTAGGCGTGAGTTTGAACCCTTCCGGCTGTGCCTGCTGGTGCCTCAAAGAGCGTACAAAAGGTAGCTTTTTGTGAAGTGGCCAAGTGTTATGACATCGCAACAACTACAGCGAAACCTGGTCAAATGAAAAATGTGTCCATCCCTCTGTACAGGAAACTTTGAAGCAATGCACTTATCTCCGAAGTCGCTTTAAATTCCGTTTTTTTTCTGAAGCACACATTGGCAAAGCAACACGGTATATCTTTATGGATTGAGGTAGACTGACAGAAATGATACAGTGCCTAATAAGTATGCATATTTCACCAAAAATTGCCAACCAATGTTATGGGCAAACGTTTGAGCTGAGATTTTTAATACAAAACATAATGCAAAGAACTAAAAAGCTGTAACGTGTCGTTAGAGCTTTGTTAAAGGTTCAGATCAATGTTGCATACCCACACTGCATCACTACTGCGAATATTTAAATTTCATATTTGACGCAAGTAGTTTTGTGTTTCAGTGAAAAGTTTAATTTGAATTCTGCATTGTGAAGCATTTTGATTAACTTTCACACACCACAAAATTAATAAGTTCCTAAGGTTTGCAGATGCAACACCCAACAAAATTTCCATTCTGTAAATAGCTGGTGCAAGCTGCTAAATTGACAAGTGTTACTGCGAAATTTGTTTTGATTTCCTAATCCTAACAAGCAACCCTGTCACTTTTCACCAATGTACTCGAAACTCAAGCAATTGCAATCACAACAACAAATAGCAGCAAGCAATTCCAAGCTTTACTCTTAATACAGCACAGCCGTGCTACACCAACCTGTAATACACATCAGCTGCAGAAGCTGGAAGAATAGTCTTGAATGATTTCACTGAGGATGCTCCACTATTAGGCTGACGCTGGTAGTCATATCGGCTGAAGGAACCTTTAAGCTTTGCACCTGTGTGCCGAATCTCAATATGCTCCTCTACAGCAATGTTACCCCAGTGGGAGACCTCAATAACACGCATTAATTTGGTGACAGCTAGAAAAGGGTTGTTGTTTTCATAGTGGAGTTTCATACCATTCTGAAACAAGTTGAAAAGAAATTGTCAATAAAGTTTATGGCTAAGTTGCATTTCATATCATGCAAGCAAAAACAACACGTTTTCAGATTTGCAGGAGACTTGCTCAATGTTCACAAGATAGCAATACTTATAAGAATACAGTTATTTTGTCCTGTGTCCAGTCAGTCGTAAGCGATACTAATAAAACCATATATGGATAAACAGACTGATTGTCATACTGTGTAAGTTGAGCCTGACATTTAACCAAGCGTATTCATCAGTCAGCAAATGTCTCAACAAGCAAATAAAGCATACCTGACTAAAAGGAGCAACATTGTCGAATTCTTTGGCATCGCCATATTTTATACTAGAGCCATCCTTGCTGGGGTTGCCATATTTTGTATAGCTCTCAACAGTGCTTGATGGAAGATCAACAGTGGTAGTTTGCTTTACTGTCTTGTATGCTGAGTAGAAGACGTGATTACCACGATAAACAACCAGCTGATTTTGTGACTGAGAAATTTCTCTGCAAATGAATTGTAACCAGAAACTTCTCTTAGATTTTGAATCCAGCCATAAGTTAAAAATTAAATTGGAAAATTGAATACTCAATGAAAGCAATGGTTACTTGACTTTCACCAAATTTTGTGGAGAATGTATGGGGTCCATAAGAAATGTACCACACATATCATAAACACACAAACACTGTAACACTGAAGGCGTTGAAGTATGCACGTTATGCAGCATGTTGCACAAAACACATGCCCTAACTGATCCACACTGCCTGTGCAACACTTCCATGGTTTTAGCATAAAGACGCTAGAATATTCATGTCATTCCTTGTGCAACACGATTAAAGAAAATGTCCAAGCACAAAAAATGAACCTACTTCAATAGATTTAATTGTACTAAGACCACACACAAATACACAATGCTTGAATATAAAATAGGAACTTAATTTTCATCAAACTATCCTTAATACAAACATGTAGGGAAATCACATTTTTGAGTAACTCCTTAACACAAATCTGTAGTAAAGATCCATACGGAAAACATTCAACCTCTGGAAAATCGAGAAGTGAAAGGTGGTTGCTGTTTATTTGCATATCACATGAAAAAGAGAAAAAATTTGTTCTTTTTTTTATGTAATTTGTTTCCGAAATAGAAAAAACACAAAACTTGATGCCAACAAGCTCAAAGCAGAAACTACATGCACAAAAAAGAAATAGATGTTTATAATTTACAACAAAAAGAAATAGATGTTTATAATTTAACTTTCAATCGAAGTATACTTGAGCCTAATTTAACATATAGTAATATATCATGAAACAAATACAGTGAAAGATTTGACTACTTCAATGTGTCAAACAGCTGAAAACTGTATAAAAGCAGCTCCAAGATAAATCTAATTGAGAATAACAAACAGCAAGTACAGTAGAACAATGCTAATCATACTTAGGAAAAGGTGTAACACAGTCTGCAAATACTTCCTCAACAACAAGTTTCACTGAAGCACTTGGTTTGAGCTTATCTGGAAGAGTAACAGAAAAAGTTTTCTTTTCTGAAACCTTATCCTTAAGTTTGAATTTTGAATTCTCATCTTCTTCGCCTTCCTGCAAAAGCATAACAAAAATAAAAGGTAAATTATATTTTACTGCATCTGAAACATGATTCTTACCATTAATACAGATGATAATATTACTTAACACATTGGCTGCCGGTCTACGAATATATCGTAATTGGAAATCGGGGAAAAACCAAGGATTATTTCGGTTGAATTACCAACCGCAGAACTCCTCAGCTGATTGCACTAGAGAACTGTTCAACCCTCAAGGCAAGTCTTTGGGTCTACAATGAAAAAATTTTTTTTGGGGTTTTGGGTTTCATTTTTTTGTGAGTGATGTCATAAATAAGGTAGGTTTTTGGCCATTTTTGCCTGCTGGTACCTGACCTGGGTCAATCGCTAGACAAAAGTATTTTGCTGTAGTTTTCATTGGAAACTAGGCTAGAATCTGCATTGTTTGAGACCTTGATTGACTTTCTAGCATTTCTGGTTCAAAACTTATGATCTAAAATAAACAAACAAAGTAATTATCTAATTATGGGGATAATTACTTTGTTTGTTTATTTTAGATCATAACTTTTGAACCAGAATTCCCAGCAAGTCGATCAAAGTATCAAAAAACACAGATTTTAGCCTAGTTTCCAATAAAAACTTGAGTGAAATACTACCATCTAGCAGTTTGGACCTTGGGCCGGATGAAGCAGCCAAAACCACCTGAAACCACTCTATTTATGACGTCACTCACAAAAAAACCCGAAACCCATAACCAAAAAAATTTTTTTCATTGCAGACGCGAAGACTTGCAGAATCTTTTGAGGGGTTGAACAGCTCTCTAACACAATCATAGGCAGAGATATTCCCATGCAAAAACATGTGCACACTGCTGGATTTTAGCCTAAGGTTACCGGAATGGAAGGTGTCAAATAGAATGAATTACCAGCAAGCTGCAGAGATTGTTGCAAAATATATTTTAGATGAGAATCATGAAGAGTGCTGTTGGCAGTAATGTCACATCATTAATTTGCAAAAGTTGCCGCATTCAGTGTGACATGTTGTACTGGACACAATGTGTTTGTTAACACTTCAAATACATGTTGCTGCAACATTGAGAATAAAACAAAGGCTTTACTAAATTCTTACCTGTCCGATGGAAATATATGCCAAGTTCTTGGAATGGATGGGATCCACAACGTAATCAAATGAACTCACAGGTGAGTCTCCATCATTTTTCAAAGTAACACTGGTGCTTACTTTGACAATGTTTGCCTTTAAATCAATGACTCTTGACACTTCTTCATTTATCAATCCATTGATTGGAAAAGCAACAGTCACAGCAATAAGTAACAAACTTAAAAATTTCATAGTTACCTCAAAGATAGGTATTTGTTTTGAAGCTGACAACTCTTATTGTAGAACTAGAAATAGCAATACATAATGAAGGAAAGGAATGACTGAAGATCAAACCTACTTAAAAAAATTTTGACTATAGTAAAACAAACACATTTTCAAACCTAAGTAAAACAATTTTGAATGCCTCATAAGAAGTGAAATGAGTGATGTTTGACGAAATCTGAGAACAGCTCAGCAAAACATTCAGAATGGTTGTTTTAAACTTTTCTGAAACAGCAAAAATATAAATGCATATTTCTGATTCCCAATTCTTCTTAACTCAATTTGTTACCTTGAAAATTGATGACCTTACTTAATTTTTATCATTCAAGCAATTCTGATGAAAAACACTCCTTTCACTGTAAAGTTGCCTGAAAATCAGAAAAATGTTAGGAATTCATATTACAAGCATTTCAAATGGCATACAGTGTAATGAAATGACTGGCTACTGGCTAGTGATGTTTTTTTTTGGAAAAAATAAATTTGTGCTTTTTGGTAGCTTTCAAGATGGGAATGGCAGAGTAAAAAAACAGCACTGACTGCAATTTCATGTTTAATTTCTGTAGTACTTACCATCATTCACACTAGAAATATGTAATTGCTAAATTGCAAATCAGATTTCACTGAAAAATCGCTTCATTTCTATGTCTTATTTTTACCCTCAAGTTAGCAAATATGAAGTTTGCAAATATGGGTTTAATTCAACAAGTTGATTGCTGGAAGTGTCACTGACCTAGCAACCAACAAATTCACATCACAAGGTCACATTGCTAATGCCATACTGTAAAAAAACAGACTGTAACATCAGCCTATGCACGATTGCAGCAAAATATGTGTGTGCCAATGCAGGAATGTATCTTTAAGATAATGCTTATGAATAAAAACTGACAATTAAAATTAAGGATTAATTGTTGTTTTTAGGCAGTAACATGCCAACCACTAATGCTACATGGCCAATCACAGGCTCAAAGATGCAGAGTTTGCCTTGTTTATTTTAAAAGAAAAAGCAAGTAAATTGCCACTTGATTTTTTCTCGGGCTTTGATAATGTCATACAAAACTTCCTTGACCTCCTTCAGTCACGACATCACACCAAAAAAATTCAAAACTAAAAGCTCCACATATTTAATTGAAGCTTTGAGACTTGCTGCTTCTTTAGAGGGTTTGAACAGCTCTCTAGCTCAATTGACCGACAAGTTCCAAGTGGACAAAGTTTGAGCTACAATTGTGGCTTTGACTTTGTCCAGTCATAACTTGCCGACCAATAGAGCTAAAGAGTTATTCAAACCCTCTACTGATTTGAGAAGTTTTGATTAAAAAGAATTGGGAAGTTCTGGATTTGTTTTTTTGTGGGTGATGTCAGAATGGCGGTCGGCTGAGGTTACCGGGCACTGGAACCAACCCAACGGGTCACTTTTTTTGGCCAAAGTCTTTTGGAATTTAGGCTATAATTTGGGTCTTTAGAGCCCTTGATCGACTTTGTAACATTTCTAGTGCTAAAATTATGGCTCAAAAAATAAATTTTTGTTTTCAGTAAAATCCCCAAAAGGTATACTTGACTTAATTTGGGCAAATGCCATAACTCACCAGCCAATTGAGCTAGAGAGCTGTTTAAACCCTCAAAAGACTTCGAAAGTCTTCTAGTTTCGAATAAAAAAATTGGGAAAATTTGGTTTTGAGGTTCTTTTTGGGTGATGTCATATTAGGGGTAGGTTTACATCATTGGGCCCTAACAAGCAATTTTTGGTTTTAAAAATAAAACTAGGCAAAAATCCTCATCTTCAAAGCCCTTGATTAGCCTTCTAGCGTTGTGGTTAACACGTATAGAGCCAGCCTACGGTATATTCGTACTTTGATTTCGGCCTAAAAAACAGCAATTTTCGGTTGCCTTACCAACACCTTAGCTCCTCCGTCGATTGCGCTAGAGAGCTGTTCAACGGCTCAAACAGATCGGCCAGTCTAGTAGATTGCACTCGAAAAAAATTTTTTGCCTGGGTGGTGCGAGTTTTCTGTGAGTGACGTCATAAGTGGAGGACTTTCAAGCCACCTTGGCCCACTTTACCTGGCCCTGGGCGCCAACTGTTAGGTGGTAGTATTTCGCTGAAGTTTTTACTGGAAACTAGGCTACAATCCTAGTCTTTTGATACTTTGGATGACCT
>JGI24021J15306_10006653_pt1 | contig 13966 bp, 13 predicted proteins | sample Ectturendosymbi1_FD_15306 | JGI IMG/M metagenome (IMG submission 15306) | reverse complement strand
GACGCGGGGCCAATACGGTGCCGTCCACGCCGCTCAAGCTTCGCATGGTCGGAGCAGACAAATGGCCGAGGTCGCTTCCCGAGATAGATTGAGGATCAAGTTTATTAACTGCCGAAACAGGCGCTTTGAAGGACGACAGAGCGTTGGTTGAGTTAGGAACCTAAACAAAAGGTTTTCTTGCCGTGAAAGAATTGCCAACGATAAAACTATATGATCGCGAAAACAAGCTCAAACCTTATCAATCTTTAACTGCTCCTTCGCTTGGCAGAGGGCCTCGGTGAGTTCAAAACGTTCTTCGCATTCACGACGGACAGTGTCTTGTAGAAGGCTGATCTGAAAGAACGGGGTGTGTGGTGAGTAATTTGCTAGTTGAGATGGAAAGCACTGTATGTGTGCTTGCCGCTCAATCTGTGGTTTTATCACCAATGGAAACCCATAAAAGGAGTACGTAGGACCACTACTGCACGACGGAACATTTCAAGTGGCGTAAGAAGTTAACCAATACGAGCATCACGCTAAAAACCAAGGTAAATAACATCAACAGAATTCCAGACATGGGTTAATCGTAATCGATTGAATTGACCAAAATAAAATGTAATAGTAATCGATTACATTGCCAATCTAATCGCAATCGACGATTACTTCGCGATTAAACTTGGAAATCTTCACCCTACATCACTGTGCGATGAACCCCGGTTGTGGTGACTGGGTTTCCTTCTTTATAATCGTTTGTTATGGTTATGTTTGCGGTGAGGCTATTTACGCCTCTGTGTGGTTTAAATCCAGATAGTCCCGGGGCAAGCCGAGCGTTTTTAGCTAATTCTCGCATTGTTCCAGCTACTGTAGCCTTCCTGTTGGCCGCCAGAAGCAACGAAGTGAGTCTAGTCTAGTGAGACGAAGCAACAAAAATAAGAGCTTTTCTTTTACGTGGGTTGGCACTTCGACAAGAGAATAGCGGGACGTTACGAGGATATTAAAAGTGAACTTATGAATGTAAGTGCTGGAGTAGGCTATGTAACTAATACACGAATTTATATACAGTAAATTAACTTTTTTTCAGAGGAATAACTTTAATGCAATTTTAAACTTTAATTACTTTAATGCAAGTCGAAAGTACCTTTCCACAACAATGATAATTAGCACGTCAACCATGATCCACCAAATACTGGTAAAAAGAACTCAACGAAATCTGTTAGGTTTTGTTGACCATTGACTTTTTGTCCAATAGACAGATGCGCAGCTATTTTTGGGATCATTGCTCGTTTTATTACAAATTAAAAGCTGCACAATGCCATGTTGGCTTGCAGACGATCATAGCAGTTAGAAGAAATAGTCAGCAATTTTGAAATTACTTACAAACGAATTTTCAGCCTTGCCGGACGAATGTTCAAGCCTGATAGATGTCTTTTGACTAAAAGATTTGAAACGTTGATGCTTATCAAATGTAACAAAGCTTTTAAACATTTGATTATTTTTGTTTAATCAATATTTTAAAGTGTTTGTTGCAGTGGAGTAACTGACGGGAGGGAAGAGTGGCGGCTTGACTCACCTGGCCAGCTAAATGCAAATATCAGGCACCCACTGAGCTTATACTGTATTTCGGTTTTAGCATCTTTTCACAGTAATAGGTTTTTAGTAGGGTGTCGTCTTTTTCCGTTTTTCGGAGTATTTTCCGTTGATTTGGGGTTTAGTATAGCCATCCGTATGCGGATTCTCCATCATTTCCCAAGTTTTTTTTCTGATTGCTGACTAGTAGATCCCTTACAGAGGCCAGTGGACCTCTTTCAGTTAAGTTTTTATTCTAGCTCAAACCTCTAGTTACGTCATTGGTTTGCTGACTGCACGAACATCTCAGTAAACAATCAATGTTTTTTCTTTTTTCCGGTGCTTGATCCTTACAGATTAGCAATTTCGTTTATTGCATTAATGCATATCGAACGTTGTCTGAAAATATACTTAACATCAAACCGTGCAAATGGGTTTTGTGTTCGTTCTGAAGATGTTCCAAGATAAATGTAATCGCGATTGTAATGTGTGATGTAATTGTCCGTATCGATTATCGTAATCGATTACAATGTCTGCAGAATTCTACACTCAAACATTTACTCGTACTTATGCCAAATGCTGTAATGGCAACTTTCACTCAGCCTCTTGTCACCATGCGCAATTGCCACGTACACTGGCATCGCCCTCCTAAGGTCAATTGCCAGGCCTTCTGATGTTTAAAGCGGGCTTTTTGCGCAGATTTTGTGGTGAACAAACAAAGTAACGAAACTATTACCTCTTCCCTCATGGATTCTATCTGCGCCTCTAACGACAGATTTCGCTCCAGTGCTTCATCAGCTTTTTTTTGCACTATTGAAGTTTCCAATTTGTTAAGCGAAGTACTGTTGTCATGTTCCTGCAGCAGCTGCGCGAGTTTTTCCTCCAAATGTGCGACAAGTCTTTTCAAGCTTTCCCTTTCTGCCCAGGAAAGAAACAAGCTCAACCAATGAAACGAACACATGAGAAAGTAACACATCACAGAGCTGACATGCAGTGTAGTCAACCGTAATTCGAGATGCCATGGACAAATAGCAAATTAAATTGGCAAATAAGTTCTAATTATATTAGCACTCTGATACGCAGGAGGACAACAGTAGCAACAACAATAGACAAGGAATGTCACCACAGAAGTTATTTCGTTCTTTCTCAGCCACCAAGGTCATAAACATGGTGGATAACATCCACAAGCTATGTTTGAAAACGTAATTGTCATTGAACTGTTTATTGGACTCCTATCTTTGGACCTGAGCTGTCACTTATTAGTATAAGAACCATTCTATTTCTAACCTTTTTTTCTATCGAACTAGAAAACTAGGATAGCCAAAAATGTTAAACACGAACGCGAATCATGCTTTACGGTCTATTAATAACTTTTTTGCAGATACATGAGATTGTTGGAGAAACCAACAGACTGTGCAGTGTGTGAAAAATGGTGGCAAAAAAACATTAGAAGCCACGGCTTACAATCGAGTAAATACGGTATTGTCATCACCCGAGAATCTAGTTTTTTTTAACAAGGGAAGACCTTTTTCTTTTGGCAACCCTATTGCTTCACCCTCGAACATCTGGCCTGGATCCGCCACTGGTTCAGTTTCATTACACTCGCTTGACTACTCGACTGACAGTGTCTTGGGCCTTCGTAGGGAATGCGGCATTTGTGGCGAGTCAATGGTAGCACGACGCGTTAACTATTTTCTTCACCCACCCATCAACGCCGAGCACGAGGCTGGACAGGCCGCAAGTACCTTTTTTCAATTCTTCGGTATGACCCGACCAAGAATCGAACCAAGCCTAAAAGCTTCAGTGGCGCGCGCTCAAACCACTGTACCACTAAGCCGGAAAAAACATTCTTCAGTGATTACAAAACATTTGCAATCGGTAAATATTGCTTCATGTTTGAGGTAAATTAGCATTCTGAAGTGCGAAACCCGAGAAACAAAAACAATTTCAAGTATAGTACCCGTTAGCAGATTGCAAATTTTGCGCTAACCTTCCTCAAAGGACATCGTCTTCTCAGTCATTGTTTCGTTTAACGACGAAATTTTCTGATTTAAAACTGGTATTTGCTGCTTGTACGTCATCACCTTTTCTTGCATGCTGGTCTCGAGCTGAAAAACGCGATATAAAAAGTTCGTAACATTAAGCATTTTTTTCACCATTTGAAAACATTTTTAAGTAGGAGTGATCTTAATTGTCAACTATGTCTTTGCATCTTACTACGCTCAACTTACATTTTTGGATAGCAACGCATGAATTCGGCGCTGGTGATCATTCATACATAGATATAAAGTCGATGAACTTTCGTAGGAATATAAGTAAGGGTAATCAGCAGTTAAGTCGGCAATTTTCCCCACAAGCGAGCAATTCACAAACACGCCGATAACGGAAGCCAAACTGAAAATTTTGAAATTCCCACTGAGCAGTGGCATTACCAACAAAAAAGCGCAAGATTTCAATGAACCGGCTGCTAAATCTGCAGTCATTCAAAACAAAAAGCCTACTTCGAAATTTTGATTAATCCGACATATTCAGGACAATCGTTTTGAATGTCGAATAAAACTATTCATTAATTTTGGTTCTGAACCACGAAGCTTATTTTCATTTTTACGGAAAGTTGGGGAATATGCATAAATCGTGTTTGGTTATATTGTTTTGACGTAGAAAATTTGCGGGTTAAGCAATCTGACTAGAAGACATGCTTAAGTTAACTTTCAAGCGCTCCTTTAGTTGTGGGTGTAAAAAGATGCATTAAACATTGGCTACACACTTATAGTAACCAGCACTGATTTCTCCATGATCTTCGACAGCATTACCTATATTTTCAACAGTTGTTTGGTAACACTATGACTGATGATAAATTCTCCATAGTTGGATAGATACGTTCAAAAGTGACTAAAGAAGAGTTGGAATGATTTCTACGTCACAGTCAAGATGCAGCTGGCTCTTAAATCTACCATCTGAAAACAAAGAAACCCTAGCATCGTTGCATTCATTACGAAGTATGTTCCTAAACAACTCAGAGGAATGGTTTCAAATCTGAAAACCAGGTCCAGAAGACATTTAAATTGATGAGTCAATAGACGCTTCGTACAAAATATCTCAAAACGCAAGCTGCAACCTCACAAACCTATTTTACCACTTAGAACGCGAAACGACAATTTGAGTGTCTCAGCATCAAGACATCGTAAACTGGTCTTTTTTCACAAAACTTAACTCACATTGAAAACTGAACCTTAACTCATTGTTATCTTCGCGGGCCCATAAAAGAAGTCCTGTACCGGAAAACTATCCGCTCTTTTATTGCCGTCTCACGGGTTCTGAGTAACGGGAAAAGTGGGTCGCCGATTGCATTAAAATTTCGCAACACACCTCTTTCAGTTGAAGCTTGTGCCTTTCCATAACGCTGCGGACGGCTTCTGCGTGTTTGTCTTGCTCCACGCTCAATTCGATCTTCCAATCGTTTTTGAGTCGTTGTTCTAGGGCAGCCAACGCTTCTCGGTGTTTTTCTTCGACAGATCGCAGAGCTTTCGCGGGGATCTCGTCCGACGTTTCGAGTTTTTTTTTAAAGCTTTCGCGCAGTTGTTTGATTTGGTTTTGATGCGAAAAAACCATCAGTTCTCTGAATTGCAAAGACACAGCACAAAACAGTTTTACCAAACTCGAGAAGACAGAAAAATAATATTGAACAAGAACGGCAATCAAAGAAACTTACCAGCGCTGCGCTACGACAGAAAATCCTATTCAATTTTGTAACAGCTTGTCCTAATTATTTGTATTAAGTTTCGGCCAACTAAAATAGCTTTTGCAAGCAAAAAATAATAACAATAAAACAACATGGCATCTTCAAGCACCGGATTCATGAACGCAGGTGGGTGGGGCGCAACTGTCACCAGAAATCTTCAATACGGGGCTTGACATTGGAAATTTGATAAAAACTCTACTGATTTATAGTGTTTCATGTTTCAATTTAGGGGAGCTTGGTGCTTTGTTTTGGGAGGCTGAGCCCACCAAATCCCCTGTGCCGACGGGACTAAGGTGGGGAAAATGTTTCAATACTTTGTGATCAAAACTTGGTACAACAATGAAAAGTTCTCAAGACTTCGGATATCATGATCACATGCGAAACCAACAGAACTGCAAATGGTTGCAACACCATCTGAGGTGTTTTTGTGAGCAGGAGAATTGTTTGAAGTGAAAACATAACATTGAATACATACACACATTTTGTCGTTGTGTTGTCAACACAGGCTTCAAGCATTTTTGAAATAAATGAAAGCTGCAATGTTTTTAAATGACTGTTCTTTGTAATTAGCCATGTAATGCGCAAGGTATCTTGCTGCGACTCCTGATTACGGCCAAAAACAAGGCCATACCTCTCTTCTATCAACGCTTTGACATTAGCTTTGCATTCGTCCAGCTCAATTTTGACTTGATCCAAATGACTCGAATGCAAACTTGCGGTTTGGTTTATCTCTTCGGTTTTCCTATCTCGCTCTTGCAGCAACCGTTTCATCCTTTTTAGCTCGTCGTGGGAGCTAGCAAGATCTTTTTCCAACTGCTTGCAGTCACGATTTAGCCTTTACAAAAAGTTTGCAACGGTCTAAACTGCACTTCAGCTAAGCAGAAACAATTTCAACATGGAGCACAAGCAACAGGTCGACCTGCAAAGGTTCACTCTTTGCTGCAACAGGACCCCCATCAAAAGTAAGCTACCTTACTGCTATCACATCGTTCACAACAACAAAAAAACTTTCAATTAATAGAGGTTCAGACTCCATTCCTAAAGAATTTAACCACATGCATAAAACCACACACTGCCATCGACACATGCAGTCAACATTCACACGGACAAAATAAAAGATCGAATGGCAAGTTTGCGTTGTCGAAAAAATGCCTGAAGTTGCTGATAATGATTTGGATAGAAACCATCATGGGCTTAATCGCATGAGGGATGTAGAGGGGCAGTGTTTGTTCCCGAAAGAGTTTAAAAGAATGACGGTCAATATGAAGAAATTGCACAGCACAATAATACCCACGACAACTTTCCAATGAAAATTTGCATTTTATACATTGACAGTTAGGAGCCGGACATACAAAAGTCAAATCAAACATGCGACATTAAAACACATCGTCACCGATCAGAAACATCAGAGCGATCGGTTTTGTCGAGAGCAAACTAACGGGTAAACCATAGTGGCACGAGCCTTTGAAAATAATTCGAGGATTCCAACTATAACGCCGTGCATTGCGATTGTTACAATCAAACAAACACGCAATTAACTTGAGACGAAAAATACAGAATTAGCAAAACTTGCGCGGCTCTATCTTGAAAGTGAATGTCAGAGAGTTTTGGAGAAGTTTCCGGAAAATGTTGTTCTGCACATATCACAATCAAACACTTTTGTCAAATGCTACAGATGCAGGAGATCAACAAAATTCCAAACTGTGGAAATTTAACAAAAACTCGAAAAACGGCTTCAAAAAATTTATAAAAGTAGAAATGACAATTCCTAACATTTTCCCACTCTTGTGGAAATTCACTTGAAAAATAAGATATGTTACAGTATATTTAAATGATACGTATACCGCTGAATTGTTGCGTCAGCCATTTCCTCCGTCTTTTGTAACTTGACTGTCATGCTCTGAACTTCAGACTGCTTCTTTCTGATGTAAGAAGCACATAAAACTATAAACTGTTACACTGCGAATGAAACGAGTTACCGTGTGAACAATAGTATCAAACCTGAGCTTATCTTCTATCTGAACCGTTTGAGATTGGTACACTTTATTCTGCATTTCTAATTGGTTTTTAGCTTCTGATGATTCTGTAAAAGAAGTCAGTCAGCTGTTACTTATAGAGCAGCAGCGAATGTGCACGCATAATTTTACTTAATCTGCAATTTTTAATCGCTTGGTCACTTCGTGTCTATAATTGATCTTGCGCCCCATGATTTCTACACTTCTTGCAAGTATGCAAACGTTCTTGCTGGTTATGTTCTAGAAATGACAATCCCGTTTGGGCGTAGAAGGATCTGATTATTTTTCCAGAACTTACGTGTTCCTTTTGACATAGATGCCCCTTCTGAGCTTTTTTGTAAAGATAAACATCGTTTTTGTCTAAAGAAAAAAGGGTAGGTAGACGCATCGTTTTCGTCCAGAACTTCCTTATATTGCACAGGAATAACTGCAAGTTGGCTGGCTTGCTTAACAACAAAATGGTGCATTAACATTTTCGTTGATAAAATGACGAATTCAAACAAAAGTAGATGGTCATACTTCGACGAGCAAAACTTGCTTTACGACATAAACAGTTTTTCTTCTAGCAGCAATGTGCAAACTGGCGAAGTTTTGTCTGTCTTATTAGCAGCGACTTAACAAACGGAGTCTTTTAAAACAACAGTTAATAATGTTCGTGACTGTTAACACAGTCCAACTATGAATCGCTTGCAGCATCAGGACAGGAACATACATGTTGTAGTGGGGAAAGTAAAGACCTTGCTGAAAGGTCATAACCACTAACTCGCTGATCAAAGGTACCAACAACGTAAGGAGCAAGGTAAGAATATACTGGCTAAATTGATGTGGAAAAGTACATAAAAATAACGTTAAGCTGGAAGACGATAAATTTTAAGATAATACGTGTTTTTTCAAAATAGTTGGCATCTTTCGAATTCTATCCTGGAAATAATCATGTATATAGCACATTGCCATAAAGTTGAGAAAAAATTGTATAATTACTTATTGATGAATTGCAAACGACTAAAACCGTAATGTTATTGACGCTCAGTAACCGCTTTACGCACTTCACAAACGTTGAATCAATAAAACAGTCAGCACAAATAATTACAAATGGGATAGAGTTTGTAGCTGTCATAGTACAACACTGACCCACCAAAGATTGTGTGGTAAATGAATGTGCCGTAGTTATTCGATTGTAAGCCGCGGCTTAGTGTTTTTTTTTCATAATTTCGTGCGGCTTGTGATCAAGGGCGACTTACATTTTTTTCTTTAGCGTTTTGCGAGGTCTAAATTAGGGTTACCATATATTGTAACATATATGTGAAGAGGAAAAATTCTTGACAGTCTCAATGGCTACTTTTCACGACAACAAACAAGCGCTATACGGAATATGTCAGTATGTTCTTACAGCTACTAATCCACCGCTAAACAGCTAATTCAGGCAAAATTAGTGTAGACGCTGGAAACAGCCACATAAGTAAATGTTAAAGTTTTCATCTTCATGTAATTTACTAACTGTCAAGATTCCGAACATTAGAGCATTTAAAAAAATTATTTCTAGACACAACTTTTAACACCGAAATTCTTGACATGTCCGGCAAATTCCGGACGTATGGCAGCCCTAGTCTGGATGACCCTCAATCTTTTCTTGGCTACGTTCTGCCGACCAAACTTTTTCCGCATTCTCTTTCTTGTCTTCGGACCGGAGGATTATGATGAACAGAAGACAGTTGCAGTGTGTAAGCATCAACACCAAGGTTGACAGCTAAGCGCGAAACGTGCTAGCACGCGAAAGTATCTCAGAGGTTTGGGTAACCTGTGTTGAAGTGCAGGTATTAGTTTTTTTCACAATCGTCGCTTAAGGCACAACGTGAGGTTAACCCTGCACTGAAAACAACAATCACCTAAAATTGAAGTGTCATGTTTTATAGCAAAGCATTATGTATGAATGGAGCACTTTACAACGAGTAGTACCATGCAAGTTCACCTGAAAGTAATCTTTGGGCATTTTCATTTTTGTATGAAATATTTCATTTGCTGACTTATGCTTTTAATAGAACTTAATAACAAACCTTGTTTAAAATGATACTTAGAGCTGTAAGGTTTAGATCAGGGTACCCAATGAGTTGATAGCAGGTTACTGGTAGACTGTTGCCTGATCCCAAGCCGACTTCAAAGTGTGTAGGAAAAAACGAAAAAAAATCAGTGGCTTCTTGTTAATCGTGTGATTGAAAGAGAGTGAGTTTATGATGTGATATATAGTGTTTGTGTGACAAAAAAAGTGTTGTGAGGTTAGCTACTGCTGACTGAAAATGAAGTGTCTAGGTTTGCAATGTTGACACTTTACTCATAGATCTTAGGAGATTGGCTACTTGAACAGTAGATTTTGGGTCAAGAATGGTTGAGCACCCCTGATTAGATAATTCCAAATTTTCTATGATATCATGACAAAAACAAAACGATAAGCAAAAAACTAGGCAATTGATTAACTAGGCAAAAGCAAAACAAGATTACAACCTTTAAACATATATGTCAATTATTACCAAGGCAAGCTTTCTCTAATTCAGCAACTTTGCTTTCAAGGCACTTCATTTTGGAAAATGCTTCATTCTTCTGATCTTGCAAATGACCCATTTGATCAGCTTTGATTTGTTTCAAAGCACTGTTTTTTTCCACAGTTTCATGCAACTCAGTGGTTAGGGCTTCAATTTTTCTTCTCAGTTTCAGGTTGTCCTCAGTGAGATTCTGAAAACCTTTAGAATAAAACAATTAAGCAAAACCATCTCACATACCTGTAAGTACAATTCATGCCAATTGCAAGTACAGCATCCTGGTGACTTTACAATAGCATTATTTGTGCACATAGCTGCTTACCTGCACAGTATTCTACTAATGCTTGTCTAATAGACAGGTCAGTTGTTTGAATGACTCCAGCAAACTGAGTAAGAGCAGGTTGCACATCTTGGCGCAGAGTATCAAGATCTGACTTGAAAAGCTTTACTGCTCCTAGTAGATCTCCTAGCTTCTTTGTAATATTTTCTTTGAAGCACCTGAAGTTAGTGTTCCATGCAGTATTTATTCACCATAGCAAGTGCCATACACAATGCAGTCAAAATTATGTTTGGCATGAAGTTCACATTTAAGCATTATGCAATTACTCTACCAGATCAATGGTGGACCACACAAATTAATTTCATATCAATAGCAAATTGCCTCATATGAAATGTACATGACAACAACAAGACGCACCTCATAGCTGCTTCAGAGATTTCTGAATCTTTTTGTATTTTGCATAGTTGCAGTTGTAAACCATTTCTAATATTTTGGTGATTTTCAACCTCTTTGCTCATTTGTTCCAATCTGTTAAAAACAATCTTAATGGGTTATACATGTAAAAGCAACAATCTTATTCAAAGTCAAATTAACAAAACTGCACATAAAAACCCATGCCCTAACTTAACAGATTTGAGAAAATTAGTAATTAAACTGTTCAAGTCAACACATATGAACCTAACAGTTCTTTTAATGAAACAAATGAGTTTCATTGCACTGTATTTGCTTTACACAAGAAGGTAAGCAGTAGAATTTCCTCAAACTGTTCAAATTATTCTTGTTTTGCCTCAAGTCTTTGAAACTTCATTGCTGTTCGTTTTGTTTGCTTGAAAAAAATTATTGTTACCTGTACAAGTGTACTGCTTATTTTGCTTTTTACTTTATCATAGATTTTTTAAAGGAAAATAAAGAGTGGTTTTGGGTGGGTTTATTGAATTTTGTAAATGGTTTAAAAATTAAAAATGGGTGTTTTTTTGAGTCAGGTTCAATCACCTTGACGGCAGCACAGTACATGAAGCTTCCTTGTATCCACAAATTAATGCTGAACACAAGGCTGAAAAGATCACAATTACCATTTCTAAGTGTTTGGTATGACCTGAAAAGAAAATTAATCCTTTCCAGTGTATAAAGTTGAGAAGTGGTAGTTTGCCACTAACCAGTTTAACAGTATCTTTAAAAACTTGAAAATCACTAGCATATTTACTGCAGTGGTCTCAATGTGTCTAATATAAAAGTTAACTAGATCTAAACAGTTGAACCTTTTCTTGAATTCTGAGATAATAGTGCTCATAAACCATTCTTTCATGTGCTACAAAAGAAGCCAAAGTAACAATGTTAGAAAACTGTTGCTTACACCTTTTTATTCCAAAGCATCATGCATGCACTCACATCAAGTAATGATAGTACATTAATTATAATTAATGTCAAGAACTATTAAACTTGAATATGCTGCAACCATCCTTTTACAAAATATGACATAAAATGTATTAAGTTGAAAGGTTTTCTTGGCCAGGCTTATCACTGCAATATTTTAATGATATGAACATTCAATACATAAAAAATTGCAATAAAATCAACACAAGGTACTGTATTTCTTTTACTCTTTTGAATTTCAGCAGTTTATCAATCATAATAAAACCATAAAATCAACTGATGCTTCAAAGGAACTTCAATTTATTGTATTTAGTCAATTCTCAGTGGCCCTTGATTGTAAGCTGCACAAAATGGTATTGAAAATATTTATGTAAGCCACACTTGAACAAAGGTTACCTAAGCCAGTGAGATACTTTCATGTACTAGCACACTGCGCATTTTTGGCAACCCTAGTGATGTTTACACTATTACAACTGCCTTCTGTTTATCATAATCCCTCTTGTGATGGAGTGTACACGTGATGCTGAAGAAAAGAGAATGCGAAGAGAATTTGGTCAACAAAACGTAGCCAAGGATAGATTGAGCGTATCTAGATCTTTTGACAAGATAAAGAAAAAATGTAAGCTGCCCTTGATTGTAAGTTGCATGAAATGGTGAAAATAAACATTATCAGCCACAGCTTACAATCAAATAAATATGGTATCTATAATATTTACATGGAAAAAGTTGTACAATAATTTCATAGCAACTTACAATTATAACATATAATCTCATTAACAAAATTTAACATAAAGTATCATTGCTAAATGACTGTACACATATTCAAATCTAGGAACAAAAACAGCATACTTCAATGTGCAAATAATATTTAATACAATATTCCACACACATACGCATCCTCTTTTTCATGAAATGCTATGTTTAAATGTGACAAAGCACTTCGATTTTTTTCCAGTTCATCTCTCAGTTTTTGTTCTCGTTCAACAGCTATTCGACTTATTTCAAGCTCCTGTTCAAGTTTAGCAACTTGTTCTTCAAGCATTTTGATTTCATGATGGATAAGATAGCTGACTCCACAAAACTGACAAACTGTAGTATCACGAGGCATTTCCTAGAAAATATATAACAGGATGAAGAAAAATGATTTAATAAGAGTATCTATCAAACAAAATTTTTCCACAACAATTAATGAGACATTATGGGGTTTGCTAAGAACATATTTTGTCTATTGAACAAGTATTTTCAGCTCATATTTAAACAAAATCTATTCACCAAATCTAAAATTGACAATCATTTCACAACTGCTACTCTTAAAAATAGTTGTATTCTTGTTCAAACAAGACACTTGATATTATTAATGCAATTTACCAATAGGTATCAAAAAGGCAAAATAAGCTTATATTTGAATAAGTTTTTTTTTCACAACTTTTGTTTTTGGTCAATTCTATGAAAATTCTATACAGGTAATTTTGGTTTATTCATGCAAAAATTGCAGAAGTTTTGATACTTACATATATCTTAGCGAGTTAACAAACAATAGTCCCGCATAAAATATTATCAGTTTCAGACTTTCTCTTAATATTTCTACTGGGTGAACAACCCAAATTGAGGAAGCAAATATTTTGTTGCTAATCACCTATTCCCAATTTTGATCAAGCCATAATTTTTTTAGTTGGATGATCTGAAAACATTATATTCGAAAATCTTCTACAACGAAACTTCAATATTGTAACAGAACAATATTCATCAAATTGACAATGCTTAAATTTCAGTTTGCTAGGCATTTGAGAAACTAGTCACTTTCATCAGTGAAAACTGTTGTAAATAAGATACTGATTTCAAGTGCAAAGTATGTAAAATATATTTTTACAGCTAAAACTAATGGTAGACCTAACTTAACATAAAATGTCTCTGTTTGTACAGTAAGATGGCCAAGGTTAAATTTATTTCAAGAAAAGCAGATAATTCAATCAGTAATATTGTATCAACTGCTACACCTCTGATCTACTTCAGCTCAGCTAAACACACCCCTCAGTTTTTCATACAAACTGATTTGAAGTTTGTGGTTAACACATCATAGGATGTTTTGAACATCTTTACATCATAACCCAATAGAGTTCCTCCAGGTCATTGTCATGTGTGAATAAAAATCACCATGCCTCTGGAATTTAATTGTTGATAATTAATCATGTTACATAAATTAGGAAATCTTGCTGAAACAAAAATCAATCCAGATTTAATTTTGTTTTTTTGCTCATAATTAGTATTTTTGGAAAATTCCTAATGGCTGGATTCTAATAGCAAGGAAATAATTGAATTTTAGTTTTTCACAATTCATTCATTTAAAAACTTAGATATGTCTGTTGCGATCAAAAATCACGAGCGGCATGTGCGCAAAGCTTCGCACTGTGGCAGCAAGCAACAATAGAGTTCACATGCCATGATCACTCTATTATTGCTTGTTCGTGCCACATAT
>JGI24021J15306_10006649_pt1 | contig 13967 bp, 8 predicted proteins | sample Ectturendosymbi1_FD_15306 | JGI IMG/M metagenome (IMG submission 15306) | reverse complement strand
TTGCTGTTGGTGCTGACGTAGACATATCGTGCTGATTGTTGAACTTGAAAATGTTAAACAAAATTTTTGCATCCTTCGTTTGCAGTGCTCTGTGAATAGTCCTTTGCTGCTGGTCTTGGCTTATTTACGTAAATTACGATCTTATGTAGGTTTTGTTTTAGCACCGTCTGCATACCTGTTGGTCCTGCTTTCACTGTTAGCGAATTTGACAGGGTTGGCGGTTTTGGTTTTGCTTTTGACGTCTTTTGCGTCACAATGTTATTTCTTGCGTCACAGAGTCTTTTGGTTTTGAATTGCTAGCAATGCTAAGTGTTGCTTTATTTTTTGACTGAAGATGGATTAAGAATAATCCGAAACGTCTCAAAATAAAAATGTATAGTTTTTTAAAGGCTTTTTTAGTGTTGATTAATTGTTGTATTCAAAAATTTTCTGCTAAAGTGGATCAACAACGCGGAGTTCATTTCGTTCTTTACAAATTGACGAGTATGTGCTTCCTGTTTTCACTGCATTGCTTCACAAATATGTAGAGCTTATCCATCCAAAGTTGATTGCACTGCCTTATTATCTTTTTCTATTACACCGAAATTTCAAATCACGTGAAGGCAAATTAAAAACATTTTAACACTTTAGAAACAGGGTTTTTGAAATGATAGCTTATCATTCCGTCTGTTGCGCAGCATAACACTTTCGCAGCAGAACACTCATTATTTGTGAGAAATAAGTTGCAAATCTTTAAAGTTTTGAACGCGCTCAGGGCGTCATAAAATGACTTGAGATATGAGCTGGCTGCAACAACTCTGAACAGTGACTCTCTTCAAATGTAGGAATGATTTACTTTGGAACATTTTTAATTACCTGTGCATGACATTCCATTTGGGGATAACTGATATCCCGGGCGTGTGCAACTGCATCGAAAAGATCCGTCTGTATTTTCGCACTGGTCTTCACAAGTTGATGGATTTTGGCATTCGTTGATATCTGATCCATAGTTTAGGTCAAACAACGATAGTTTATGGCAAAATCCAACTAAGCTACGCGTTACATAAACGTGAAATTCATTCGTTGACAAGAAGATACCAAGCAGCGAATTGCACCACAACTCAACTATCGCGAATGGCTCAGTGGTTATAACTGCTGAATGTTGGTCTGCTTTGAATCAAGTGGGTTGTGTTTCCTTCTGAATACTCAAAGCTCATATCATTGTGCAGCTAAATATATTCTATTCAATAGTGGATTTTTCTCTGATTCACAAACACGCAGTGTTCATTAACGGAGTTAACTGAAGTTGTAAGTATTTTTGCTTATATCATTTTAACTGAGATAAACACTAAAAACGATATAAAACATCTGCTGTTTCTAAGTAAATAGTTTAATTTTTTCATTACTTTCTTGAAACTATAAGCAGGTATACAACAAATCGTTTCAAGTTTGTGTTTCGTCAGTTCTACCATGCCTCTACTCAAGTATCTCCACTAGAAATCTTATAGAATAAACTATATCAGCCACATTTGTACGTGCTTGGTTTGAAGTTAAAACTAAGCAAATATCTGCCAAGAACATGTAATTCGCAAAGAATTTGGTTTTCATAACTACAAGCTGCACTTAGGAAAATCCGACTTTTTTACTTGAAACATTTCCTGATATCATATTAGCCTACACTGCGAATAACTCTGAACAAACATATTATAAGTTCTAAGTTGTTCGACCTACTCTTCACAGTAGGGCTTAAGCTTTTGTGTGGCTGAGCGATGTTCTACTTGTCTTTGAAGTAACATATTTCAAAGCATTGCTGTATTTATGACAAGATGTATTCCACCAAGTGCATGTAAATCCGCGATTTATGATTTCAAATCAAAGAAATCACTAATTGTTCGAGTTCAAAAAATGTAAAGGTTTTATATTTTAGCTGCCGTTCAAAAATAAACAACTGAGCTATTTCTTTCACAAATGCAATATGTTTTATTTAAAACAAAATCTATGCCACTGAATTCGTTGATAACAAAATGCATGATTTTGAGCAACAACAGATCCTAATGATTTAGTCACAAAAACTATTTTATCAACGCATGCGGTTAAAATTATCCACGAAAGAAAAGATTTAATAGCTACATCGCCCATACTTCAAACTCACCAACGCACTGCACACCACTTTCGTCTAGTCGGTATCCGTCATTGCAGGAACAAATTACTTTTCCAGATTGAACTGAGGTACATCTGTCACTGCAGCCTCCGTTGTTGTAGTTGCAGTTGGCTGGAGATTAGCAAACGAAATTTCAAACACGAAGTCTAAAGAACGCCGACAAGCAACACGTGCATTTTGGTAAGTAGCAGCAATCTTCACGTACCCATTCTCAGCTGTCTTCTGCCAGTTTTTAAAAACGATTTTGAGACCTTTTAATTAAGTTATCTGCAAATCAATCCCTAACTGTAATTGCGCACTTACTATCCAAAAGAAGTTGTTTTCCATTGCTCTTCGAATATAAAAGTTAAAAAATTAATAACATGCAAAAGATCGCATATGAAATAAACTGATTTGTTGCAACAAAAATTGCATTTTCAAAGGCAATTAAGAAGTTGGGAAAATCGTGTTATACATTTCATGATTTAAAACGGACCTCAATGTAACGAGGAGATAATAGAAGGATACACTGTTTACCTGTATTTCAAACATATTCTAAAGAGAAAGTCCAAGACTGCTGCAAAAAATATACACTGCGAAATACTTGAAAAGTAGCAAAGCAGCAAAGATATTCATGATTTTTCTCTACATTCACTGATGCAACTAGTAAGCGTAAGAATTGTTTTCTCAATAAATTGTTTAGGTTACAATCAATTTGTTTTTCAAAAAATCGCAGAAATAACGAATCAGCAAACAAACAAACAAGCAAACCTCTTTAACAGGTAAAAATGTCTGCAGAAGCCAACTTTTTATTGGTCTATCAAGGAAAGTGTTCCGAGAAATTTATCACACTACTCTTTTTTCCCGAAACAGAAAGAGAAATTTTCACGATATATCTGTATCAATCCTTGTCACAACTCCCTAACCCTTTACTTTTTCACAGCGATTGCAGATTGTCTGGTTTTCCACGACAAGCAATAACTGGCCGGTCAAAAGAAGGCCAATGACGACCCTGGCCAAATTACAATTCAACTTTTACATCAATGGAAAACTCTATTCATTGTTCAAAAGATCCTGCCATAGTCCAAAATTTTGTTTTTGGTAAAAGCAATATTGCCAGTGTAGTAAAGCTTCACACACGTCCTGAAAGTGGTTTTATGTTTGACAAAGCTCTGAACCCCTTAGTAGTCTGCCATCCCCGTCGGCGATGAGAGCCAGAGTTCCCATTAACTTGACAATCAAGACAGAACACGAAAAGTATAAAAGTGTAAAAATGATTTCAAGCGACGTTAGGAAACTTTTCTTTGACAATTTGTGATGTCAAATATGCATATACAGTATATACATCTCTCTCTGTATAAATTGAGAGTTAACCGAAATTGGTGGCAATGAAAACTTTTGTTTTTTCAAATTTTTCGCCACTCGCTCTAGCTATCTTGAAAGGATTAACAATTGAGCTTTTACTTCAGTCGAAAGCAGTATCTACTAGCAGGTCAACAGGTTATTAAAACTAAGTTTTCAAGAACAAATTGATGTATTCAGGATCCTCAGATTGTTGAAGTTAGGAAATAGGTCGCCACTAGTACTGAGAGTTTGCAGGTGATATCTAGAATGGCAGTTTTTATACGGTATCTCAAAAGCCACAGTGGCATTCAACCCAGATCACTGTTTTCGATATTTTTCGATATACTTTAATTTTGAAACATTAGGGTTCCTTCTTATTTGTTTCCATCCTGACTTCTACCGCAGTTTGAAGACAAACCAACAACCAAAACTCAGCAATCATTATTGACACACGCTTGAGTCACTTTCAAACTCACTCGTAACATGGTATCTGACATGAAAGCCCGATCGAGAAACCGAGCGATCAGAAGAAAACTCAAGTGTGAGTCGCGACGTGTTAACAAGTTTTGAAAACGGTGCACGGTTTCCGCAATAGCGTCCCACTTCCTTGCTACTGTCTGGATCAAATTTGAGCACAACTCTATCGAAATTGCAGCTGTTAGACTCTTCAATCCTGAAAAAGAAGTTAACAGGAAGGATACGTTTGCGTCACAACTTGAAGCAAAGCGAACGGCAACGCATTCACGAAGCGCGTAAAGCTTAGAAAATGTGCGAATTCCGGGTGTAGTTGCTGTATAAAATATATTTCTTGGGTTGTTTGTGCTCTGTATTATGTTCGTATACTTTATCACACTCATTCGATCAATCTGCAAGAAAATATGCAAAGTTTATTGATCGTCCGAAACATCGCTCATTAGTTTTCTGGCAATGTTTGTCGGAAATAGGTCAGATGAGTTCGTTTGACTGGGCTTAATTGTTCATTGTGTGAAGGATACTTTTGAGTATTGCCATGACAGCAACATTTGAGTTTTCTTTTTCCAATTTCGAACGAGATGATTGCCACATCAGAATGAAAATGAAACAAAATGAAAAAACTTCCAAAAACACTGCGTTTTGTTTTCCGGGTTTTTATATTCTGAACACATTTTTCAGCTAATTTCAACTGTTGTCAAAACAACATTACAACCAGTTGGGCAATTACAAGATCCTAGCTTCATGCGTTTTAACAAATTTTGGTAAAGTTAGCTAAATAACCAACAAGCGGTAAAAACAGTGATAGGGCAAAAATCTGAAAAAGAAATTAAATCAGACGGAGTAACTAATGACTAAGTTTTTATTTTAAGAGTTGATTGCATGGTGGTCGTCTTTTCAAATTGGTCTGTAATTAGCTGAAATAATAAGCAGCACTGTAAAAGCTTTCGTTTAAGTAAAATTATTTACCAGTGAAATCTAGTTAATGCAGTTGTTTTATACAAATTGCTTCCAGGAAGGAAAACTGCGCGAAAATCACTTCAATTTTTACATTAATCAGCAACTCACAAGAACAAATAACAAGCCAGTTTTTCAAGCAATTGGTTGTCTAGTAAAACTGATCAAAAATAAAGAGATTTTGTTCTTTTCCAGGTGCAGAAGTTGCCTGAGTTTGTTTTGGGCGTTGTATGGAACACCTTAGGAAAATACAAGTTGTTCCATGCAGCACTCATTCAATTTTAAACGACCTGCTTTTTGCAACATTCAAATTTTCTTATTTAATAAACTTAGCGAACAGTGGCTTACTAGAGAAAACACCTTTCAGCAGCATTTTTGTTTTTTACGTTGGTTGAGATTTTAGCTGAAATTTTGGTGCATCTAACTTGCAGTCACTTACTCGAAAGCTGTAAATTGCAAAAGTATTTGGCTTCCGCTTGAAGGATGGATGTTGTAGTGACATCTGCTATTATCTGGATAAGCAGTGGGATATCCTGGGGAGCTGAATTCACCTTGCAGTGATTCGAAGTTGTACGTACAGCCTAAACACATCCATAAAAGTCGTTCAGAAATAACTTAATCTACTGCATAGATTCCCAACCTTTTTGGAAGCTGGCACCCTTTCCATAAAAATAAGGTGACGTTCGCGGCCCCTCATTTTAGAAAAAGCGAAGAAATCGCAAAATTAGTCCGATTTTGCAGTGTCTTCATTTTTTAAATTACTGCTCGCAATACGAAGGCCTACTGACAAAAGAACAGAAAACACACAGCCATAGTATTTGACTTTCATACATTACTGCTCTTTAGAAATAAACCTAGTGACTTTTTTGCTGCTGCTTCTCTGAAATTATCCGCTCATGCGTTGGCACACAGTTAGTCAGAGCCACAAGTTTGCCGAGTCAGAGGTATTATGGCCGAGTCCGACGTTCCCAGAGTTTCCGACTCCTTAACATAATGTGAATCAAGTTTGGCTGTTCACATTTTTGTAGCAACTAGCAATCAATGGAAATCGTGGTACACAGCAAGAATTCTGTTTCTATAGAAGTATCAAAAGAAATTGGACGATTTCAACAGGGATTCGCAACTAATGAGTGCGATGTAAAAAATGATTCAATTGGACTTTCGAAGTCGGATTTTTTTTATCCGACTGCTAATGTTCTTAGGAATCCGACTCCTTGCGACTCCGACTCCTTGTGACTCCGACACTTTATTTTCAAATGAAGTAGAGATGAAAAACCAGATTCGCACAAATATGTTGTTGCGAAGGGCACTAGAATTCGTAGGCAGGGCTTTTAAACTGAATTTCCAGTAACTTTGCATGGTTCATACCAGAAACTTTTGAGTTCTGCAACATCAAAAACAATCCCGCCCTAACTGCGTCATAAACATTTAAAACGTCACAATTCGCTTATACTCACATTACAGGCCATTTTCAGCGTGGAAACCGTAGCGTGAAGCAGCAATAGCAATGGACGCATTTAACAATTTGAATTTTTAAATTACTAACGTTAGCTGGAATAATTAGGTTGGAAAATGTTATTTTGATTAAATAGCAATTGCAAGATTTTATAAATTTTGCTTATTTTGAAAAAAAATACATCCAGGGACACACAAATTCTCACCCTCGAAAATCGCATTTCGAACCCCCGAAATTGTTGTTTCGGACCTCCAGGGATCCGGGAAACCCCGGTTGGGAACAGCTGATCTACTGTGTTGAGAACTTTGTGTTACTTAGTTTACGTAGCTGATTTTTGTTTATATACGAATCGAAAAAATGAAACATATATCAATAAATTATCCACAACAGTGAAAAAGCAGCAGTAGCTAATTTTTTAAAGAGTTAACAGATATTAATTTGATGAAAAAAGAAAGCGAAGATCTGCAGAAGGTAAAACATCTTGATTCGCTTTTTTGTGATTTTGATTTTTCAACGAATTTCCTGCAAGAGTGCCTCAAGCTGCTAGTTTCTAATACCAAATCTAGTTAATTTGAACCAGTTTTTCAGTCAAAATTTTGTTTAAGACACATGTCGAGTTATAACTCAGTGGTAAAGTATCAGTCTCTGGTTCAAAGCAATAATTTGTGATAACGCTCCCTTGGCAAGAGTGTTAACCTTAGCGACCTGTGACAGAAGCTCATTTCAAGCTTCTGCATTCTGTCAGTTGCAGTCAACTTAGTAACAATACGCAAAATAAAATTTTTAACAGAGGGATACATTTGCAATTAAAAGGTCACGCTGCTCATCACATTTCTGATTAGTTAAATATGCTTCAGTGAGTCTCGTGAATGGCTTTACATTGGCAGAATGCTTTTTAGTTACACATGAAACTAGTGTTCTTAACGCACTAAATTGCGATTGATTCGCTTGGTGTGAGTCACTGTTGTGACTTCACTATTATTGTTTTTAGTAGTCAAACATTATTTTTGACGTGTTGCTCCGACGCTGAAGCTTGCAAGAAAGTAATTAGTCGGGTAAAAATAAATGTATATCATGCGTTTTCCTGGTAATGCACAGCAAATAATATGTATGTCATCATCTCAAACTGGCCGCCTTATAAATGTTCATTAGTTGAACACCTTTTGTGACAGGAGAAAAGGCAGGAATTTGAACGTAAAAGTACCGGCGACCTAAAGTTGCGCCATGTGGAAAGTGGTTGTCAGGTGCGTGGCTTTGTTGAAGCCATGACAACCACACCGGTCACGAAAGAAGAGAACGCACGTTGTTGACGTTTTATGGCGGTAATTCCACAAAGACGTTTATACACAAACGCAAAGTAGTAAATATCCGATATATAAGATGTGTCAGCTGAAATATCTTCATTGAAATATGTTCGAGAAACAAAACCCAGCTTGATCTAGTTTTAACCGATAGAGCAGAAATAGCGCGAGCGTCTCTTTTCTTGTGTTAAAATCTTTCATGAAACTTTGAGCAGAGTTATTGAATTGCAAACTCAAAACAGAAGTGGATTGTACTAATCTTTAAATATCCGCTATGACAAATGCTCGACTGACGATCCACAGTTTTTCTGCAGTGTACTTCCAATGCAAGTAACATGACGGAAAAAAACTTAACCATTTACGCGTTTATGCAACTGTACGAAGCATGAACATGATTAAAATACTTCGACATTTTGGAAAATTTCCTTGCTTCTTTTAGCAATTCTTAATGCAAATGAAGGTAGAAGAGTGGAAAAGATGATTAATTATCATCTGTACAAATTGTTTTAGATATATACCCAGCTTGAAGTTTAAGTTCCCAGGGTTTAACCAGTTGTCAAATTTTGAAAAAACTAAAGGCATTGACATTATTACAAGCTGAACAGAAAATCAAGAATGATACCAGAAAGTTAAAACAGTACTTTTGATTTATTGGTAGAATTGGCTTCCTTAAAACCAAATGCATTTAGAGAATGATTATGTGACAGTCAAATCAATGGTTTTCTCCTTATAACCATTCAATTATGAAGCATCTATCTTCTGTCTTAGGAAAGGCCAAGCATTTTTGTGGCTTCAGCACCCATAGTGAAACAGTCGTATGCCATGATGCATTTAAATACAAATTTAGACACTTTTACGTTACGTATATTATAAAAAATACTGTTTTTGAAATTCACAAAATGTCCCAAAAATTGTAGGAAACCATTTAGCCAAGGGATTTCAGAACATCCTTAGAAGTATGTTGCTTTTCCAGCAAATAAAGAGCACAATTTTGTGTATTTCATTATTTCAATTTGGATGCTCACCAACACTGTAATTAATCTGAAATCCATCTCCAGACTGAGACTCGTCAGATTTGAATACAATTGTTAAATAACGTCCACTGCTGGTGATCGAACCCGGGTTTTGTGTTCCGCAAAACGTTCCTGCCAAGCGTGCATTCTCGTTCGGTCCGTCGTAAACTTTCAAGGAGTCAAAACTGAAAAAACGATAGCGTATCAGAAGACAGTGTTATTAATTTCCAACCAGAGGTGCATGGCGCAATATCTAAAACCTATCCCTCTAAGTCGAGACTAAAACAAAAGCAGATTTACTCACATTTGCTGTGGTTGTGCAGTATTTACATCGTAGAGCAAGTGTGAGCCACTACGCATAGAAATCAAACTGTAAGTATCTACCACACAGCGACTTTATTTTTGCTTAAATTTCCCACAGCCACTGATGCACCGTCTATATAGGCAGTTGTACAATTAAATCATTTGGCAAATCCCCTTAAAGCAATAGAAGCGCGATTTTTGGACCACGACAAATAAAATGGGCGTCAACTGTGAAAACGGCAATAAATGAAACCCGTACATCTTTTTTGCCAGGGCAAGCAGCAGAATATCTTTGCCAATACAAGCAGCAGTTGAATATGCGTCGAGGAAAATTTAACCACTTCCCTTCAAAAACGGTTGTTTACCATTTTAATCATATTATCAATGCTTTGCGGTTATCACAGAAAAATAAACTGAATTTTTATAACACGATTGATCTACCAAGCTGCTGAACCAGCCTTGCTATTTTAAAAAGTAAAAGACGGCTATGACGTTGATGGTTTTGATCCAGCTAGTGCTATAAATTTGAAGATTGTTTGGCGCTGTTTCTATGGCATCCATCAATTTTACCTTTTGTAATGCAGTTGCAGCTCCTTTTGTGATCACATTGTTTTCTACCGAGCAAAAATCAAGCGCTTATGAATCGTAACAGAGACCTGGTAGAACTTCAATCGATATCTCAACTGCAAAGTGGTGTCAACGACCAAGAAAAATGCAGCGTCTGGCCACTTTCATCACCTCGCAATGTATTTTGTTCTCTACCCTTTTTCAATTTGATTGCTGCTTCACACAGAGGAGTGTTTTTGACGTATACAGCATGGAATGAAACCGAAACAAAGTAGAAGTTGTGTAAGATGGGATACAAAATGGTTTCTATCGTGAATATTATAAGCCTTATAATATATGCATTTTTCTTTTATCTTGAAAACTGTTATAACTTTTGCATCGCTGTGTCAAGGAATGCACGAGTGTGGCAAGTTTTTGTTATTATCACGAAAGATAATTTATAAAGATTTGCGATACGAGTCGAAGTTTTCAACCATGTTTTCTATTTAGTACCAACAAGCCATATTCATCTTCAATGTGGATCGATTTTTTGCTACCTAAAGATGCTAAGGCACTTCTGAACATTTCTGACGATCAGCATGGACGTGTTTTTGAAGTCTGAAAGGTGCTGTGGTTGTATGAAATGGGATGTTCTATTTGAATAAACCTCTGTGAAGCCTAAGAAATGTTTTGGAAAGAAAATACAAGTCTGGAACCATTCACTGTTGCGACAGGCAAAGCTCAGATAATATACTGTATTATAACCATTTATTAGGTTTCATAATCTAGAGCAGCGTTGTAAGTCGGGCTTTTCGGTTCGGGGCGGGTATCGGGCCGAGTTTAATTTTGTCAGAATGTTTCGGGTCAATTTGGGGCCTGCATACAAAACGTTTTCATAACATTCGGAGAAACGATTTTTTTTCTTTCGTGCAGTGACTTCTGTGAGTGAAGTGATTGTGATATTTCTTCAGATAATTCTATTTGCAAACACAGCTGCGTTCTTTTGTTCTCTGCTCAGATTAGTCTCACACTCCTTTTGACAATGCGAAGGCAGTGAGGAAATTAGCACGCGATGCGTTGAAGAGGCATTGCGCGGAAGAGTTTAGCCACTCTCGCGATTCTTGGCTTGTTTCAAGAAAACGATGGTCTACAAACCAGTTTTTCATGCGTATAGCGGTATACCAGATAGTTTCTTTGATGCCTATCGTGCCATCGTGGATAGTTTCCTGATATTTTCATTTTTTCTTGAGAAATATTACAATCTGCAGCATTAGCGTTGACTAACAAGCTAAGTTTGTGCTTGTTTAAGCCGATGTTATGGTCATGGTGTGATAAAACCGTGCACTTGCAGCTATACCCGTACACTACGTTTTTTTGTACTCCACATATGCGCATATCTTGACTCACTCGTGAAATTTGGTTTTCGGGCCTAAATCGGGCTCGGGCCGAGTTCGGGCTTGTGGTTTCGGGCTCGGGCCTGGTTCAGGCTTCAAAATAACGGCCTCTGATCTGGAGTGATTGAGTGGAAAGCAACCGCAACTCAAATAATGGGGGTGATTTCAATGAAAAAAACTTTAATATTCCGTCCGTCACAATTCTGTGGAACCTTTTTGACAAGCACATGTTTGAAAATATTAAGGTGCAAAGAAATCTACAAATCAGGTACATTTTCAAGCTGTTAAAATAATAAAGTTGATCCCTGCAGAAGCAGCAAATTAGCAATGCCCCTCGATTCAAAGTCGCTATAAAACAAATGTGAACTCTGAAAACAAACAGTTATTATTCAGTGGACTTGATTAGCAGTAATTTCACAGCATTCTAGTTTTTCAAACCTATAAAACTCATGTTCTTTTGCTACAAACTTTGCATGCGGTTTTAGGTGAATCGATGAATAGAAAATGACTCCTATTGAAGAAAACCTTGTTTTTGCTACTTTTGTGCAAAATGATTTCATTTTAGGGGTTAGAACAGAAATGGCAATGTTGAAAAGTAGTGGTCTTTTTTCCGATGTTAAAAGAGATTGAAGAAAGCATGTACATACCATCTGAAAACAATATATATGCTTTTCAACACATTGAAAACACATGTTTTTCTGCTAAAAACACTGAAGACTATCAACATAAGCAAAATTTTCATAATCAGGAAAAACGACTGCTTCATAACACAAAAAACAAGACGAAAATTATCGATGTAGGAAACTGGAAAAAAGTTTGTAAATGAACAGCAAATCTACAGCTCTTTAATTTTTTCAAGTTTCACCTCAGACACCACTTGCTGTGTCCCGATCAGAAGAGAGAGGTTACTTGAATTGATGAGCACAATCACCTTTTCAAAAATGATCATAATCGAAGCTTTTACATCGAACAAGAAAAGCTAAACTTTGAAACGACCATGTAACTTACGAGCAAGTTCTGTGACCTTCAATGGAAAAACTGTCGAAAGTAATTGTCACATGTCCTGAAGAACTGGCAGTGGCAATCTGATAAGTGCATCTGTTTCTTGCGGGATATTGCCCCGGATATCCTGGAGATGTGATGACGCCAGATGCTCCTGAGGGTACTTGGATTTGTTGGTCGCACGATCGGCCCCATGCTTGCGAATCTTGAAAAAAGGCCAAATTTGTCATCCCAAAGCCTGTTCAGTTGCTGTGCATTGTGAACGTTTTATTATGTTCTAAATCAGTGGTTTTTAACTTTGCTGGAGGTACGGAATTCCTCAAGTTTCATCCGTGCATTCGCCGAACCTTTCGTAATTGGAAAAATGAAATGTGATTTCTTCAAAACTTAGTTATTCATTCTGTTAGTGCACAAAATGAACCGGGCATCGAACTCACGCCAAACCCCTGAAACTTACTCGACAAACCCCAGTTAAGAACCACTGCTTCAGATAAAAGTAACTCTCCGTCATTTTGTAACTCTCCGTCGTTGTGTATAGGTTTTTACAGCGAGGACAACAGTGAGTGGACAAACATAAAAACAGTCTGCAAATTTTGTAAATCAAACTAAAAAGATCTCAGTAGAGAAATACCAAAAAAGTTATACCAACCTTGCACGAAGCCACAAAGAAGGGCGACGGTGGACCACAAAACTAAAATTAACTTCATATTTCCAATTAAAGGAAAAAAACTACTTACACCTTAGAAATGCACGGAGATAATTTTAGTGAAGGAAGATTAACATATAAACAAATTTCAGTTTTACAGAACGTCAAAGATTTTTTTCTTGAAACATGCAACAGGTCACAGGCGACGATTGAGGAGCGCCCTGATTTTTGCCAAGTTCACAAATAGCGTTCCATTCTGATTGTTATTTTCGTGATTTTGATAGCATGTATTTCTTATTCATGGCCCGGGTATGAAGCAGTGACGTGAAAGAAGCAATCCTCAAACCTTTTTGAAAGAGAATTTTGAAGCCCGACACGGAGCATATTAACTCTTGGCGGATTGGAAAGTCCTTTTACTAGGTATACCATACGTCCCGTTTTAGCCGGGACAGTCCCGGTTTTAAGGGCTTTGTCCCGGCGTCCCGGTCAGTCAAGCAAATTGTAAATCTGGTGTCCCGGTTAGACATGCAGTCAGCCAGGATAGTCCCACACAGTGGCGTAACGAGGCTAAGTGCCGCCCGGGGCGGACCAATAAAGTGCCACCATTTCCACACCTCATATTTGCTTACAATAATTTAAAATGTATAAAGATCAACGTTAACTCTGTCGACACTTGCACGGGGCCCTCTTAAGGTCCGGGAACCATTTAGATAAAATAGGTGAAATAGATCTAAAACCGGCTCTTGCTGAGAAGCGCTGGCTTGCAACTTCAATCATGATCTGTAAAATTGGTCTAGTTCAGGGTCGTGCAGAACTCTTGAGATGCCCGTGCCCCGGGGCAATTGCTTGATTGTATGCCCCCTAGCAAATTCTAATATTGAGGAATGTAAAAATACAAGCACAGCAAAAATACCTGCCCAAACCCTTGCCGCGCGCGAAAGCATTACGCCACAAAAGCTTCACCTCAAGTGAGAATAAAACAGCGCAAAAAGTTGTCCGAGTCTCGTACCACATTACTTAACAATAGTAAGGCACTTGAACGATGTTCATTCTGACAATTTTTTGTATTATTTTGATCTTTTTAACAACAATTGAAAGTGAAGAATCAATCTATGATTGCATTATTGCAAACTCTGCAATAGGCTTTTCTTGAATCAGCGAATAGGCAGTAGTCAGTGCCGAGCCAAATTTCCAATTCTGGTTCTTGCAAGCATACATGTCGAAGCTTTTGACAATACTGTGTTGCTTTGGCTTACCAAGGAGTTTTTTTTACCAGACATTACTACTTCCCGCCACAGGCGTAACTGAACTAGCTGGACATATCATATGTGTCGGGGGATAAAAACATATCCTACCAATGTAATCTTTTAACTTAACGCGCTCACTAAGCACGTGACAGAAGCAAATCATTTAAA
>JGI24021J15306_10006648_pt1 | contig 13969 bp, 13 predicted proteins | sample Ectturendosymbi1_FD_15306 | JGI IMG/M metagenome (IMG submission 15306) | reverse complement strand
AAGGTAATCGTAATGGACTATGTGTTTTGCGTTCTTTGCATGGTTTGCCCAGACAGAGCTGTTAGCTGGAATTGCCAAAATGGCAACAGGCAAAGCATGCAACCACCAGTGCAAAACACTTGGTCGATTGGGACAGGACGAGGACTGTGTCTAAATCATAAAATGCTTGGACACTGAAATGTTAATGTAGTTTTCCAAACAGCCATTTTTTATTCTAGTCGTAAGCAATAATAAAAGGTCGCCAAGCATTACAGTAATACCAGCAACTGCCTTTCCAGAATTTATATTATTATTACCGTAATTGTGAGTCACATTTCTGTTAGTAACTGTATTCTGAATCGTGGAGTTGAAGCAGTATCATTTTTACAACAGTTCCCCAGCCCTGCTTCCAACTGCTTCGGTTTTCTGTGAGCCTGGTTGTCTTCTAAATGCTTACACTTTTTTTGTAAGTTCCCCTGTGCAGTATTGTTTCGTTCCCCTTTTCAGCTATCCTGACTGCCACGTGGCCTATTGTTGTGATCAGAAAGCCCGAGTAGCAAGTGCGCAAAGCTTTACACTGTGGCAGCAACCAACAATAGAGATCACCTGATGAGATCACTCTTTTATTGCATGTTCGCCCACATATATATAGGTGTTATTCTTTATGCACATCCCATTCGTGGTGAATCGCACATTCAACGCAACGCCAACTGGGAGTTTGCAACAACATCCTTTTCTTTTTACAACGAACCACACCAATCGCACGTTCTTTTTGTGAAGTGTGCACTTGGCACGACCTTCACATCCTGGTCACAGCANCATTTTGTTGCAATCGGAAAGCCCAAGCAGCAAGTGCGCAAAGCTTTGCACTGTGGCAGCAAGCAACAATAGAGATCACTCTTTTATTGCTTGTTCGTGCTGCATATATATGGGTGTTATTCTTTGCGGACATCCCATTCGTGGTGAATCGCATGTTCAACGCAACGCCAACTGAGAGGTTGCAACACCATGATGAAAACACAGCTCTGTGAAATGTCATTTGAAACTCCTGAGGCCTATAAAAAAAGCTGCTAAAATATCTCTTAGAAGCTCACTGATAGTGTGCACGTCTACATCTAACCAAATCTGATTTTTGCTTCTGAAAGACTAAAATAAACAAATCAAACAAAATTTCTGACCTAAACCCTAAGTCTATACCTAACCCTAATCGAAAACCCTAACTTTAAACCAGGGCACTAGAGCTGGAACTCATATTTCAGGCTCTGGCTCCAGCTCTGAGCAACTGCAGTTAAAATTTTAGCTCCAACTACAATATCTAAAAGTTTTTGGCTCTGGTTCCAAAATGATTTGGTCCTTTGAAAACTGAAAACATTCCATTAATTGTACAACCCACTTGACCGAAGAACTAGGGCTGTGGAACTGGAACCCAAATTTTAGACTTTAGCTCCACCATCTAAAAGTAGAAGTTGGGCTCCAACTTTTACTCTTAGATGGTGAAACTGAAAGTTGGGCCCAACTTTTGCAACTCCTAAGTTGGGCCCAACTAAAACTTTAAAGTTGGGCTCCAGCCATCCAAAATAGCTTAGGCTCTGGCTTCATAGCCCTGCCATAAATCCTAACTCTAAACCTGAACTCGTGTGTGGTTTTTAAAGCTATTTAACAAACGACACGAAAAACGCTTACAAAAAAGGTTGCGAAAACGTAAAATATGTTGTTATAACATCAAAAGTGACATATGTGTCAGTAAAGCCAAACCAATTATGGTTAGAGCTGAACCGATGACCATTCGCATAACAGGAATAGAGAATAGAGATTTTCTGCTCAACCACATTCACTGCACTGCTGTTTGATCAAAAAAATAATCAAAATGCCTCAGCGAAAAAAAAACAGCTTTAAAGACTAACAATAAGGCTGTGTCTGCTTTTCAAAATTTTTTAAGAATGTACATCAGTAACAGTCCCAAAACCTTCACGTGTGTGAGAACATCAACAATGTATTCTGCACTATAAAAAAAAAAAAACATGTGACCTGAACCAACAACCCCTTGCACAGCAGCACTAGTCACATCCCACTCTACCATGTTGACAGTGGTGCGAATGTCTCCAACTAAGTTTTACATCTGGCACAAAACCGGTACGGTTTTCTGACCAGATACAGGTTTCTAGTCCTTCGAAAGCGAAAACCAGATATGGTTGTTAGACACTATCTTTTTCTAAACTTTCCATGTGATGTGGAAGGTACTAATATCCAACGTGAAAAGCCCTCATTTGCCACTCGTGATACACATACTACAGGCCGAGGACCACTGCTTTAGACCTTGCTCAGTATTGTATTTGTTTCAGGTTGGTCGTGAGCATATATTTGAAGGTTAAGTGTAAGTTTGGGCTGATCATTCAGAGCCAATTTCTGAAGAGTATTTTTTAGTTTGTTTCTATGCTGTTGATTCAAGTGAATGATTTGATAACATAAATGACTAAGCCGAGATCATCCAAAAGGTAAATCACCATAGCTTAGCCTTTAACCAGTTCTGTAGTTGATGTTGTTGCTTGCCATGCACTGGCCAGTGTTTTGAATTTGAAGAAGTTCTTGTATTCTAACTGTATTTTTCAATTAATGAAAAAAAATTACTTTGGAATTTACAGTATTTTTAATGCTAAGCAGGCTAGGTTAAATAGAAGTATCTTTTGTAGGAGATACGACATGATGGGAGTCTTCAGAGCTGAATTCAAATTACCACAATTTTATAGTTTTAAGAATAAATGCAAATGGTCCTTTTGCCATTATTTGAAACTCTCATATCTTTTTCATATCAGCTCAAAATTGCACTGCTGTATGTTCACAACATATGTCTTCTTCTTTATTCAAAAAAGAAGTCATTGCCAGAAGACAAAGAAGTATATTGAGATTAGTGTGAACATGGTTTTAAATATTACCCTTTTTTTAAGGATATAGGGGTATCTAACTGGAAAACCACCTAGTTGTTTTCAGTATCCTGGTAGCAACATTGCCAGGTTTATTCTTTGTTTGAAGCAGGTTCTTGTACTACTGGATATGTAATTGTGTCTATATAGTCCAGCTTTGCATCCAGGATTGTAGTATTCATACTTCGTAAACAGATACAGCATTTTAAGTTAAATATATCAATAATAAATTAGTTTTGCTAGCATGAAACATAAGCTTAGTTATGCTATTAACTTATTTTTGGCAGACAATCAATGTTGAATTCAGTGTACAAGCGTATGTGTAGGGTGACCATGCATTCTAGTTATTCTGACAAGTCCCAGTCACTTTCTTGCTATGCCTAGAAAACCAGACCAGCTGCATGCAATACCAAAAACGTTTGGGCAGTAAGGAATGTGGATAATTGCAGAATTAAGCTTGTAAGTTATGTTGAAGACAATGATGGATATGGAAAATTCCCATTTTCTAAAGGAAGTGTTACTCTTCACTTAATCTTTTAGAAAAATTTTGTCAGATATCAAACAAATTTACAGGAACTTGTTCTAATGTAAGCCACACTCAAAATAGTACGACCTTAACACATCCTGCTTTGTAACAGTAAAATTATGGTCACCTTATGCAGGACACAGTCATTGTTAACATTTCCAAAGTAAGGTTGACTGATTGGTGGGTTAAATGGATGTGAAATATAGCCTCAGTACCCAACATCAAATTAATCCATGGCAGTGAAACTATCAATTTGGATTCTGAGCACATTGCTTTTTTATGTTGTCAGTAGGGATGCATATAATGGAATATCCCTATGGATTCGAATCCAAAATTCAGGGTTTTTCCAAATATTTAGATTCGAAATAACTTTGGATTAAATAAACATGAAAAATTGCAAAGTTGGCGAAACAAATAATTTCTATAAATGTTGTATTGACACTATTTGTGCTCAGTAAGAGAAAGAAGGAAACACTCAACAAGCTCATAGCATTGTGTAGTGATGTAACAAGCTAATTAACAGGTTGTGTGATTGCTCATCTGTGTTATAAACCTCTGCACGATCAGTTCATTTTGCTCCTAACAAGTTATTCTGGAACTGGATTTGAATAAGATTCCGGAATATTCCAGAATCTCTAAGTGTTTCGTAATGCACATCCCTGGTTGCCAGCCACCTTGAAATAAATGAAGATTGTTTTGTTGTGGCTANGTCTCAGCCTATTTTTTTACTTTGGCCAAGGCTAAGTGTGCTGAAGATTTTTTGCATACACAAGNGCATTACTAAATGCATGTCTGAGAATTTAGATAAGACAAACTTGTATTGCAAAATGCAGCTCATATGAAGCTTCTTGCAAGTCAAACACTTGTAAAAAAAACAATGTTTAACTACCATATTAAATTTGGGCCTGTGCTTGACATTTATTATGCGTAAAATTGAAACATAGTCCATTTTGTAGGGCTTACAAATCAGTAAAGATCTGGCTGCTGATGGTAGAGAGTGAAAACCAATCTGGAAGATTGCAGCATGTTATACAAACAGCAACCTACAATTTAGTTGTTAATTGTATAGAATCTTGAACCTTCCTTGAATCTTGAACTGTTTAGGCATCTGTGCACTTTTGTGGCCAGCAAATTACTTGTGTTGTCTCCAGGTTGTGTTACAATTATATATACCAGAAAGTACGCTGGTTAAGCTGACATGAAACATCTCATGCGAAATATTCATAGGTTCAACAAGGGGGTTAGGTGCTCAAATCATCCATTACATAAAGTAATTTGATTAAGACGAAGTAGAGGTAGGCGCATCAGAACATGACATTTTTAGTTATTAAGCTAATGTTTGGTGATGTGTATTTCTGCAGGCATGCTACAGCACAGAAACAGTTGAAAGATGAAGAATATATCTCTGAAGATGAAATAAATCGAGTGAGGAGTCCATTGAAGTGGAATTCTTTGCGCAACATAGGGATAAAGTGAAATTGTAACCAGCTGAACCTAACCACAAGTTGTCAAACTGCTACTGTGCTTTCGTGATTTATCTGTTAGCTTGTTACATGCTGTTTGGCGTTGAAGACAATTTGGCGGCAGTCAAAAATAAAAGAAAGAACCTGTGTTTTTCAATGTGAAACAAGTTATAGCATGCAGTTTGTTGCCACACACTAACTTAGCAGTTTGCATATACAGACATTGAGTGAAAATTTGAAGCACGCATGATAGTTTGCTATTTTATATATTTTTATAGAAACCTAAATGCTAGAATTTCAGACATACTTCTCTGGTTTTGTACAAGTTTTAATTTTTTCGTAAAAACTGCGTAAAAGATTCCGCATTTACAGTAGCAATACCTAAATCAGAAAATGGGTGTGATTTCTAGATAAGTATTGTTGTATTCTGCAGGAAAGCGAAGATTTCTTTTATGATGACATTGACCAGTTCTATCGAAAAAAAGAGAGAGATAGTGAAGAATATGAAGATTCTAACTATAGTAATATGAGTGACAATGACGAGGTATGCCTGAAGGACCGTGCTTTTTATGATATTTTCCAGTGGTGATTTTTGAACGCTTTTCGATGTCTCTCGTGCATCTCGTTTTGCACGAGTCTTCCACAAACTTGTTTCACAATTAAAATCGCAAAGCTTCTTGAACAACAACCTTCTAGGATTTTATAAGAAATGCATGGCTGCTTGACGCATTAAGATGCTTGTAGTGTTCTCGAAGTTATTTCTTCAAGTGAGACCGTTCTCTATAACCAAGGCTGTGGAACCGGAATTCAAATTTCAGGCTGCAGTTCCAACATCTAGAAGTTTCTGGCTCCGCCTCCAGAATGACTTGGTCCATTGAAAACTGAAAACCATTGCATTATTTGTACAACTCGCTTGCTCCTCAAACTAGAGCTGTGGAACCAGATCCCAACTTTCAGGCTCCAGCTCCGCTTTCGAAAAGTTTTTGGCTCCAACTCCACCCATCCAAAATTGCTCGGGCTCCGATTCCACAGCACTGTCTACCAGGGTTGATTGATTTAAATCAAGCAATAAAAATCATGATTTAAATCAGGGTTGGGAAACCTGCGGCCCGCTTGAAAATTTGATATGGCCAGCATCAGAATTTTCGTTACCCAAGTTAGAATACAACATCGCGTCAAAACTTAGTTCCATGATAAGCAGTTACTTAGATAGCAAGTCAAGAGAAGTCACTCTTCCTCATAGTTAGACAAAGGTAGACATTTAGGATAAAATCAATTGATTTGCAGCCCGCCAGCGACAGTAAACAATTCACGCGGCCCGTGATAGTAAATAGGTCCCACCCCTGATTTAAATCAAGCAATAAAAATAAAAAAAATCATGTCGTTCCAAAGCTCTTTGTGTGATGTCTATGACACATTTAATAGTTTTAATTCATGAAACAGGTGTATTATTATTAGGTTTTTAACATTTTATGCATGTATGCCATGAGTATCAATGAAATTACTAAACTAGCAATTTCAGTATTGGCATTTCAAAAAATATTTCATTTCATACACCGGTACTGGTGTTGTGAACTTGATTCCATTAAGGCAGAGGTGACGAACATGCGGCCCGCGAAGCATTCAGGCGAGACCAGCAGTCTTGTGCTGCTGGTCTCGCCTGAACAATTTTTTTCGTTTTTTAACAGGTTTCATAGTTATGACTAGAAAGTTGTGAGGCCCGCTTACTAAGCGGTAACTGACAAAGTGGCCCGCGATAGCAAATAGGTTTGTCACCCCTGCATTAAGGAATATTGCGTAAGTGCAAAAAAGTTTGAATGAAAGTTCAGCTATTTCTAGTCAGGGTTGATCGATTTAAATCATGTCATTCAAATCTGTGATAAAACATCAAGTAAAAAATCATATGCAGTTTAGAAGCTCTCTGTGATTTGCGTGACACATCTAATTGGTATTCTAATTGGTTTCACTTATTATTAAAGAAGACAGACTTCTTATACAACACAAGTTATGAAAGCAACTGAAGTTTTATTGAGGTCACAGATTCTATGTCAATTAACTGCAAAAAATGATATGTGGACTGAAATCACCAACATGTTCAGACTCGGAAGTCAGAACTATCAGAATGCCACAAGTTAGGAATTGTAGGCTGGCATAAAGTAAGCCTGTAGCCAGGTTTTGAGATTTGGAGGGCAATATAAAGTGTTAGGGGGGCAAGATATTTGTTTTTATTACGATATGTTTAAAACAAATTGCTCTGGGCACAAAGAAATTTAGGGACACTGCCACTGAATGCCCCCATGGCTACGGGCCTGGCATAAAATAAAAGTTACATCTAAATTCCAGAAAATATGTAGGCTATTGACTGTAGAAATAATATTTCCAGAACATATTTTTGGTTCAAATTCATAATAACACATATTATAGGTTTTTACCATTTTATGCATGTAAGTTATACTTTTGCAGAAGCTGAACTAGTGAAAACTGCATTACAATGGCCAATTTTAACAATAGACTTCGCGCTAAACAGGCTGGCAAGCTTGTATTTTTGTAAAAGCTTCTTGAAACGAACTCTTAAAAATTACAAGTGTTAGATGGCAACCCCCTGCACCTTAAATCATACAAATTGTAAAAATCTGATATAAATAAAAAAAATCATGATTTTTGTCAACCGTGCTGTCTACAACGCTGGTCGACAAAAGTGTATACTGTATCCAAATCATGTGATGCGCTCGGCAGCAGCAATAAGGTAGATTCACGTTCATTTATCTGTTTAAGTCAATTTTGTGGCCCGCGTTTTCGCTTATGTGTGTTCGAAAGAACTCACGGGTGATTTAACTAGCTTCCTGCAGGAAGAAGTATTGTCCATTGACGATTCTGATGATGAAAGCGACTCGCATTTGATTGACTCCGCTGATGAGGACGATGAAGATAATGGTAGGTGTGAACGTTTTTGTCGCGCAATTTGAATTTCAGCGCATAATGTTCTATTAAATCACTGGATTCTATTTGAATAAGATTTCAGGACTGAGGATGCGTAGTGTTACGTGAAATCGATTTCCTATTTTAAAAACTGAGCTGAATGATTTAACTTTGTCGCCTTTGTGAAGACTAGAGTTACCTGAATAATTTGTCTAGTCATCCTTACGTAAATGCTCTGTTCGTGAAACACTGTCGTCGCAAGCCCGACTATAGTTTCTACGTCAGATTTTTATGTCACTACTATACATACCACAGTTGAACGTCGTACATCTTGTTTCAGACATACCCAGCAGCAAAGCCTGGGGCAGGAAGAAGTCCGCATATTATGGAGCAGAAAGTTTGGAAGGTTTGCAAGGTATTGTTCGAACAACTTACTGTTTATACTCTGGTATCTGTCGGACATGCAGTTGTTGCGCGAATGTTTTTTTTGTTTGAGCAACGTGTGTTTCTCGTATTCTTAAACGAAATCATCTCTTTCGCGCTGTCGATGAGCAGCTGTGTTGTTGAATTTGACGTTCTAGATTTAAGAAGAAACAAACTCATTTCTGCTTGTGTCAGTATAAATGCACTGTACATCGAAGATTGGTTTTCAATCAATACGTTGGTTTTCTCAGGTTTTGACCGAGATGCCGTCCAAGACGAAGAAGAAGAAGAAGCGCTCAAAATCCAGCGAAGGTTGGCCGAAGAGATCGATGAAGATCAACTGGCAGCTTTTCCTGTAAGTTAGCTGCGATTGTCTTGAACGTCTTTTGAAACCGTAAACCTGTTTGGTTCATTTGGCAGTATGATATAGTATGAAATATACGTGCTATTGACGTGATAAGGAGGTTAATGTCTTGCTTTTGACTTTATCATAATAAATTCCTGAGCTTTGTTCAGCCAGAAGAAATTACGGTTGTGTTTTTCGCTTTCTTTGTTGCTTAATGATTTGCTAGAGTGTTTGTAAGGTGCACTTAATGAAAACTCTTTATCTGTGTCCTCGCTTGTGCATGTTAAAAATGTTGAAAATGCAATACTAGTTCATGTTTCGTCGGCTTTACAGTCTAGATTTTATTTACTTGGGTGGAAAGCAGTAGAGTACAACTTGCTGCTAAGAGTTCTTTTTATGATTGTTAATAGTTTGAACTGCGAGACGCGTGATTAGGGTAAGACCTTCACGTAGTGGCAGACTTTTCTAAAGCTTCGATCAAAAGCAATGCTACCTCTGACTTGTCTAAATTGTCCTCTTTGTTTTTAATTCTGATTTAAAAATCTTGTCTGCATTTGCCTCGGTGCAGCAAGTTTTAAGTGACGCAATCAAGCCATTTCAAGCAAAGCAATTTGTGCAAAAGTGGTTCATCTACACAGTGCCTTTCTTTATAACAAAATGTGATATACTCGTTATCACAATTGACCCACTGCTGTTCTTGAAACGTGTTTTGATATATACAACAATTTAAATATCACTTTGGTCCTGTATTAATACTGTGCAGACTATAACTTCTTTGCTGAAATCATTGTTGTTCCTCTGTTTTTTTTGCAAGTTGCAGCGCAGCTAGTTCGGTGCAGATCTGTTGTTTTCATTTGAATTTCCAACTACTTGAGATAGTATTTTTAAACAATGGTTTTTAAATCTTGTTTGAAATATTCAATGTTTTGCGAATATCACTAGCGTTGTATACTCGCCTCGAACGATTTTTTTACCTGGTATATGGTAGTGTTAACAGCCGTATATCGACTGTCGGTGCACGCGCCTCATTTCTGACGTGGTACATGGGTATTTCCCATACACGCTTGATCGGAGCTCTAATTCAAGGTGAATGTGTCACTTCAACTATTTGACCCTGCAATACAATCGGGGATGTAAGCAGTGTATTGGTGAAGTTGAAAGCTGAAAACCTTTTAATGAAGACTAAATGAAGACATTTATTGTTTACATTTCACATATTATCCAGTTTACTGTAGCAACGAGTGATCCTGGTCATGTCCTTGAAACGAAATAAATTCATTGTTAAATCGATCTCCATCCTGTCGCTTTTCTGAGCGCCAGGAAGATTACAAAAACGTTTCGTGAGTGAAATTGCTTTGTTGCATCTGGTTTTTTTTCAGGTAACGGCCAATGCTTCTCAATGGAGATTAGAAAATGACTCTGCAAATCAAGCGGTGATTACTGATGTGAGTAATTTGTCAACGCAAGCTCAGTGGAAATTGTTAAAGAAAGAATCACCAGAACTGAAGGAATTAATTAAAGATTTTAAGGTGCGTAGGTGTTTGGATTGCTTTGTCAATGCGATGATGAAGTGCTACGGATGTAGCTGCTTTCGTTTTTTCATTTGGCTTTCCTGTACGCTGTCAATAGAAGCAGTCTTTTCTTTTTTATAATCGAAATGGTCATCCCAAGTAACTGGTAACACTCCACATGGAGTACAAAGAGAGTATAATGAAACTTTCTACGTTAAACCTAGATTTCACGCAGTCGCATATTTCCTTCAAAGCAAACAAGTTTCCTAACGTGATTTTCTTGCTGTGAAGCTTCGTCGTCAAAACGTTTTGTTGCGATGCTCTAACGCAGTGGTTGGCATCCCAACCGGGCTGCCATTTACAATGCCCAGGGATGCGGTGGGTTAATACGTTATTCAATATATCTTTAAAAAACATTTTCAAAATGTCATTTAATCTTAAAACAAATTGCTGTGGTTCGCCACTGGGTGCCGCAAATTTATTTCTTGCCTGTCGGGCGTCGCAAGCCTAAAAAGGTTGGGAAACATTGCTCTAACGTATGACAGTGCATTTCTTTGAAGCACGTGTCGGTGTGGGTAGCTGCTATACAAGCGGTGTTGGTTGGTCAGTCTGCATCGTCAGATCACCATTGTTGCAGGAAAAGTCTGCTGTGCTCCAGGCCGAACTTCAACCTCTGATGGAACTTGCCAGACATAACAGGATACACCAGAATGGTGAAGAATATGTGAAGACAAGATACAAACTCTACGTGACGTACTTGCTTAACATATCTTTCTACATGGCTCTGAAAATGAAAAAGATCCCGGTGCATAACCATCCTGTTGTCAAAAGACTTGCTGAGTACAGAACAGTAAGAGCAGTTGATTTGAAGATGGTGAATGCTTGTTAACGTTGAGCTTATGCTTTGATGGATAACCACCCAGCGCACTCTCTGAAATTAGTTTCGTCCATGCGCTGTGGTTCTGCTTCTTGGTGATCGTGGATTAATCTTTATGGTATCCGCTTGAGACATATTCTATATGCAATAAGCTGACACAGAAATGTGAGTTAAGCAATTTTACAAGAGCTTACTATTGGTTGAAAAAAATCTGCATTTGGTAACAAACAAAATTTCCTTTAACTACAATCAAGATTCTGCGTATAATAATTTCTTAAGCTCAAAAATCTTGCAACCTAATCAACTTAAAAATTTTGTATTTTTGCGGATCCAGCTTCGAAAGATATTGCTTTAAATTGAAGTCAATGAACTGACTCAGCAAGAACTTTTGGGTCATTGCGGTTTTTATTTGCTGCTGTCATTCGAAATGATGTTCGGGCACTTGGAATCAAACTCGGCGCAGACCAGCTTATTGCTGAGCTGAGTTTTGCTAAAAAATATTGTTTCGTACATTTTCATGCCCGCTTTTTCTCTGGGGAGGATCGCGGGTGCAGCAGCCCTGGGAGGACTCGGAATACAGTGCCTTTCAGCAATCTCATATGGTTCTAAATCTTGTCTCAGTTGATCAATAAACTCCGCCCTGTTGATGAACAGCTGCAGCCTGAAATTCATCAGCTTTTGTTTCAAGATATCGACAGTAGTGAAAGGTTGGTTGAAAGCTATCAGATATGCTTACTTAGTCCAAATTGATCCAAAATACTTCAAAATTTGTATAAATAAAAAAAAATACATCTTTTTCAATCTTTCGACTTTCTTCGGCGTATTGAACCTGCAGTTGTTGATAACCTACGTTTGTTTTTCCATCATTGCTGGCAAGCTCTCTGTCTTGTGTCATCTCAGGCCAATGAGTGGTGATTTTTTATTTTCTACGATTACCTCATTCGTTTGTGTCAATGGTGATCGCGTCATGATTATGCAGGGGGGAATCGTTAAGTGGCGTTCCTGCAAAACCACAGTGGAACGGAGCTGATAATGAGGAAAGTCATGATGACGAAAACTGCCGCAGAGATGGCGGTGATGAAGACGAGAAGGTGGCAAGTGATGCGACACCCGCAGCGAAGGTGATTTGTTTGAGCCGAAGGTGCACCGATGCATAATATTAGTGTGTTTTTTTTTAGTCGTATCGGTCGCGCCTGTATCTAATCGTTAGAAGCTCTGTCCAATTTGAATGGCGCGTTTGATTTTATGAACAGACAGGAGTGGAAAACAGTATGACGTTTAAAATGCATCATTAGACCTTGTGAATCTCACACAGTTATTTAATTTAAAGAGAATGCCTTCACTGATTGATATACTTATGGTTAAAATTGCTTGATCGTTATGCAACTATTTTCTTGTTAATTCAAACACGTCTCTCAACTTTGAGGTAGTTGCTTATGGAGAAATGATTTGCACTTTGTTTTCTGTCGTGACTGAGCAATTCTGATAAAATATGTTTTTATTTTTAATGGTTCGTGTTTTCAGTTATTTGCAGAGCACAAAGAGTTTCAACTCAAATCTGCATTGAATTTATGTCCTGGTTTGATCATGTTTTATTTCTGCAAATTCCTAAAAAAAAATCGAAAAAAATTTCAAAGATTGAACAGAAGGTTCATCCAAACGAGACACCGCAGATGTTGAAATCTGTAGAAGCTTTTAGCCTGGCCCTGATCTCGTCGATGGTTTGTGCAAATTATACGCACAAGTTCATGGAAGGAGGTCACCGCGTTTTTTGCCACCGTTACTTTCATGACGTCATCGCACGATGCGCTACTTCTATGACGATGGGTTGCTGACGACGTATTTTTACGAACGCAGGCTTCGCGAGAAGAAGCGATCAACTACTATACAGCTCTTCAAGACAAACTAAAGCGTCTTGCGGAAAAAGAAAGTGAAAAGTACGTGAAACCTGCCGCTTTCGGTTGCCCTTAACGTTTTTTGTTGCACTTGAAAGCAGAACCTTGTTGTCCGGTAGTTGCCTGCCTTGCTGTTCTCACTACCCATCAATGTCGTCGTGACCAGGACGCATTCAACTCCCGAACCCTCACCTTGCATAGGCTTTTCTTTTCTATTCCTGTAAAAGTGTTGACTAATTCGTTTCTAAACTTCTGTTGTTGAAACAGCATTGTCATAGAACTACGACAGGAAAATGAACAGATTTTATCAGGAAAAAACAAGAATGGAGAATTAACGAGTTTACGGTAAAATGCTCAGCGGCGCATTCAAGAGAATCTTCATGGCACTTGCAACATGTCGACCGAACGCGAGTTGATGTTGCAGTGAACTGATGTGCGTTATAACGCGTCGCTTTTATCGGCAGAAAACATGGCTCTAACGAATCTGTTGAAGACAACGAAAGGCGGGCCATAAACTACACGGTAAGATGAATACTGGCCGCGTAGTTCGTCTGACGTCGTGGCGTGCTAATTTGAATGCCGAGATGCCTTTGCGTTTGGGGATCCGTAAGGATTGTCGTCATGACATGATGTGTGCAATCGCGATGTTTTTATTGCTGGTATGTGTTGTATTTCATGCTGTAGGACTTGGCCGTGACAGCAATCGATTGAAACGCAGCACACGTCATGCCTAAGCGTTCCACTTGTCGCGGCAAGTCCGATCAAGTGTGACGCATCACATTGTTACGTGTTTATTAGATGAGCAAAAACGAGGGCCTGAAAGCGAAAAAGCGCAAGATCGACCGAAATCCACGCGTGAAACACAAAGAACGCTACCGGAAAGCGTTGGTGAAGCGAAAGAGCCAAGTGCGTCCGTACAGACCGGAGTTGCAGAAGTACTCCGGGGAAGCGTCGGGAATCCGAGCTGGCGTTATTAGGGGCGTACGTATCAAGTAAAGTTGGTTCGCGGTTGGATGCTGCTTTCTTGCGAATGGTTGTAAGGCCAGGGCGATAGTTGAATCGGATTGGATAACATTGCTACCTCTACGGGTGCCTGGTATGTAGAGTGG
>JGI24021J15306_10006647_pt1 | contig 13970 bp, 10 predicted proteins | sample Ectturendosymbi1_FD_15306 | JGI IMG/M metagenome (IMG submission 15306) | reverse complement strand
ATATATATATATATATATATATATATATACATGTGTGTGTGTGTTTCTCAACCATGAATCCGCAAAGCGTTTTCTAAGGTTCCGTGGAAACATGTAAATTTGAAGTTAAGTGCCACATCGTGCAGCGATTTTGTACTGTGGCGTATATCATTGTACATCCTTCACTGGCCAGACGTTATAGTTCATCTGCCGGGAACTGAGACGACTTATCAGTACCGTTAATGTTACGTCACAGTGTGATAAAAATTGTAGTTCCAACACTACAGTCCCAAACTGTTCATTGATCCCAATCAATCTGAAAGTGGTATGTATTACAGTTGCATGCATTCAGGAGTATTTTCATTGCAGCTTGTATTTAAACTTTGGCCCATCCAATATGGCAAAACTGTGTGTATTTATCCCATTTGCATCCACATACCTTTGTGAAGCTGGATTTTCTACCCTAGTGCACATCAAACCAAAGTATTGAAACAAAGGGAAAACGCAGCCACGATTTGCCTGTGGGTTGCAAAAGCAGATAGCTCACTAGCAATAGGCGAAATTCATATTTTTGAATAACCTAAAATTCGTTAACAAAGCGATGGTGTGCGCCAACACAAAAAGGTTGAGAGCCACTCTGGCTCGTAACCAGCTTGGGACACCAGAGGGGCGAAGAGCTTTCTGAGAGGGGCTCAAATTCTTTAAACTATGTCCACGTTTTTCCATGTGGGGCGAAAAGTTTTTAGGGAGCTTGGCCCCCCTAGTTACGGGCCTGGAGCCACTGCTCTATCGTCTTTGTAGCAGAAAGAAACGCTTAGCAATTAGTTTCTAGGCCATACCATTTGTGCAACTTCTGCTACCATAAAGCAACGTTTTTCAGACTGTTTTGTGCTTTACACGCCATTAGAAAAGCTTGATATGGTGATGGTACTAATTTATTCATGCATTTTGGTGGTAGCAACATATGCAACTGGATAGCTCAAATTGAACCGATGATCCTTAACTTCGGAACACTAAACACAAAATGTAATTGTAGAATTGCAAAACCCTCGCGCCCAGTGTTTAGGCCTGTAAATATTTGGTAAAAAACTCACTTGTTCCGTGCTCACGTACCGCATACATGCCATCGATACCACGGTAAATAAAGTTCGACATACCCTGCTTATTTTTGAGGTGTAGGTATGAGATCGAATTTTTGTTTCAACAAAAGAATAATGCAGAGTGCAGACCAAATCGCAAATTTTTCTGCTCTGTGTAAATACTGCGCGCCACAATGTGATGCTTGGTGTGAAAATAGATTTTTGCTGTCAGTTGGTCTGGAAATTTCCGAAGTCGCTCTGCAACTTTATACTGACAGGCTTTGTATTTGCAAGAAGTTCCTGGGAAAGGATCATTAAGGCTTCTTCAACAAAACATGTCCAGCAGCGTTCCCTGATCGTAGATTTCAGTGAATCTAATACAGTGACTTTATGTAGCAGGTCTGTTGCAAGATCCTATTTGCATTTACTTTAGGTTTACTTAATTGCGTTTTACTGTAGTGAACACTGAATCTAGTGAGATCGATTGTAAGTTGTTTACCGCAAGCCTCTTCTCCAAATCAAGAGATTCAAACTGAGTCGGCGCTCCGTATTGCTTAGAAATCTAGATTCCCGTCTTGCACACTTCCTTAAGAAAACTAAAGAACATACGCCAGATTGCAAATGATTGTGCTTTAGCAAACAGAACCATGACAGTCATTTCTTCACCAGAATTTTAATAGGAATTTTAAAGTTTCTTAGTCAGCTACCAGATTCCCAGCCAAGTTCATCATTTATTCATGGTGAATGCTACAATGATTACTTGATTACCAGTTTAGAAAAAACTTCTTGCTTGTTCATGTTTCAAGCTAGGATGTGAGCCAGTTGAGAGTAACTGACCGTTGGCGGCATTGCCAAGCACGAAACCATAATATGCCTGCCATGTCAACACGAATACGGAAGGCATGATGGGTGACCAACAGGCAATCGTTTATTTGGGGTAACCACTTCAGTTTCTCTGAACGCGCTGAACACATGGGACTTCGCAGGCGTCTCAGGTGCAACCTACTTCAGCGGCTGTCATTGCCCGATCGATTGCTAAGAAATGCTGCGAACAGCATTCAGTTGATTTCATTTGGCCAACTTTTTGTATAAAACGGTGGTTTCCAAATTTTTGCCCATGCCCTACCTAACCACCTCTGAAACCCTGATTGCCTCTTATGTGGTGATACGTAAATCTTATAAAAAGTGAACTCCGTTTCAGCTAAGAAGCTGAAAACGCCAATTCCTTAGTTTAAACAAGCTTTTGGACCAAGACATCGTCAGTCGGCCTCAATGCCCCCCTTGAAAATCAAATTGCCCCCGTGTTGAGCGTACGCCCCACGTTGGGATTGGGAACCACTGGTCTAGAATGAGCTACCTGAAGGATTTTGCAACTCTGAGAGCGTCTACTACCGGCTACAACGCACCTCTGAAAATGTATGTCATTGTTTTTTTTAGTTGGATCGCATACAATGCGACAAATTTATTTAATGACAATTGGCGGCAGGCCGAAGCTCGGATTAGGCCTCTTGTCTAATCAATATGCGCAATGCAAAATGACAATGTGATTGTTTATTCTGCGTGTCACGGTTTGTAGGCAACAATTTGCAAACGGTCTCATCTGGTGGCCTTTGCATGTATTCAAATTTATGTTGACGCTGATGAAAAAAATTCCGGGATGTGGAAGGCACATAAATCAGTGCTGACTGCCTGAATGTTTGCATAACCACCGAAGAAAAACTACGATTGTCCACGTGGTCATGCATTTCACTGTCCATTGGAACGCGAGAAAACTAAACGAACTACAGGTGCTAAATTTGAGTTACTGTGCGCGCGCAGCGAAGTTTATGCAGTGGGTCAACGTGTTGCCAAATTATTATCTGCATTGGCAGTACTGAAATGCATAGCTTACTTCGAGTGAACCATTTTCAGCGAACGTTCTGGAGGGGAAGTTACCCACGCACCCTTTACATCTGTTACCAATGAAAACTGTCATAAGTGATGAATGAGTGTACGAACGTTGTGTTCTGTCGATGCACAAAATCACTATCATTTGTCGGGTTTTATTTTTTTAATTGCTGGTGTTTTGCAATGCTTGGTTTGGTTCTGACTACTTTCATTTAGTCATGTACGTCGTCACTTTCGCTCGGCGATCAATGAAGAATATCTGTTCAGTGAAAGAATGGCGTTTGAGAGTCATCGGTGGTTTGATGCTGATGTTTGTATTGGGATCGAACTGCGGCTTGCGGAGTACAAAGTGCAAAACGACCTATTGATTGTACGTCGTAGGAAGTCTTTGACAAACCATATGAACTACGTTGCAGTCTGTCACTCAGCACAACCCTGGACAATGTTTATGTAAAGATTGCTGCAATGCTGAGAGCTTGCATTTCACCGGCTGAGTTTTTTTGTGCTCAAGCTATATCTTTGAGCATTGCTAAGGTTTCTACGAGGTCAGCTGAAGTGACGCGTTTGTCAAGAATAACCCGCCTAAAAACTTTTATTGAAGCCTCGTGCTTGCTGCTTAAAGGGACATTGCGAAGAGTTTAAAGTTTGTATAAAGCAGATACAGTAAGTCAACATGTGCGGCGCGTTTCCTTCAGCAAAGTTGCTGTCATACCGTTGGAACTTGCACATTTGCGATTTCCGTCTTACGCTTGCATGTAGCTAGGACAATACCGCAACGTGGCAGATTTGTTTCTCTCGCGTACTAAAGGCCACTTACTGGCTTATTTAGGTTCAACTTCTTTGAATGCTCCGTATACCTCTGCCACACTTCATCTGAGCAGGAAAACGTTCTAAAGCAAACAGACCCGCCTTCTAAGTAAACTGCCATTGCTGTATGATAGTCGATATATGACCAANAATATGAGTAAGGTTATTTTGGCGGTTGATTTTTTCAAAGCAACGTGTAGTAGGGTAATANCATGTTACTTAAGCACACCAAAAACATACCTGTTTTCAATAAAATTACCGGATGTCGTCTTTCTGCTTGGTGCGAGAAGCTGTTGCCAAATACATTTTTTAAGAGCAATAGCGCCATGGAGATTGAAAACTTTTAGTCTTTGTGCAGTATTGAATAGCCTCAAAGAAACTCATTTTTCGAGGTTTGACTTTTTGGTGATCAGAAACAAAGGCATCGGTTTACTTGAGATTTCGTCCAGCCTTCGACAATTTGCTCTGGTGTCTGACTGACAAAGAACATGAATGGCAGAACAAGGGGTCATGTCATGGGGTGCAGACCCCCACTATTTTTCAAGAGGAATGTGTCCGCGATACAAAAGACCCTACAGTATATTTTTTGGTTTTTCGTTATGAAGTAGACCATCTTCAAAATTTTGCTGAGTCCCTGTCGTTGTCGACAAGGCAAGCTCATCCTGCATGCAAACAACTATGTGTCAAATTAACAAATCATCAGTGTGCAGTAAGAAAGCTCGGGATGGTCGTGTGCGCAGGAAAACTAAAAAATTTGCGAATTTCCGAACACATATTACTCGCACAAGAGGTTGCAGCCCAGGGTCTAAGGGTACAAGTCTTACGAACGGGTATGACGAGAACGTTTTTGGAATGTTTTTTGCTTTGAAAAACAGTTAAGTACTAAACTGGGATCATGGGCGTCGGAAGGATTTTTCCAGGGGGGCATCAGGGGATTTTTCCAGGGGGGAAAAAGTGGTGAAATTTGATTTTCCCACTCAAAACTAAGAAAACAACCTATTTCGCTGTAAATTTCAAAATCCAGAGGGCCTTGGTCCCCCTTCCGATGCCCATGACTGGGATTACTGTAACAGAGATAAATAGGTAACAGTCTTGTTTACGCAAATTGAGATTTTCTACCGCAGATTTGCTTCATAAAGAACCGTGTATCTTTTGATCACTGCGAGTTTTGGGTCCATTACGCAAAACCATCTTTCCGATGTTATGACGTCGTATGATCAGTCAACCATGAAAAAAGTAGTACGTCCAGATCGGACCCAGGAACACCATTATAAAATTCGTGCCGCCGCCCCCAGAAAAAAATACACGTTGAAGATTCAAATTTATTTGCTGCCGCGAGGCATCTGAGAAGAGAAAAAAATGAAGCAATTGCACGAAAAACAAAAACTCATGAATTAATTCCACACCCATACTAATACCACACCCATATTAATACCACACCCATACTAATGGCACACCCATACTAATGCCGCACCCATACTAAAGAAACAAACGGTCGTAGGACTTTGCAGTGAGATCCAAGTGGTAATGCGTTTTGCCTGTTATTGTCATAAACACCTATAACAAAGCTTTTGTCTACTGCAAGGACAAAAAATGTAAGAATTTTTCGTTAGACAGCGTAAATGCTTTTGATACCATAATCGCCGGGTTTTCTTGACTTTATTTTTACATACCTGGGGCATCGCATTATCCCTTTCACACGTTTTGCCAACATAGCATTAAGTTGACTGACTGTCAAGTTGAAATGTTCTAAAACATCACAGATTAGAAAAACAGTCACTCGTCGTTGGAATACTATCACAACTTGATTTTACCTTTGTTTGAACCGCGCTTTTAATGACATGTGCGTCGCTAAACAGGAAAATAAAGCAAACCTCTGCTTTATACCTTTAACAAAAGTGGGAGTGATGACTTGGTCAGGCGATCAGCAGATACTTTTGTGATTTCGTTCAGTAATGTGAACTAAAACATGTAAGTTATTAAACGTAACCATATCAAGTTCCGTCAGAAATGATGGGGAAGCATTACTCTTGTTCATCTTGATGACATTACTTGTTGCAAAAGCCATCTTATTTCATTTGAAGGTGGTGCATAGTAAATATTTGCCTGTCGCGGACTGCCGTGCGTTTGAAAAGTAGTGCTTCTACGCAGGGGCTCTCACATAGACTAGTTGAAGTAATCAGTTTAAATGGCTTCCTAGGAGCCCAAAGTTTTGACCTGCGAGGGTTGGATTTCAGCGAAAGACCACTGGCTCGGTTTTTCAAGTTGTTTAGGCAGCATGGGTTGGCATTTCAGTGGCATACGTTTTGGTTGAATAGTGTCAGATTTTTGTTAAGTGTACCAGGATTTCAGCTTTGTACCATTAAAATCTGAAGCACATGAAATATTTTACACCTTCTCTAGGAAAAGTGTGTCCCACTGTGTAAAATATTTCTAATTTGTTTAGCTGCCCTTCTGTGTAATGCACACAGTGTTTAGGAGAACATAGCAATTTTTTATTGTTGGCTGGAAATTATATTACACCTTCCAAAATGGTTTCAAATTAAATCTTGGATGTGAGTACAAAACCAAAATGTACGTTTTTTTGTAAATCATATCTTTGACTAAATACAACATATGACATTGAACAGGTAGCTTTTAAGAACTTCTGCACTAGACAGCATGAATAAGTACTGTGTAGCTTTTCAACTCGTCTCTGCATGCAGGTGTCAACACATTTAGCGTCAATTTTTATTCGATACAGTTCGTTACGTGATGCTGCAACATGCACAACGACACGTGTGGATACCGCGCATCTTCGGTACACAGTGGTAGTAGCTCGGATGTGGAAACAGCGCACGAGCAAGTAAAAGATATGAAGGAACGCGCTGCATACATGAGCGAGTTTCGCTGCGCACTGAAGACCGCTCTTGAGGAAGTTCGGACGTTGCGAACAGAACTTGCAGAAGAAAAATCGAAGAGTTTGCAAGAAATCTCCCTTCGCACCAGCCAAGCTGAAGGCTGCCGTGCTGCGCCAGACTGCAGGGGCATTTCTTCACAAAACGTTTGCACTGTTGCTGCTCAAGGTACAGTAACTGATTTTTAACTGTCACGAAGAGTCGATTAACTGCCCGAAAATGTTTTCAAAGCACTCTGGGCAAGAAAAACTGTTTGTGCAACTAAGTCATCGTTGTTGGACAAAAGTTTGCAAACTTCACTATAAATTCTAGCGTAACTGTAAAGTACTCGAATTTTGTATCGAATTAACAGTACTTACGGTAGAGTAAACGCTTTGACTCGCCATGTTAAGGAGTCGCTAATCACGATTCATGTTACGGATGCTTGATATATGGCATAGAAGTATAGTAAAAATACTTCAGATCAATGGTTATCAACCTTTTTCCGTATTCATCCCAAAAAAATCTAGTTTTATTGCAAAAACAAGTTCATTGAACAAGTTAACGCCAAGACACTTTCTCTGAAACTGCTATTTTGCGAAATTTTGCACTATTGAGGAAAAAAGTCTGCTGCGCTGAGTTTAGAGCGGGGTTTATTTTTCTTATATTGCAAAATACAGTGTTAGTAAAAAGTAAATGAAATATTTCATCTAGTTACCCCTAAAGCAATGTCATTTTAACAAGATGATAATAAGCTTTTCAAATTTATGTAACTCTGTGAAACCAATTAGCAACGCTTTCGCTGAGGCATTAGTGCAGTGGTCCTCACAGTTTTTAAGCCTCGATATCCCTAATCAGGTCAACCAAACTTTTTTGACAATTCACGAAACAGTTGGAAAAAGTTGGACCCAATTTGGTCATATCTCATGTATGTTTTCCCCGCAGGAAATTATTTCAGTTTCGCGATGGTGTTTTTGGACGCTGGCTATCGTGTTATAATCAGGTTTCACTGCACAATATACATCTCTTATTCTGAAATAAAATAATTAATACCCCCTGGGGGTATTGAGGCAAGCTTTAAGAACCCCTGAACTAGTGTCTACAGTGTAAATCTTTAACACACCACACTAATAAGTCCACGTTCTCCATCTCCCTACAATTTCAGCACTGTTGCATCACAGTACGCAATTGCGTGTCATCGCCACTCAAACCTGGTAGGTTAGGAAACTCCAAAATTGCTTGTGCATAAAGGATTTCAAAATTCTCACTCACTGAGCCAAGTGGTTCACGGTTGAGAACCATTGGCTTAGATTTGATGCAAAAAAGTGGTTCCATGACATAAAACGTATAACTGTGTTTTCCTGTTTGAACAGAAATAAATCCTTCAAGGATTTCGGAAGTAACAACCCTCAGCGACATTCCAGAAGATACATCACTGATTATTCTGGAAGCTTCGAGCAGACTCGATCGCATACGTGACAAGGTCGTCCAAAGGAACGGTCTCATCACGGACTTGCGAAAAAACTTGCAACGTTCTTGTTCACTTCTCGCGCGTCGCGAGAAGAAGCTTGAAGAAAAACTGCTGCGAGAAAATCAACTGAAGACGATCAGCGTTGAAGCTGCGAGAGATCGAGACCAGCTGAAGGCCTTGCTGGAAAGGTCTGCGCAGGAACTTCAAGACGAACGAGAACTTTCTAGAAGGAAGGACGAGGAAATAGCGATCTTGCGTCGTCGTTTGTCAGCGACCGAAGAGGAAGCGCGCTTCTTGAAAGAAAAACTGTGCCGGAAAGATACCGAACTGCAACACCATCGCGCACAGCTCCTGGACCAACACAACTTCCTGCAGCGCAAGTGTCGCGAATGCGCGCAGCTGAGAAACCAGCTCGACTGGATTAATTATAAGCGCGACTGCCAGACATGGGAAAACGAAAACGTGTTGCGCGCACAAGAAGCACGGCTTCGAAACGCCGGTTCCCCGATGTCCGCGGGCCACAACGGAATGGACCGAAGGCGCCGGCCAAACTTCGGCCCTCAAAATTTGAGGCCGAGAACATGGCCTGAGGAGCAGTTCTACCGTCGCGAAGCTGCTCAAACACAGCGTTCGGCGAAGCCTTCCTTTGANCAAACCCTATCTCCGATAACCGAGGACGGCGAGGAGGCCAAGTCGGCGAGACGCAATGACGCTGAGAGCAACGGCAAGTCTGCAGTCTTGCGAGACACGACAGATGCGCCAGACGTGGTAACGTCCCATCTGGGAAATCGACAAATTAATCAGAGGCAGCAGTTTTGCTTGGCGACGCTTGCCTCGCCAGAGAGCAACTCGCTCTCAGCAGTTAGTCGGGAACCGCAACGCGATGGAACGAATTGCGGTTTCGAAGAGTACCGCACTTCTCAGGCAGAAGCACAGTCAAAACAGTCACCTTCCTTGGACGCGCAACATCCGGGTACCACTCAAAGCTTACGTTTAGAGAGCAAACNCGAGACACCCGTCATAAACGGGGTTTCAGTGAATGCTGGGAGTANTTCTGTTCCGAACTACTGTAAAACGTCAGAAGGTGCGGACTGCAACAAGAAAACAGCATCATTGAAAGGAGCTTTAGAAAACAAACGCGTGATCGAAATGAAGATGAACGAAGTGAGCCGCGCTTTTGTTCCTTCTCCTTCGCCAACACCGAGCAGCGTCTTTTCAGGCGGTGAGGACAGCCAATCAGAAGCGAACACGTGTAACTTGTCAGACTCCAGTTGCGCCAACTCGAAGCAGGAACGTCGGAGCAAAGCGAGGAAAATTTCCAAACGAAAACTGTCGAAGCACATTCGCTTTCGCGGTCATAAAATCGACGTGACTGATTTCACGATGCAAGACTTTCGGGAACTTATGTGGTCAGCCTGTGCTGAGGACGGCAGTGCGGATGAACTGCTGGACTTTCTTGCTTCTTCGGCTGGACGCCTTGAGGCGGACGCTCGCTGGCAGGGCAAGCATTCGTTAGGGTCTCCGGAAGACTGGTTGAACCTTAAAGGATGTTACTGAAGAGTTGAGCTGTTTATAGTTTGTGACGTGATGCCGACCGGGGGCGTAAACGTGCGTACAGACCAGCAGTGGCTTCACATCCAAGGAGGGGTAAGTTGGACCAGATGCAGATACTGGAGGTAATTTTCAAGTGATATCCCCCATCAACGATCATCGTGTCCTACCTGACATTTTTGTAACCGCGCGCGGAGGCTCGAGAGCTCTGTGATGGTTGTTATTTTTCAGTTGCTGAAATGCAGTTACCAGTTTGAACCATCAGATAAGACTGCTGCATGTCCAGCGCTCTTTATGCACGCAACAGTGCTTCCATGGTAAGAATAGACCAATCACATGCTCAGAAAGCGAGTGGTGGCACCGCCCATTTAAATTTTGTAATTTCGCGGCCCGGTACCAATTGATGCGGGTGTTGGAGAGCGCATTTACATAATTATATCATCCACGCATGATAGCCTATGATGTCACGAGCAGTGGCGTAGCTGAAAGCGTAAAGGTGAGGGCACGCGATTTTTTATGAAAAAAATGTTTTGCTTTGTCAAAACAGTTGGGAATTTCACTAAGCCTAACGGTCAGTATGTTGGGGCCACTATGAAGGAACACCGTTGCCCCTTTAAAATATTTGGGGGAAACGGCGTTTTGCCCCAACTGCACCACTGGTCACTAGTGTATCCGGCGCTTGGAGACAAAGCTGTGTTGGCGTCATATAACCTTTAAGTCAGATGCTTTTTATTTTATTTTAAAGTGACATTTTGGCCCAACCACACAAACAATGCGCCCGAAGAACGTCTCCCCCACTCGGGACGCTGATGTGCCTAAAATTAAGCTAATACATTCATCCTTACAGACAGCGAGTACATTTCGTTGTTTGTTTTGTAACTATACGCTTGATCCTGCTGTGGTTTCTCTTCATGCTTAGGTGTCTTCTTTACGAACATGGCAGCTTGCTGTTATTTCCGAATACTGGTTTCAGTTGCTCGTACTTGCACATTACTGATTATGCAATGGCAACTTTTCCACTGCACCAAAATTGTCACGTGCAAAAGTGGCGGTTACCGATTAAAAAGTGGCGGTGCAGTTCTTGTGCGTTCCCCGTTGCTGCACTGTGCAGTTTGTCTGTGCAATACTCTACTGCTGTGTGACAAAGAAATGCTCATTGGTAATGTGATTTTATTGTTTGTGGTGCCATACGCCATCGTTCTCGCTATAGTTCCATAGCAAATTGCTAGTAGCAAGTGACGTAAAGCCTTGTCCCATAAACTTCGTGCGCACTGCGTTGGAATAGCACTAAAGTGCGAAAACTTGCGAACCTATCAAAGGAAAGCATGCGTTCTTTGCCTTCTGCTATCAGGAGATGTGCACCAAACGTTCTTCACGCCTTTCAGTGATTATTGATTAAAGAGAAAGCAGAACAGAAATATTAATCACCTAGCGCTTTAGTTTTAATTTAACTCGACACGTGTAACACTTCCAAAAATAGGAATACTCGTTTGAATAACAACAAATAGGAAGCACAGCCATGTTTTACTCGGTTATGGAATGTACGATTAACTTTAAGCAACATTGTTTTTATCGCTACCGCAGCGCAAACGCCTTGCATGTCTGCGGCACTGCCCTGTAGTTCTCACGCCTGTGCATTCGCAGCTATGCTACGTGCAGTGTAGTGTTTTGTACATTCGCCAATACACAGGTACCTTTTTACGTTAGGATCGATTGTTGGGTGTCGGAGCTTGGATTTGTGTGTTCTGCGTTTAGTGATTTGTCATATTTTATGGAACAGATTGTAATAGTTTAACAAAATCTAATGAAGAAATTTGACACGTGTGGGAGACATTCGTACTTGGTATTGGTTTCGTTTCTGTTGAACAGCAATTTCGAATTCGTTTTGCTTGTTGCGTGCCGTGTGGGTGCTGTGGTTGGGAGAATGGCTTGTGTTAACGAGCACGATAATCGCGAGTGGAGTGGCTGGTTTTCGGTTGCACTACAGGCTATTTATTGTCCTAAAGTCTGTTTTTTTTCTGAGACATTTCGGTCATTTTTTGCTGATACATTTTGATCACTGAAACATTTCGGTCATTTGTCTCAGTCTTATTAAAACTCGCCGCAAAAGTGTTTTTTAGCCTATATTTTTAGACATTCTGACCGAAACGACTTAATTTTTTTCCGTCATTTAAAAATCATTTCGGTCTATGACCGAAAAAAGAAGCCAGCCTACAGTTACGTTGAGCGACTGAACACGATCAGATGTTCAAACGTCTGCAAATGTTTGTCAAAAAACTCTAATAATATTTCTGATTCTGTCGTTTCTCTTCGCTGCGTTGCTGAAAAATATCAAGCTGTGCATGTGGCAGAGTTTCCGCTTTTGAGTATTTAATGATGCAATTCGATAAATGCTAAGCTTCTTTTTTCACTGTTTTACGCAGAAGCCAACTGATCCTGTTATGAGCATCAGCTTAACAAATCACAAAATGTGTGTATTAAAAGTTTTCTGACAATTATTGGAATGGCTCAGGACACATGTTACTACATCTGTGCAACAGAAAAAGTGACGCTACGGGAGTCTTAATATGCCGAGAGTGTAGCCATTTACAGTGAGTTTTTACGATAGTTAAAATGCAAACACTCCAAACGGAAAAACTGGCAGTATAAAAAGACCAGCGTGGGCAAGTACATCAACGACTTAGTGCTTGTTGCAGATTTCATAGTGTGTAGCCGTAGACGAATCACGAATCGTGAGCAAAGTTATTGCTTGTTATCAAGGTAGGGGTGCACTTCACATATACTTTACCTCAACTTCTGAATTCCAAGCTGTAGGGAATTTGAAGTTTTTAAGTAAATATTGCGGTGATCTTTACAACAATATGTTCTCTTTCTGGGAGGCCCTGACCTTTTTCTTTTTATCTCCTTTTTTTCAAATTGAATGTTGAACGACCGCGGAAACCAGGTTCTCAATTTTTGTGTTTTGATGCGAAGCAGTGGATGATGTTTTGCACAAAACTTAACTTTTCACCTAATTTTGCTAGGCGCGTAAATTTTGGATGGATCTTATCCACGAGTAGTCAAAAAATGACAGCAAGGGAGGTTTTTTCAAGAATAAAGTTTAATTTATGGAACATGTAACCCCTAAAATAACGAACTCATAACCAACAAAAACTTGTATATAGTTTGGTATTACGTTTGCATATTACGTTCAGTCGCTGCATCAAATCTTTTTTGCTTACAATGTGCAATAAGTTTAACGATAAAGATCATAAAGGCAGAAATTACTATTTTTAGTTTTAACTCAAAGGTTGGTAGTTGGTCAGGTAGTAGGAAATCAGTCCCAGAAATTCGTAATTTGGGATGGAGTTCGATTGATGAATGCAGGTGTGCAAGTACACATTATGTTAGAAATATTTATTTCATAAAGATAATGTGTCTCAGCTGCATATTAGGTTTTTGATCACAGCAACCACATGCTTTTTAAACAAATTGTAGAAACAAGTTAAATTGTTTAAAAAAAAAAGATTCTGTTTGGTGTGGTTTTAGCATTGTGGTGCAAAGCTAAAATGTTTCCGGGGTACAATTAAACAAGCATACATGGGCGTCGGAGGGAATTTTTCCAGGGGGGCAATAGTGGATTTATCATCCAGGAGGTGGCCAAAAGTAATTTTCCAGGGGGGCAGCAGTGGCAAAATTTCATTTTACCAACTCGAAACTAAGAAAAATACATTTTTCTACTAAAAAGTTAATAGGAAAATTAAAAATGTCAAAATCCAGGGGTATTGTCCCCCCTGACTCCCTTCCAACGCACATGAGCATAGATGTAATATTTTTTAAATCATCATATTTAGATTCGTACAAAAGTATAACTGAGACAGTAGGAAATCGAAATACAGGAAAGGAACGTTGATCCTAGCGAATTTGACACGTGCGTTTATCTGTGCATTATAGCACAGCATAAAAATCTGTTGAGGTCATGCTTCCAGATAATTCTTTCACCCATGCAAGTGATGCCTATGGGATCAAGCACCTGGTTGGATCATCATCAGAACATTGAAATACTTAGCCAATCCATTATCTCTAATAACATGCCAGTAGCTGCCATCATCAAAACTTCTTCAAATTTTGACAGTACATGTGATGACATGAAAAAAAATTAAACTGGAAGAAAGCCACGCAGCAACAGAAATAGAGCTACCAAATAACTTCCAAGAGGTAGCTCACAAATTATGTTGCAGGTCCCCGGGGCAAAGGTCTAATCTGAGCAGTAAAAAGAAAAAAACTCTTTCCTTGAATGGTTCATTGTTTTGAATTGTTCTGTCTTTGATTTCGTCTTAT
>JGI24021J15306_10006644_pt1 | contig 13971 bp, 8 predicted proteins | sample Ectturendosymbi1_FD_15306 | JGI IMG/M metagenome (IMG submission 15306) | reverse complement strand
AGTCATACTATAAATAATATGATACCATAGGCGCCGGAAGATGGGTGCAGGTGGACCTTGGTTCCCTGGAATTTGATATTTCCTACTCATTTTTTAGTAGAAAAATGTTTTTCTTTTAGTTTCGAGTTGGTCAAAAGAAGATTTTACCACTATCGACCCCCCTGGAAACATCGTTCCCACGACCATGTAGCCTATGATACATACCGCGTACTGTATACAGGCGCGTAGCCAGACATTTTTATAGGGGGGGGCAAACCACAATGAAGTCTTAACATTGAAATGTTTAAAGCCCCTGGTTTTTGAAGCGTCATCCACAAAACGTGCGTTTTTCTGGCGTTTTTTTTCTGATAATTATGTTCCGATTTAAGCCCTAAAATAGAAAGTGTATTTTCATTAAATTGACAAGTTTTGAAAGTTTATTCTTAGTAAAGTTCGAAGCTTCTACTTTGGGTGAAAGCCACCAATTGTTCGTAAAACTTTCTTGCAAAAGCGCTTGTGAAAATATCGATGATACGCAGCACGATCTGCAATATGCTTTTTGCAGCCATTATTGCAGTTGAGCAAGAAGTTATCGTGGACGCCATTGCGATTACATTTTTATATTTACACGCTTCTTATATGCACCGACACACGTCAAATCGAAGCTGAGTAGCGACTTTGCTCTAAATTCTAAGACACCAACTCCCGTAGTANGTCTACAAAACTAGCGCACATATAAGACGTGGATCATGTCAATGCTTGAGCAACTGATTGACGTATGCAGCTGATAACGTAACGGTTAGAGTCCTTCAACGCGTTTGAAAAATGTTTGGATTTTATGTCATTAAACGCTATGAAATGCGACTGCGGTAGCATTTTTGTACGCTAAATGCACTAAGCTTGCTTCCAAAAAACGATTAGGTATTTAGCTAGCTATTTGGAATTCACAAATGTGATAAAGAACAGTATTGCAAATTGGTAAAGTTACACGTGTCTTCTAACCAAACTTGCACATGTTTGATCCACTCAGTCTACACAAAGTGGGAAAATGTTGTGTATTTGCGAAAACGAAGCCGCAATCACTGATAGCCACGGCTCTGCACTAAAGCTAACAAAATGCTTGTCACCGCAGCTGGTTAGTTGGTCTAGTCCAGTGGATCTCAAAGAATGAGTCGACACCCAAACGAGCGTGGCGAAGGGTCAAAAGTGGGCCGCGCCGAGGCGATCCCAACCTGAGTTGTGTGTTTTCAACGTTACAACTGATTGTCTTTGTTTGTCTTTAGGGTAGGTACTTGAGAAAAGAGTAGTTTTCTGACATTAAAAACGACCTAAGCAACTTACAGTACTTCCAAAAATCACCCAGTAATTATTTTCTTCTTATGTTGTTTGAAGCTTGGGTCGCGAGGTGTTCACCAAACTTAGATTTGGGTCACGCCCAAAAAAGTTTGGTAACCCGCTGATCTAGCCATTCTGGCGTAAGTGGTTGAATATCATGCAGTGTTCAAATAAAAAGATTCATCGACTGTAAAATTTAATTTCGTTTCATTTCAATCACATGCGCTTCATCAAGAAAGCAGATTGCAAGCTATCTATAAGCAATGACTGTGTCAATACCTTCAGCCATGACAAAATAAAAGCATCTGTTACTAACGTTAGATTTGGCTGCTGACTCCCGGTTGCAGCTGAATGATTTCAAATTTACTGTAGGATAGAATAGAAATTAACATCAGATGACAGTTGCAACGCGTTGAGACTATGTGCAGGTCGGACTCTGATTACTTGACAAAACTGTTTGTGTACTCGCCGGCGAGGTAATGTGAAATCATTGATGAAAGAGTTAACACAGTTGTGATTGAACCGTCGCAGTACATGCTTAATCATCACAAATAAATATCTAGAATGAATGCTATTGTTGCTAAACAGTGCCTATGGCCTAATTACGCAATAAAAAAGACTTTGGAACTGGATTGCTTCTTAGCCAAAGTTTCAGTTTCAAGGAACATAAAGCGTATATTACAGCCATATTCACGAATTTAGTTTTAAAAACTGCACTTTTCACTGGGCCGCGCGTCATGATACCTAAAAGCTACAATCCTGTTCCGGTTTCCGTGCGCTTAATCGTAGGTTACTGTAAGAACTATAGAACATTGATTGTTTGACGTTAACTAAGCATTATTTTTGGCATTTTACAGTTTATGACATTAACATACCGTTGTTATATAAGAGGTAACTGAATCGAGCATAAGTTTGAAATTAGGCCTTAAAAATTAGTACGGGCCTTTAATTGCGACCGAAAGAGCGTTTTGGGCTACCATAACGAAAGTTTGTCGATCACTGATTTCAGGCTATACGGCTGATGCCGCAGACAAGGGTAAGTTATACATTTTTGCAGCATGCCAGAGTTATCAGAGAGGATTATTGCGATGGTATTGAAATGAAGCCACGATATGAATTTCCTAACACACTATACACAACGTTTGATTAATCACGGACAATTGGCAAACCATACCGCTTTGATCAGGTTCGACTAAAAGCCGAAGTAGTATAGGCTCCTCAAGCAGTTGCGTTGAGTTGCACTGAACTAAAGTATTTCTTCGGCTTACACATGAAAACCTTTATTTTAATTTGAAAATTTTTGATGCAACTTTTGGAATTGGGGGACGGGCAATTGCCCCATTGCCTCCCTGGCTACTCGCCTGACTGTATATCACATATGTGTCTTTGGAGAGAGAAGCAACTTTGAGCCTACCTCAGGTGTGAGGTTCCTTACTGACAGCTGCAGCTCAGCTGTAAATGGAACTCCAAACCTCAGACCTGTGTGGCAGGTGCTCTCAGAGCACTGAGGTAGTTGGCTTTGGACAATGTTCTTGCACAGCCTAGCATACCTCTTTTCAGTTGGGTTATTAAGAAACAAATTTCAAGTGACAAGTTTTCTATTACCAAGTCTATGGCAACATGGTATAGGAAAATATAATGCACCAACAGCTGCAGAAAACTTGAAGGGAGAAGTTTGTCGCAATAATTTTTCGGATAAATTTGGAGGAATTCGGGCAAAAATTTCTTATCGTTCCCCCCAAATTGGGGAGCGGATTCGGAGTCTGAAAAAGTGACTGCGGCCACCTCTGCCTTCCAGAAGGGCCCCCAATTTAAAATAGCCTAGGGCCCCGAAAATTAAAATTCGCCTCTGAAGGAAACACTAGTAAGACAAACCAAATAAACACTCAAAGCCATATGGTATAAAGGGCTAGTTCCTTCAACCATTTCGCAAGGAAGACAGGTGAAGCAGATTCGTCGTTACTCTAGGCTGGTTGGTAAACGACCCCAAATAAAAATTCACCCCATTTTGTGCGAGAATGTATCACGTTAATAACTTCTATTAAATCTAGAACTTTTAATAGGCTTGTTTTTCTGGTTGCCACCTCCATATTCCCAGCTTTGTGCTTTGCATATGAAATCTGCAACTGCCCTTTTCTGTAAACTTAATGTAATGCATGGACTGCATTTGCATATGAAGATCTGATGACATGCGCAAAGTTTACCCCGTAATGATGTGGCCAAGTGGGTAGATCAGTCTATCTTGGCGGATAACATCCGTCTCAAGAAAGACTGTAGTAACATTTATCCTCCGTAAAACAACCTGGTTAACTTTTGTTGTAGTCTATGCTGTGTGGGAGTGCGTAACATGTTCACAACAACGAAGCTTCTTCAGAAAAGGTCAACGTTACAAAGGGTGCGATAACTGCTTCGATGGGAGAGTTTCACTAATCCCTCTTGATTCGACAGTTATGAAAATCATTGGTATTTTGTGCAAACATAGTTAAATACACACGCGCTCTTTTTGGCGAAAATCCTTGAATGCCGAGCGCTCCCCCAAATATTCAAGTTTACTAACAAATTAGCCTCTGTAGATGAATGGTCACGTGGCAATTTTTGGAACTTCACGAAGTTAAGTTTATGCGATATGAACCGAACTAGACATTTTATGTCAGCTTAACAAGCTCTACTGCTGCACAAAAGTGTTAGCTAATGGTGTAACAGAGTGTTTTTAATTTTGCACTAGTTTTGGAATCGTTTAAAATTGATAAAACGCATGGCACCTTGATCGCCAGTTTGTTCATGAAAGCCCTTCTGCTTTTGAATAAAAACTGTTGAACTTGTTCTGGTTTTGCTTCTCGGGAGTGACGGAGGTGCTGTCCGATTTTTCTCATGTTTCTTGACTGTTTTTTCTGCAGTGGAACAAAAATAGTTTCTATGGAGTATACAGTGTATAACAGACGAAAGTTTTTCTGCTAAAAATAGTAGTCCAATCACGGAAAGTCACAATTTTTGTAGAAACATATGCTTAATGACATTTCGAAGTTGTTTGGAAGTTTACCCAGCAATCCATTTTGTGCTTAACAAGGCAACAAAGTATAGTACTTGTCTGGCAAACTAATCCTATAACCCGTAATAGATATTTTTCTTTGTGTTGGGACCACTTTGCTGTGGTGTTAGACAACTTTGTTATCCACATACTAAACTTTGTTTTTGTGTAACATAAGTGCAAATATTATTGTGGTGCTTGTGTCATGATCAACGAATAGCGTGCCTTGCCTTTAGCATGGCATACGCTTACTGTCAAGTGGTAATCAGGGCCGAATTTACCAGTAGGCTACGTAAGCTTAACCTAGGGCCTCAAGATCCAAGGTGACCTCCAGCAAACTGTGGTACGCATGGAGTCAATTGCCGGTATATGATCAGTTCCATAAATATTGGTCAACAATTTATGATTTACTTATTCATTAAATTTAGTTTTATTCACCTAATCAAATTTTGCGTTAATAACGCCAAGGTCTTCCAACTAGTTTCCATGAATATCAATATGGCCGTTGGTCAAACCGCTGCCGGCTATAGTGTCGTCATACCCAAAGCACGTTGGGTGCGTCCTGCGTTTGGTGAATCGTGTCGCGAAGTGGTTGTTCGTTTTCATAGTGTTTTATACGCACTGATCAAAGCTTAAGGTTATACTGCAGATAAGAGATATTTGTTAGTCTAACAGTATCCTACAATAAAAACATGGCTGCTTCTTCTGAGTTTGAGCAATATAGTAGTTTTGTTAGCGTTTTTATCATGTAAAGCTACTTTTAAATGTGACTTTTCTTAGTTTTATTTTCAATCAGAAATCAAAGTCAATCAGAAAACAGATTGCTATGAGTAGCCTACTTGTGCAAGTTCGTACTGCTCCCATGGTAAGCAAATCAGAGAAGATTTTGATGAACTTAGTAGCTAGGGGAGATTAGGGACCTATGGCCATGCACGACCTTTGAACCATGGTGTCTTTAACGTAAATGACATATGGTAACGCTTCGCTAATCATGCATAAAAAGCTTAGCAGACGTCAACTTGTCATGAGTGATGCAGAGGACCTTGGTCCAGTCATTAAGCAGTTATTGTTGAAAATATATTTTTATGGAGCAAAAGTAAATTTTGAAGGGTCAGAACTTTTTGTGATATTCAAAGATAGATAACAGATTTCGGTCAGTTGTTTGGTTTGCAAATAGAAGCGACATTAATGTCTGGAATGACAGCAGAGTGTTTTCAAATTAAACAAGTAACAATGTTTCAGTAGCACGTCTAGCAGCAGCATGAATATGGCCGGATGAAGGAGATTTGGACCACAATACTTCAAGGACCTTTGGACCATGACCAAGGGTCCATTGCATGCTTGCCCATTTTACAATATTGCAAAAAGGTTCCATAATAATCCATTCCTTACATTTTCTTCATTGGCTCAAGCATTTTGCAAAAGTAGATCAGGTCCAAAGCACCATGGGCGTCCGCAGAAAGTTTTCCAGGGGGGGTACAGTCAACATTTTGCTTATCTTTGTCTAGTTGTTGGAGATGCAACGCAAAATGACGTATACAGAAAACAAAATGTCCAACGTTACGGCAACAGTTGCATACAGTGTTTTCTTTGTAAGAAAACTTTAAAATGAGCAAATGTTTGTTTTAGTGAGCATGGATATTTTAAGACTGAGTTAGCAGAGTTCTAAATGAATTACAAACTTTGCGAATTTTTAGAGTAGTGTAAAATCTTATGAAAATACGAACAAACTACACATTTAATTCAAGTAGCTTCTTGTATTCGTGCTTTTCCAATGTTTTGGAATGTTGCAAGTGCGCGAGAAGAGATTTCACTGCGCAAATGGTCTGGTGGTTCTGAGGGAGCATTGGTTGCACTGTTGCAGAAAATGCGCTTTGTTGGCAGCAATGCTATTTTTTCACTCATGCTTCTTTACACATAGTATAAACCAGGGATGGGCAAACTTGTTCAATGGAAGAGTCATTTGCAGAAAATCAAAAACACCAGCGAGCCGCAAAACCAGTTTGTTGTGTCAATACAAATACGGTAAAGAATGCAAGTTTTACATTAAATGATGTACGTACAGTAATTGTCAGTATGAAGTTTTTGTTTAATTTTCTAGTCCCCGAAAACCTGGACAGTATGTTGTTAAAACTGTGCAAATTAATTCTCCCAAGTGTTCATTTTTCAGGGTTGCACGATGGTTTGATTTTACGAACTTCATTACAGAGAAAACAATTCACAGCATAATGTTGTGCTTTACACAGAAATGAGTTATACACTAGTATTTTAAAATCTGGGTATTTACTTTCTGGAACCGTTCGCAAAAAATTAAGTGTAGTGGCAATGACAAAAGTTTTTTTTGAGCCAGATTTTCTTGCATTTTCGTCAGTTTAATTTCTGCAGCAGACAAGTTTGTAACAAACGGTTAGCGAACTGAACAGCCATCACCAACATATTAACATTGAATGGATTTACAAGGAATGCAAAGCATGGATTTAACTCTTGGATATGGTCAAATCTGGCTTGGAACACCTCCAGTAATGTTACAATTTATTTTAATATTCTTCCACTTTGTGGTATGCATTTGCCTCTTCATGAAACACCCTGGTTCTCATTCAGACATTGGGAAATTGACAGAATGTTTTTGACAATGTGTGTCTTTGAAACATTTTAATTTTCTGCTGGGAAGAAAATTAGTCTAACTTAGGGAAAGAAGAAAAAGTAGCCTAACTTGCAATTTAGGTTCACTGTCGTTGTTATCAAATCGCGCCGACTCCCTAGTGGCCAGTGTTTCCTCTAAGGCGCCCAAATGCGCAGAACTACCAGAGTATTTGCGCAGTGAAATCTAATTCTTGCGCACTTGCAACATTCCAGATTTGATATCGAATACACAACGCATAGCCCTGTCGAAACGTTTCACTGGTTGTGTGTCCACATGGTTGTGAAATTGAATGCGCACTGAAACAAACATTTGCTCAATGTAAAATTTTCTTACAGAGAACACTGCTGGTGACTAACTTCACAAACTTGTGTAAACACATTGATAAATGAAACAAACGTTAAATTTGAGGCAACAACTCTCTTTCAGTTTAAGATATTGCTATTCATCTAAAAGAGCCACACAAAATATGACCCGTAATTCGCCCACCATTGGTTTGAACCTACGTGCCTTACCGCTATATGAGCAGTCCGTCTCGCTGCATCACCTGTCAAGGTGTCTGCGTTCAATAGTTACGGCTACCACCGTAACTTGAACTGCATCTTCTAAAATTTGTTGCCATGTTATTCTTACGCTACAAAGGCCAGTAGTACAACAATTCGCTCGCGAGTTTCGCAACCTGCCTCTGCAGGCAAAGAAACGGATTTAGTGAACAGCAAGCGCATAACTGCATCATCTGCATGTTACCAAAACAGTGAACCTGACTCTTGTGCAGTGTGAGTGTCATATCGGCAAACAAACTGTCATTGCAACGATTAACCCAAATAATCAGCATTATATTCCTGATTTCTCGTTTTCCAGAAATGTTTGCTTCTTAGTCCCAATTTCCAGGGGGGAAATGCCCCTTTCCCGTCTGCGGACCCCAATACAAAGCACTATCATTGATATGGCCACATTAAAAAATGTAAGAACGTTAACGGAAGGGTTAATGAAACCACTTTGAGAAAAGCCGTTAAGATGTGTTGAAACCTAGTAATAGCATTCGTGAGACTGATCTTGATTACAATATTTCTCAAACAACTCCGCGGAGATACCGGTATGTCACTGACACTAAAAAACAGAAACTTTGAATCTGAATATATCCAGAAAATCTATGGCAACAAAGCAGATAGGCTTAATGTTAGAGTTACTTGAACGAAATCTAAGCAGAACTAAGACGTGCTTGATACGGTTTAATTCTTGTTATCAGTTAACGTTTTAAGTAACTCGATAACTGTCGACTTTTCTTTTTATCATGGCGTTTATTCTGATTCAAGTCAGTTATCAAGAATTGCACCAAATAATGGCGATTCACATAGACGTAGTATGTGCCAAAATGTCCAAACTTGCATCTTGGAAGTGAACAGTACCAGAATTGGTATTCAGCTGAAGTGTGTATTGTGTAAGGTCTTCACTCCCACACGCAGCGCGCTAGACTTCAAACATGCATCGCAGTAACAAAGAACACACAAATATATGAAAGTACACGAGGACATATACCTGGCGTATATATATTTTTGAAGCCCGATTTAGCCCTAAAGCCAAATTTACCGAGTGAGTCGAGATATGCGCAATAGTACTGTATAGCAGTTAAGCTCTGTAAAATTGAAGAATTGTGCAAATTGTGATAAAAGCATTAAATTTTCTTCTGCAGTCAATCTATATACCACAAAGTTTGTTTTCAGGTGTGGAGCCATCATGGGGTAATCACCTTGACCAAAACATTAACTTAAACGAGCAAAAAATCAACTTGTTAGTCAATGCCAATACTGCGGAATGTAATGTTTCTCAACATAAAAATAACTATCACGAAACTAGCCACAATGGCGCTACTGGCATAGAAAGAACGATTTAAGACAGCACTATAGCCATGAGAAGCCGGATTGCAGGCCATTGTTTCTTAACACCAGCGAAGAATCGCGTAAGTGATTGATCTTTTCGACACCATGCCATCGCGTGCTAATTTCCTCACCGCTGTGCGTTATAAAAAAGAATGCGAAATTGATCCGAGCAGAGAACAAAAGAAGGCAGCTGTGTTTGCAAAATAGAATTCGCTGAAGAAAAATCACAGTCACTTTACTCACAGAAGTCACCGCAGTGAGCACAACAAGTCTACGTCACGAAAGAAAAAAATCGTTACTTCGAATAGTATAAAAAACTTGTGCATGCAGGCGCGAAATCGGCCCGAAACATTTTGACAAACGCCCGAACCCGGCCCGAAACCCGGCACTAACCCGGCCCGACTTACAACTCTGGCAGTCCTGCCTTATAACACCATGATTTATTATCCTAAGCTAAAATCTAATTACTTTCGCCATTGCTGAGAGACATGACTCCACTTAACAAGTTCACAACTTCCTTCGAGGCTGTCTACAGGACCGATGTTCAAATTACGTGGATACCGCATGCGCATCCGAAACCAAAATAAAACAAGCGGATGGAATACCTTAATTTTTTAGACCTTGGTGTACTAACTTGTTAGTGAGTGTCAGCCAGACCACACGCCAAAGAATCAACTACTTCTATGTCAACGAAGCAATTTCAATGAGTGAGCACAGAGCGCCTACTCATTAGTTCCAATTAGCGATGGTATATTTTACAGCGTATTGTGTATTATTCATATACTACACTTTTTTCCGACTTAGGCATTGGTGCCCTCTAAATGTTGGGGGCCCCTGGCTGTAGCCCAGTCAGCGCCCCTTTAATCCGCCACTGCACCCCGGTTGGGAACCACTGGGCTAATCTTTGTCTAATGACAGTTTGTAATAAAAATGGTGGTATTCATGTAATGTTAGGAAAACCCTAAAAGTACAGCAGCAGACGTGCTCTTTGCTAAGTAAAATAAATGTTATGAAGAAAACTTGCGTTTCCACTGCATTTCATGTTCTTTATTTATTGCAGAAATGAGAATTATCGTTTTTCTTTTTCATGGTAAATAAGCAAAAGTTTCATTTCTCATTGTAAATAAACGAAAATTTGATTGTCCTCTGTAACTATTGTCATGAAATTTCCTGACAAAACAACTTGATCCAAAGGTTGCTTAGCCACAGGCCATTTGTCCCTTAGGGTAGGGACCTTTGGGCCATTTTTTCAACAATTTTTAAAGTGCAATCGTTCAGACGTTATAATATATTTTGGTTGTTTTTTGGTACTAAAATAATGGAGACCCTTTGCACTTTTCGGAAATCATCTGTGAGCCGCATACGACAAGCAGCTGGGATTGCATCAACCAAAATATAAATTTTGGCCCGAAATTCCCTAATCTCCCGTAATTTGTGCATGTGTGGTGATTACTCAACGATCCATATGTGGAATTGCATCGTCAACCACAACCACTTCCTGACGAAGTGGTGAAAAAATTGTGTGGTGGCTATGGGCGTCGGATCTTTCCAAGATCTTTCCATGGGGCCAAAAGTGGTGAAAGTTCATTTTATAGCCACTCGAAACTTGGAAAACAACCTTGTTCCGCTAATTTGTTTTTGTATTGTGTAACGGGGGAGTGAAGATCTTACACAATACAAAAACATTTCATAAGAAAACATCAGATTTCAAAATCTAGAGGGGGCCAAAGTCTCCCTGCCCACCTTCCGACGCCCATGGCTTTGGTGTTATTGAAAATGAAGCGAAGTCCTAATATAGACCAGTGTTTCTCAAGGTGGGCGGAATTGCCCCCTTGGGGGCGATTTTGAGAATGGTAAGCGGGCGAAACAAACAAAGGGGGCGACAGGGGGCGAAACAACATCAAGGGGGTCAAAATGCTCAGCCACTAATCGATCACTGAGTTAACTTCAGTAGCCCAATATTACGACTTGTTAGTTTCTTGCAAATTTTGTTTTGCTATGATAATCGTTGGAGGTTGTTACTGCAACAATTATCTGTTAAATTTTCACTATGGATTGTCTATGTGCCCTGTTACAGCGTGGATTATTCAGGGCTGCGGAGTCATCGTAAAAATGACGCAGCTCCGGCTCCGGAGCTGTTGGTTTTCGTGAGTGTGGCTCTGGCTTCGGAGCTCCCTTTTTTCATGGCTCCAGCTCCGGCTTCTGGTCGCTTTCACACATTACTATTGTCTTGACTAAGTGTGCTTCAGTTTGAATAGAAAATGAATTAAATCAAGTGCACAAACTAAGAGAATGCACCAAACCTTTTTGAGTAATTTAATCTGGTAGTTTTTACAAGCAGCTCTGTTACCATGAGGAAATCAGTAAAAAAAACACTATCACAGGTTCAGACGATTCAGAGAACAGTCACTAGCAGAAATGTAACTCAAGATAACGGTAATATAAACAATTATGTGGAAAGGCAGTCGCTGGTTTGCCCTCAATACCTGAGGACCTTTTGTTATTTCTAACGACCAGAATCAAGAAAATGGCTGTTTGGAAAACTACTTTTGTGTCAGAGCATTTAAAAGCAGACCATTCCCAATGGACCAAGTGTTTCCATTCGTTGCATCCTTTGCCTGTTGCAGTTGTGACGATTCCAGCTAACAGCCTTGCCCGGGCAAACCATGCAAAGAGCACAAAACACATAGACGACTCTCATGTGCTCTTTCAAACACGCACACATATGCATCAACACAAATGCGAAGATGTGTTTGAAAGCGCTTTGTTCAAAGAAAAGTATGAGAAGAAATTCACATTGGACCTTTTAAAAATAGCTGAAAACTTCTGATTTTTTCTCTTTTGCACTCAAAATAAGCAGTGATGAATCTCAAGTAAAGCACAATTTAACACGCAAAGCTTAAGGAGAAAATAAGAGTGATGGTTACTGTGCTGAAAACAGATTTTTCCACAGATGAAAACTTCAAGAAAAGTCCACATTGATTTTTATACCGTCCTGATAATGTACTGCTATGCAAAGCAATGCTAGTTTGCTACCAATTATTTATAACTTTCACGTTACGCTATTGCTTGCAAACGTAATGTTTTCCAGTGAACTTTACCAGTAATCTGGGAAGCCTTGCTAGTAAGCCCAATGGTTTCTAATAAAAATTCCTACTTTACAATGGCGTGTCATGCATTTTACGCCTAAATCTGCAATGGTATAAAAACATATTAATCATACTCCTTGCTAACAGCATGACTAACTACACAGTTGCAAAAGTTTGGATATTTCACTGTATTATACAGCCTACCTACCCATTACAGCTCGTTCGTTTAAGATCGCTACACTACTGCAGACCCGGTTTGATCATTCTGACTAGAAAGTAAGATGCTGCGGTAGGTACGTTTTTTTTACTTCTACAACAGTGGTTCACAACCATATCGCTGAAGGGAGCCAAATTTAGACCTACAATTTTGTTAGAGGGCCGCACAAAAAATGTTTTCCACAAGTCAATTGATACGGTTTGTTTTTTTGCACTAACGAAGCCTGTTACACAAAATATTAGAGGTGTTACTGAAAGACACTGCCTAACGAAAGTAATCCTTTCCCAGCAAAGAATCAGACACCAAGCTCTTACAGAGTATATATTTTGCCGACGAAGTAGGCGTCATCAGCTCTTATTCAAATAGAATCTGTTACAGAAAGATTGCTAAAAGCCGCACAAAGGATGAATGGGAGCTGCATGCGACTCTTAGAACAGTGTTTGAGAACCACAGTTCAACCAATAAAACCAAATAAACACCAAAGGCTTGCAGATCCATTGTTGCAGTCTGGTGTTGCAACTCGTAACAATCGCGTTTAGTATGCTATAAAGAGCACACGTAACTCTATTTGGCAAAACCATTAATATCTAGGAAGGGACCCCGAGCAGGAGCTACCTCTCAAATGGCCATAGCTCTAGCTCCGGTCCTAAATTTTGAACTGAGCTCCGGCTCCTGATTTTTATTTTGAACTCCGGCTCCAGGGAAAAATGCTCAGGTCCGACGCTCCGGCTCCGAAGCCCTGGTGGATTTCGCGGTATTTTCACATGAATTCTGAACGAAATATTAGCGTCCCAATGCAAGTGCTTAGTTCAGTGATTTAATGGCTTGGCTCAGCTATTTAATACGTACTTTAAATAAAATTCCGTAATTGACTACCTTGTGTCTGCTTGTCATGCTTGGGGGGCGAAAACGACGTGTCGAGAGCTCTAAAGGGGACGTTGGGATAAAAAAGTTTGAGAAACACTGTAATAGACGGAAAAGGTTGATGTTAAACATCCAAGAATACAAAATTCTTATTGTCGAACGTATGATTCCGCTCAGCAAGAATTCTGGAAGCGAGGAAGTTTTTCACAGCAGACGTCACCAGTGTTTGCCATTAAATATTTGTCTACTTCTTTCACATCCATTTCAGCCTTCCGAGCAGCCTTTGTTTGCCTTAAATAGCGAAATTACCGCTCATAAAACATACGTCTGTGCCCTTATGGCGCTCACCTAATACATCCCTAGACACGTTTCACAGTGCATGACACACTTGGAGAACGCTTCAAGCGTTACCTGCAACATGTATTTTCCATGCAACCAGGTTTTTTAAGGCTTGAATTTGGTGACGGTTTGTCAAGTCATTTTGAGCGACCGCATCTATTTCAGATGAATACCGAGATAGAGTCGTGAAGCGAGCTTTTAGTGTATTTTGGTGGTGGTTACACAGTGAGATTCCACTGTATTTTGAGAGATCGTTGGAAAATGTTGAGAGTGCGTTTCGGTCCTTCAAAACACCTTAAAAAGTACGTCATGAAACTTTTGCTTTTGCATTGAAACTTTTGCATTGCAATAAAAAAATGTGGAATTTATCTTTTTCTTTGTTTGGAAGTAGCTGCCGCATTAGAAGTTATATTTTCGCACAAAATTGTTTCAAATCGGTTGAAAGTCGCTCATAAATTGGTTTGGATCACGCCTGGACAGAACGTTTATGCAGGCCCGTCGCCAGGATTTAGCAGCAGAGGGGGCCAAAAACCAGAAGGGGGGGCCAAATTTTTAAAATACAGTATTGGATGTATGTCGCAACCGGGGGGCCAAACGTG
>JGI24021J15306_10006643_pt1 | contig 13971 bp, 6 predicted proteins | sample Ectturendosymbi1_FD_15306 | JGI IMG/M metagenome (IMG submission 15306) | reverse complement strand
CACCCCTTCCACTGCCTGCCAGTCTCCATCAGCATGCATTATTGCTAGATCGTCAGCATATGCATACTTTCTGGAGATGGTGGTTGGCAGGTCAGTGATGTAGATGTTGAAGAGAAAGGGCGCCAGGACAGATCCCTGTGGGACGCCGTTCTTGAGGCGTCGTAACCTGCTTCTTTTGCGGTTTCCAGTGGTGAGGGTTAAGCTGCGATTGCTAACCATCTCCATGATCATGTGAACCATGTATCTATCAGGTAGCAATTGCAGCAGCTTGCAGGTGAGGCCGCGGTGCCATACAGTATCGTTGGCTGCTGTGACGTCGACAAACACAGCTCCGGCCTTCTTTTTATCTGAAAAGCTATCCTCGATGTTCTGTGTCAGCAGGGTGACCTGGTCTACGGTCGACCTCCCGTGTCGAAAGCCCGCCTGCTCCAGAGGTAGCAATGGGTCAATGGTTGGGTCGACACGAGCATAGATGAGTCTCTCGAGGATTTTAAAGGGGATACACAGCAGGGATATNGGACGGTAGCCTTTTGGTGAGACAGAAGCTTTGCGTTNCAATGCAGTACAGTTGTGAATTGAAAAGCTGCTAGCCAAATACCGAAGGCGTCGTTACTGGAATGTATAACCAATNTAGTATTTTTGTACCAAACCGGTTCAAATCTAGAACTTCTNTTGCATTTTAGCTGTTTGTAGAGAACGCTGTACCTTTCCTGACCCAACATCGGCAATAGCGTAAATGAAATAAACAGCCAAACAGCGTTGTAAATTTACGAAAAAGTTGGCCTACGATAGCATTGCAAATTTTTTGGAAGTTATACAACATTCACCTACTTCTGCTCGTTGCCATCTTTTAATCGTAGAAAATGTGATGGACGTTTCATTGAGATGAGATGGATACTTTTTTTACAGCTAGGTTTTAAGGTTTGGGAGGGGAAGACATTTGGAGGAGGCAAAATTATTGTTGTTCTTATATGTTTGAAACAAATGTTTCTGTGCACACCAAAGTTTAGGGTGCACAAAAAATTTGGGGGAGCACTACCCCAAATGCTCCCCGTGGCTAAGGGCTTGTTTCCACCCATGACGCGAAGACAAATACTAACTGTATAGACATGTAACATCAATAAGACTTGTAGTTTAAACAAAACACTGACGCAGTTTAAAGAATGACGTCTTGGAAAGAATGTAAGAAAGCGTCATTTTGAAGCAGCTTTCAAGATACAGTAGTATATCCGTAACATCGTTTGTTTCATTTAGATTTGACAAACGTCTGTACCTTTGTTGGGCTTAGACTCTACCAAGATGTGCTCGTGAATACAAAGATTGTCAACCCTACAGCTAGGCAGCCTCATACTGTCATGGTCTTAATGTAACAGAAAAAGCAGTAAGGCGTGGTGCATTATGTTGAATGCTTGTCATACATTTATTTTCGGATGAAACCTCCTCCTGCTGTTAGCTGTTGTTTTCTTTATGTCCGAACGCGCAGACGCCGTGACACGGACCATTCGCCAAAACTGCGCAGATGTTAAAAAAAAATCGCGTTGTTGAGTGGCTTTCACAAGGTGAGTAAACAGACGGAAACTGATCCACAGCGGGTCAAGTGAAATTTTGTAATCGTGTACTTTAGAGCGAAGCAGCTTGACTCGCGTCAAAGCATCACAACATTCACCAACCAAGCAGTCGCGAGGCTCATTTCACAGTGATGACGCAAGCTGACGCCGCACATGATTGGTACAAAACATGGGCGTGTCTCATAATTGGAGCAAAGTAGCCACAATTAAAGTATTTTTGTCTAACACGTTAGATTTTTGTAGCAATGCCAAAATGACCTTTTCCTGAAGTATGAGGACTTTCCCATTATCTCCTTAGCAAATGCAACCTGCATCCAGGCCTGCCGACCCGTTCCTGTCCTTATCAATTTGTTTCCGATGCAAATGCTTTCATTTACAATATGCATAAGGTATCAGGAAAAGTAGCAAAAATCAGATAGGTTTGGGAAAAACAGTTTTAAAACTGTACAATTATAGTAAGAACTTCAAATACTCATAAGTACTTTTAAACAACTTTCAATGTTTTGTTTACATTTTGTTCATGCGTAAAAGTCAAAGGTCATGACGGAAACTTCGCTGGCAAAATTTGAGATTTTAATGAATATTAACGTTACGACCTCAGAACAGGGGTTCCCAACCTGGGGTACATGTACCCCTGGGGGTACATTTGCCTATCTGAAAGGGTACATTTATGCTTAGAAATGGGAGGAAAATATATTAATATATTATTTATTTCCAAAAATTTAGACATGTGTCAATGAATGTCACCTCTATAGTTACAAAAATCTGAAAGTTCTATTAAAAATTCAGTGGATTTTGTTATTTTTCTCAGTCTTTTTGTCACAAGAATTTATAGGGGTTTTCGCTCATCTGCTGAAATGCTGAAGGGGTACATGGTCAAAGAAAGGTTGGGAACACCTGCGTCAGAAGAATACCTCTGCTTTTAAATTTCAAAATAGCGAAATATCAATGCACCGCTAAAAGAAGCATATTACAAACGAACCAAATTGTAAAGTACAGTGAAACGTAAATACATCAAGTAAATACATCGATAAAGGAATCGTTTCTGGTGCAGATCAGTTCTTTCTCTTTTAGATTTGAACCTATTTTTTCTCACAGTTTGTGAATTTTCAAAACAGGGAACTTGTGAAACATCAGCCAGCACAATTCTTAAATGATTTTCTCTATAACAAGGTTGAAATGGCACAAGCCGATTTTTCAGAATGTCAGTGTAGAGGTAAGGCACCTACAACTAACCTTGCTCAGACGAGACCAAGCGTCAAGCAACGCTTCGCCGAAATCAGTCAATCTCTGATAAGATAGAATATCTCAAGTGCTTTGATACAACGAACCCACGTGAATCCGTTCACGATTATCCCAACACCTACCTGACCGAACGCACACCCCAGTAGATGCTGACGTCATCCCCCTGCAGGAGTTTCACAGTCATTTTACGTGATTGACTGCTGTTTGTTGTTGGTCAGGATGACGGTGCACTCGACTGGCTGCGCGAGTTAAAACCGCGACATGTTTCCAACTCAGTTTAGGCTCCTGCTCCGGCGTTTTTCACACTTTCGTGAGTAGCGGTTTCCTATCTTTTTTTGCTTTGATGCATCGCGGCCTCCTCGCAGCAAAAACCAGGCGGACGAAGATGACGATCAGCTCATAATGGTCTTCATGAGCTTTCGCTGGCTCGTAATCAAAAAATCTTGCAGTAAAATTGAATCGATGCTATTAACTCTTCTCAAGGGGTTGGTGTTGCGGTGGAAATAGAACAGGCTGGGTATTGCATGTCCTGTGAAGAGTTATTCAGCGTACCACCAAAACAGTAAGAAAGCTTCTACTTCTATCAGGCATCGGGTAAAACAACTTGTTCAAATCAAGGTGAACCTGTATTTCAGAGTCACTCATTCACAGACTTCCCCTCTCCTTCTACGCGTGTCAGCATTAAATTGTGATGTCATCTCTGTCACACCACATACATGTATCACTGCAATCCTATAAATCATCTGCGTAATTGCTATCATGCAGCCGAGCTAATTGTCAGATAACTTAAGTTTTATTGCAGAGCCGGTGCAATAAGCTTTTATGATTGTGGGTGTGTTCTCTCTAAGGTGCGCAACCAGAACCGTCGCCAGAAAGTTTTCAATAGGGGGGCTTTGCAGTCCTGCGGGGGAGCTTTGCGTTTGTGCGGGGGGGCTTGACATTATAAAACTAACCAAAATTCCACTTATTTATAGTGTTTCACTTTCAATTTGGGGGGCTTGGAGATTTGTTTGGGGGGGCTAAGCCCACCAAAGCCCCCCGTGGCAACGGGACTGTGCGCAACTGCGCAGTACCATCAGACCATTTGCGCTGTGAAATCTCATTCTCGCGCACTTGTAGCATTACAATTGAATATCATATATATATTTCACAGCCCTTGTAACGCTTGAAATGCCTACTGGTTGTGTGTCCACATGGTTGAGAAATCAATGCATGCTCACTAAAACAAACATTTACTCAGTGTAAAATTTTCTTAGTGGGGACACTGATTGTGGGCGCTTAATTGAACAAATATGTCAATTTGGTGGAAATATCACATTCGTTGTCACTTTTTGCCTCTGTTGCCCTAAAAATACTGCTGTTAGGCAGAGATCGATCCGAGTTTCCTTTAAAACTTTTGGGCGGGCAAACTTTGTGTGTTGTTTGCGTTTCGATGATGTCACCATGTCCACTCAACCGTAATACGACCTATTTGTAATATTGGCAAAATGGGAGGCAGATTATGGAAATGAACATATACAAATTATCCAACACACTTATCAACAATCGTGACAATTCAGTTCACATAGCAAATCTCTACACTGCGTCTATAGGTGATCCAATGGTAATGTCCATTTTTCTTATTTCTTCTCCGGCTTTATGCTGAGGGTTTTCAACAGTAATGTAACCANGAACTTTGTACATCCACGTTGTTGGGGACAAAAGATATTGTGTCCCCCTTNGTCCAAAACTTGGGGGTCATGTCCCCCCTGAAACTCGGTCCCTGCTATTAGGTCAACCACTCATATCAGACCGGGCAATTTCCCCCGAGATTTTCAAAAACATGTTTAGTTTTGGGTACAACAACAAGTTGCAATAATTTTGCCCTCCCAGAAAATATCGGCTGGTTGTGGACCTGATTCCAATGGTGTCATTTCAAGAATACCAACGTTGGAAACGCATTGGTAGTTGTAGTAGCATATGCTGACTTTTTCCTTGATTTGTAGCATATGTTGACTTTGTCCTTGACTGCGTTCTTGATTGCGTTTCATCTCTCTTTCTTTTTGGGTGTTTCTTTCTGGTTGGAACATGTCTGAAGTTTAAAGAAAAAACGTTCTTGAAACAGTTTGTTATCTCTCAACAATTAATTAAATTTCTGTATGGAAAATGCACAACTACCAGATGAAACTACAACAAAATGGCAGCATACAACCAAAAAACGAATTCAAATTTTACTTCTCTTTCTAAGCGCATGACCTATAGATTTGACACTGATACGGGTGAAATGATAAGTTTGAAGAAAATCCTTGCAGAATGTTGTGGCATCAGCGGAGTTTGAAGGCAAAATTTTGAAAAGGGTCCCATATTTAAAAATTGAGTTGCAGTCTATTATGCTTTGCTTACTGCAGTGTTTTTCAACCGGAGTTCCACGGAACCTCAGGGTTCCGCGAGCGTCTGCCAGGGTTCCGCCGAACCAGACCGAAATTGCCTGGGACGAAATTTGCAAACACAATTCTATGCGGTTGTAGCAATGTGGATACTTGGATCATTGCGTAGGGTTCCATGAGCAACGCATACATTTGCTGAAGGTTCCGCTGCAGCAACAAGGTTGAAAAACACTGCCTTACTGCCGTTCGAACGGCTGTCCGGAGGCAATCTGTTTTTATTTGAAGTACTGCTTTGAAGAAAGTTTGTTTGTTGTTGGAGACTCAGAACAGGAAGTTTCTAGCCCTTAATCGAGGTTTGAGAACAACTCCTGCGGAGTTTCCCCACCAACGTACAGCGCCTCGCTTATAAGATGATAAGAGTAGTCAGTACTCGACAGATAAATATGCGTAGGAGGAAATATCGTGAGAATGTTGCAATAGTTTCGGTCAAATTACAACCATTTCCACATTGTTACACTTTATGCAAACACTTATAGTATAATATTTCCAAACAAGTACTTCACAGTTAAAAGTTCTTCTCAGGATATGTGGACAGTGAACACTGCGCCGCTTGGCAGAAAAACAAAAATCACCGCATTTGGTGTAAATCATGAGCAAAATTTAAATGCTTGACTTTAATATTGGCTGTCTTTTTGCTGCATACATTCTCTTTGCTCAGTTCTGTCAAGAAAGGTTACCTTGGCCAACGCAAACGTTAGTGCCTGGGATTTCAGAGCTGTCTTACATTGACGTTGTGATCAGGTCGACTATTCGAGTTACCAAATGTTTTTCTGTGATCCCAGTGCATGACGTAGTTTTTCTGAGTGGCTATTTTGTGACATAACAAACGTTATTCCCGGTTCTATCAATTGGCAATTACTTGAGAGGTGATATCATAAATGTTATTTATGTTCTCTGCTCTATGTTTGATTGTTTGCATGTGCGCTCTCTCATCCTCTATGCGTAAGTCTGATTCTTGTAGTTATAACCGCAACAACTGTTAGGGCAACAGCCACCTGCCACCCAAGTACTTTATCAGTCCCGTCGGTTGGGCAAAATGCCTGATAAAGTGCTAAAGCGATGACAAGTGTTTCTTGCAAATCAAAAGCGTTATTGAGGTTCTTTTTTACTTTGCTTGTTAAAGGTATAAGGCAGGCCCGTAACCAGCTTGGGACACCAGGAGGGGCGAAGGGTTTTCCGAGAGGAGCTCAAATTTTTTGAACTACGTCAAATATTTTTAAACTATGTCCAACACATTTTACCAGAGGGGGCGAAAAATTTTTTTGGGGGCGGAGCCGCCCCTACGCCCCCCCATTCCGCGATTACTGTGTCGTTTGTTAGGATGTGCTGCGTACTGATGGCACTGGGTGAGGAGTAGTGTCATGAATAAAGAGAGTGATTTGAGATTAAATGTCAACAGATACATGATTTGAACCGATCAAGAACAGACAAAAAACGAGAAATGAACTCTGATGATGAAAAGCAGAGGTTGCAATAGAACAGTTACCAGAGTTATTTTGCTGAAAACACTGCTGAAATTAGACATGAGTTAGTTATGTACAAAATAGAAATACAGAATTGAGAATGCAGCAGTTTTAAAAAACTTTGTTTAATGAAGATGACAACGCAGAGGAACTGCAGTTTGTAAAACCAGAGTTTGATCCGCTAAAGCAAGTATTTTTAAACTTTCTTGTCGGAAGGTCACCTAAGCTATTCCACATCAGTTGGAGGGCCGGAAACAGGGCCCCAACATTGGGAAGTGCTGCCCCGGGGCGAGTCGAAAAGTGCCGCCACTCCCCCAGTTAATTTTGAAAATTTCACTGAAGTGAAATTCCGGGACATTTTGCTAACTGGGACATTTTGCTAATGGTAGGTCCAACCTCAACCAAAATCTGAAACCTAAACCTAAGTCTAACTTCAGGTTCATTCGTGAAAGACCATTTGCTATTCCTTCTTTTCACCAAAAGTGCCACCCCCAGAAAAGTGCCGTCCCGGGGCATTGCCCATCCACCCGCCCCCCTTGTCGGGGCCCTGACCGGACATCTTACGTAATGTGATTGTTTCGGGATATGTTGCGTTCTAACAAATCAGCAAATGTTTCGTAAATATATTATTTTTTCATTATTGAGAAAATGACTTCGCGGGCCGGTTGAAATGTCTTCGCAGGCCAGATTTGGCCCGCGGGTTGTTGTTTGGAGACCCCTGAGCTAAAGCAACAAGGTTTGTTGGAGATTTTTAGGTCTCATTGAACAAACATGCGTAGTTTTAGAAAAAAAGCTCATTACAAGCGTGAGAACCTCCATGATCACCGGTCAAAGTTAGTATTGAGTTATATTCCAGTTAACTGCTGCAGCAGAAGGCAGAGGGAAACTATATATTTAAATTACCTCTCGATCAGCTGTACAAGCATTGAATAAACCTTGTTAAAACAAAGTGCATGTGAAGTATGCTGCAACTTTGACAGTATGCAGTACGTTGAACGCACTTACGTACCGAGTTGCAGTGCTGCTAATAAAGATAAATTTTTAGTACAAATTCGGTTTTAGAGATTACGGTTGCTTTTTTGAAGATATTTGTTTCATTTGTACATTTTATTTTTATATCTAGGGTGTTCATGCACTGCCAGATCAGTGGTTCTCATAATGCTGCTCTCGCACACGTAAAACCACAGCAAAGCACATCCTCAAAATCACGTTCATTAAAAGGAGAAATACCACTTTCCTTTCTAATAGTAAACGCACTTCATGAAATTCTAAATGAACAGTATCTTCTCGTGGCCTCACGTGGCACAACGAGAAAGAAAACTATTTTTCTGTTGACTGCAGTTCACCGTTTCGGTCTGTGGAAAGGAACGATGCCCGTTCAGTCACATTGACAAGATTTTTGAAACTACTTGATGAGAGCAAGTGCATTGATTTTATCTCATTTAATGAGGCAACGCTTGAGCAAGATGAGTTATTTCCGTTTATTTAGCATTTTCTCTTGGTTTCATTAGTAATACTAACATATTTTATGAAGTTGATTGATTCATTTCAAGCTTTGGTGTCCTAGAAAAAAGTGAAAAAATTAGTTAAAGTCAACACTTTGACAAAATGCCAATTTGAGGCAAGCTGTGGCCTTGGGGTTATTTGCGGTCCGCGGAGCTAAAATCAGTGGCCTTGGAAGATTTCTTGAAAATAGCTCCAGTCTAGTGCGCCAAACAACAAACTGGTGAAAGTCAATGTTAGCAGCTTGCGCCAACTCTACAACAACAAACTATAGAAGAAATACTGTGTTATGTAACGAAATTGTCTGGCAAACTGAGCAGAACCACACCTTTTCTTGTCTTCCGTTACCAAACATAATAAAAGGATAAAGAAGTGGGGCCAAGTATGTGTACATGGACAGAAACGCTCTATACCACTTAGGTGCGCTGAGTGCGAAAAATCGACCCATGAACGTGCTCGCGGACCATAAAAGTGGCCTCAAGTGCATTAAAGATGTCGGCGGATGAGATACATTTTGAGGTCCTTCAAATAAGACCGCATTGTTTTTCACCAGCCTGCGAGCCTAGTCCCTTTGAGAACAATTGNATTGGACTGATGAGGGAGAAAAATTATTATTCTNTGGAATCCTCCCTACACCTTAATATTGCTCAACGTTTGCCGGCACGANCATGATTGCCTAGCTGGCTTTACCTGGTTCTTGTTGATGATGGTAAANAATCTGTTGGAGAGTCTGCATTCGACNAACACTTCAGTTTGCACTTGATCTGTTGTTGCGGTCGAAACTGGTGTGCAATTAGTTAAGTCTGCCAGACTTGTTTGCGCGTTGTTGAGACCGAACGCTTCCTGGTGTTATGTTTGTTTGCTGCTGTCACGTGCCGGTCACGTCGACCAATCATCGAAACCTCGATACTTCGCTTGCTGAACAGCGTCTGGAAATTACATACGTGACCAACTGCATTTATGTATTGCTTGTTACCTTTACAAAACCTTAACGAGGTGTTGTTCTGAAACATTCTTGTGGTCAACTTTAAACGATACTGCAGATTAGAAACAAAGCAATTCTTTATGCATGTATTTTCTGTATATGTTTTTTCTTTGTGTGCTTTTGCTGAAGCCATCTGATGCGAAATTCTGATCAGAGGCAAGCTTCGTGAAACTGGACATGTATGTAAAATCATTTCATTTGTTTTGCCAGAGTTTCAGAACCTGACTACGGGAAAGCACCACCTGCTTCTTTCATATATTTGGCCAAATGCACATTGCTGTTCCGAAATACAGCGTTTCTTGACGCTGTTTCCACTTTCCATTCACGTAAACAAAACATTTGTAAAAATAGCGAGAAACAAAAGTAGCAAAAAAGTTCAACACAGGGCTCTTGATGTAGGCAGCCAAACCAAAACATTCTTCATCATGATTCACTTTTTTCCGTTTTTTGCGATGCATCTGCAAACCAATCAAACAAACGATTTAAATGAACGTTCCAAAAGCCACTGAATTAATTGTAAGAAATCAACGATTCAAATGAAAGTCTAACGACCTTTTAAAGGAACCATTAACTGCTTCCATCACAAATACATATTGATTTCAATGAAATCCTGCTGGACGTTTTACAAAACGACTGTTTTTGTTGCCTTTGCTTTGATTCCATCCACAGCAGGCTGATATGGAAACATGCAATAAATACTGAGGTGAAACATCTTTTTTTCGTGAAACTCTTGCTGCGAATCATTTTGACATCGCGAGGTTTTTAAGTGCTTTTACCTCGCGTAGTTGTCCCTCTGCTGTTACAAGCCATTCGCAACCTCTGTTATATTTTCAAGCATTACCTCCTCCGGCGATTAAGTTTTTTCAAGATTTTTGTGTGCGCTGTCATCCCTCTGATCAAACTGGTGACAACATAGCTGTTTTGACACATAATGAGTCAAACTTATTTAGAATCTTGATACATGCTTGGTGATGCAAGAACAGCTTTTGTGATGCAACAGTGTGATTTAGTGACGCAGTCACAATTTTTGTGTAACTGTCTATGTTGTATACTTAACATCAAATACAAGGTGATTTTAACCTTTGACCGATGAAAATACTCCGTGACTGAAAAGTCAGGATGTCTCGCCTGTGATTTGTTTTTGCAGCTGAAGCGTTGCAATCACGCCCGTGTAAGTCGAAATTACGATGCCGTTAGCGCGAATCCGCGGGAGAGAGTCGTAAACGAAACACCTGTGGCGGATTAAACATATGATTTCAGCAAAATCATTGGTGAAATTGCGGCACTGATTCCAGGTATAGTGATCCGACGAAACTATGTTACCTCGTTCAAGTCGCATGTGGTAGACTAAACTTGCACGTGCTATACTTCACGAGAGAGACTACTGACGACAGTCAATATTTTTTAAATTCCGTTCCCTTCAGAATTTTAAAAGTGTTGCTTTTCCGCTTGGATTGAAAAATTAAAGCCACTTATATGACGCTGCTGCCGCTTGACTTCATGTGCTAAAACAATGTTTTTGTCGGAGATATTCAACTGGTGCAACTTCTAAATTAACTGCTGGAATTATATTACCTACAAAAGGATTTGCCGTCTTTCGTAATGAGTACCGGGATACGTGGGCAGAAAGTTCAGGTTCTTCGAAATTTTTATACTTTTGTTCGCTGCTTCAGTTTGATGCAAAAGTTCTTTGTGCCGAAGCGTCTTTGTACCTGGCTGTAAGCGTGCACAAAAACACTGTCGCAACATATTTATCATCATCATGAAGGTCCATAACCTGAACCAGGCATAAAGGCCAATGCGCAGGCAGTCTTCCAACTTTTTCTATCATAGGAAAGCTGCAAGGTTTCTGCAGTATTTAAATTCAGCCAATCCTTGAGCTGGTCCAAGCACATTTTTCTGGGACGTCGTCGTGCGTTTTTGTCACAAATTTTTTCACAAATAGCCAAATGTTCTGGTTTTTTGACCTGATAATGTGTCCAAAAAATTCGAAGTGCCGTTTCTTTATTGTTTTAAAGAGATTTTTTCTTGATTGATTTGGATTAGGACTTGTTTATTTGTTTTCTTGGCCATGTAAGAAATTCTTTGCATTTTCCGGTAAAAGCACATCTCAGCAGCTTCCAAATTCTTAATTAGTGCTACAGTTAGTGTTCGCGACTCACAGCCGTGCCGCAGAACTGGCCAGACGTAACATTTCAGGACTCTTGTGCGAACACTCACAGATCGATTTTTACTTCTTAAAATATCATCAAGTGTCTTGAAGGATTATTTCCTCATTGCAATACGTGCTTATGACATCTTGCATCGCTGGTGATCCATGATCCTAAATACAGTACTTGAACTTCTCAACTTGATTCAAGGTGATCCCATCAATTTTGATTTTGCACATCGGAATGCATTGTGATTTCGTTATGACCAGGGGTGCAGTGTTAAAAAAAGGGGTGTGGGAACGCCGTTCCCACACCAAATAAAAACGAAGATTGCACCAAATAGTTCGAATAAAGTGAGCATTCGCCTACAAGGATTTCCACACTGGATCTTCCTGTTTGACTGTAGTGTGGACTTTTGACTAGCAGTGCGAATCTGCGTGTTATTAGCGCATCTGTGAGATCGAAGTCATGTTTTAATGTAATCTAGTGCAAAAAGGTGTGGGAACGCCGTTCCCACCCCACTACACCCCTGATTATGACCATGCACTCTGCTTTCTTTGTGTTTATTTCCATTCCGTTATTTGTACTACGGAAGACCACCTGATCTATTGGTTCTTAGAGCTTGTTTTCTGATGTTGCGAGCAGAACAATATCGTCTGCATAGCGATTATTGTTGATGTTGGTGCCACCAATTGTAATTCCATCAAGGTGATTCCATCGATTGTAAAAATATTTATACCCGATTATAAATCATTTTGCGGCTTCTTCATCGTTGTCTGTTACTTGGCGATAGATCCTGAACTTAGTAACAAGTGGGACGTTTTCCACGATCGCATTAGAAATAATAGTGCAAATCCAAAAATTTGAAAGAATTCCTGCAATGCATCTGCTTTCATCGTCAACTAAATTTGAATATATAAAGTTTACGACTTCAACCACGAAACAATTCACCTTTGTTAAGTACGTCCAGTTTTACGCTTGCTTTGTTTTTATTTTGGATCTACATTGCCCGAATATCGTTGACGGAAAAAACATTTGGACTGTTTGCATGACATGATATATTGCAAATTTATGGTTTTTGTTGTTTACGATACCCTGAACTGAACTTTGTTTTTGAAGCTGTTGCAGTTTCAAAAATTTCCAATTAACATCCGCATAATTACCACCAAAACGTGTTGATTCTAAGTGAAGTTACACACTAGTTACAGCTTCCTATAGTAGGCAGTGGTGGAATACCGAGTGCGGCTTGCTGGCTTTCGCGGAAGACCCGCTTTTCTATGGTGGCTCATGCGTGACACCCTAAACAAATTTTGTTTCTGGCATTTTTTTGAAAAAAAAACAACAAAAAAGGGTTTCAAAACCTAAAACAATTTTACTTTCGTGTCGAAAATATTTTCACTTCGCACATTTTTTCTAAATGAAAACATTTTCGTTTTAAAAAAAAGTATTTTCGTTTCGGAAACACGTTCACTTTGTTTCGAAAACACTTCGTAAAAAAATCGAAAAAAAATTGCATCAGTTTTGTGGTCGTGGCCCCATGCGTGCCACCCTCTGTTTAGGGCCAGTGTTTCCACGTGAGAATGCTTGATTTGCAGATTCTCCTCTGTCGATGTCTGGCTCCACTAGCTCGCGATCGTATTGCGCGTACGTGTAGACTAGTCTGAGTCTTCCCTTGTTGTGATAACCTNTGCTTGGGAAAATGTCTTTGNGGGATTTGTGACANAAGACGTATAANTTGTGGCTTAGAGTAAGTGAATGGTATCTTTTTNGCCAAGAGAAGCGGATGGATCGTGCGCATGGGGAGTGGTGGTTGTGATGCAGTCAGTCAGTGCTGGAATATGCTGACCTGTTGTCTTGGTTGAAAAGTTGAAAGCTGCTTCGTGATTTTAAGGAGCCGAAATAATTTTATTGGGGATCATTTGTCAAATTTGCAACTTGTACCTGCCAAATTTCAACGTTTTTGGCAATTTAGGCGGAAAATTGTTAACTGAAAAATTGAAGGGTAGCCTAATTGCTCCAGTTTTGATAACCTCCAAATATGTAACGGGCTCCATGTGGCAAAGTTTTCGACACAGTTCTGTGATACTAAAGTAATAGGCAATGTCGATTTTGCTGATAGGAAGTGACGTTTGTCCAAGTAAAGGCAGGTCGCGGGGGTCGGCTTCCCCCCCGCTTGAAAAAGTTCAGGACAAACTCTGTTCCAGGGCAAGCGCAACTTGCTCAAAAACCCTGAATGATAAAAAATATTTCAATACAGTTAATTCAGGGCAACTCTGTTTTTCAGGGCAAGTGCAAGTTGCTCAAAAATCCTGAACGGTGAAAAAATTTTCAATACAGAATATATTCACTTGGGGTTGATCCGTGTAATTTGGGCTAGTGTAGTTTGTAATCTGGACGAAAGTCGTTACTGGTTATAACGACTTTGATCTGGACCAAGCCCTCGTTTTCTGTAAAAATCGAACAATCGAATGTCGGTAGGTCAACAGCTTGATATAAGAATTCGGTAACTCTTTCTTTGTTCGTTTTCGAGTTTGCGCTGGGTGTAAAGATGATAGATTTTTTTGATTGACAGGAGTTTTAATGCCAGGTTTTTCGTGCGTTTTTTAGAAATCATCAGTTATCTGTTGCAGC
>JGI24021J15306_10006642_pt1 | contig 13973 bp, 5 predicted proteins | sample Ectturendosymbi1_FD_15306 | JGI IMG/M metagenome (IMG submission 15306) | reverse complement strand
GGAGCGCACACATTCTATAACATCTGTACTCGCATGTCATGGCATTTCGTTTTTTAGCCCTGATGAAGACAGTTGTATCAATTGTCGAAACGTCGGCAAGTTTTGTAACGTGTTTTTATGTTTTTAACGCCAGTAGAGCCTGATTAAAGTTTGCTTAAAAGCTGTATATATCCTCACATTCGTCGATTTGTTATTGTGTTTTCAATTTTAATTGTATTTTCGATATACCACTGGTCTAGGTGCAATAAAATGAAGGTAATGTTGCATCTGCGCAAAACATGAAGGTTTTTGGTTTGTTTGGCAGATAATCCTTTCCAAATATTCAACACGGTATCAACTCCTTTAAGCTATTCCCCACTTTTCTGTGGCTGATTTGCTTACATCATCTTACGTCTTATCAAAAATATTGGTTGTAAACCTGCTGTATTTGTAGTTTCAAGTTCTGTCTTTTTTGGTTGGGAAAAAGATTTGGGAAAAAAACTGGTTGGGAAAAAGACAGGTTTCAAGTGGAAGCTTACTGATAATTGTCGTTTTCTATAAATGAATTTAAAAAACTTGAGTACGTTTCTGCATTTCTTGTTTTCCAATTGACACGAAAAGGAGATTAAAATAGAGTTAAAGAAGCTTAAAATCGTCCACATTTTCGGGCAAACCCACAATCTGGCAATAAAATCATCAGGCAATCGCGAAGCTCACCAAATGTCTTCTACAACTCACGACAATTTATTTTAAAACATACATTTTTCTTTGTTTGAATTTGCAACAGAAGTTTCTAACTTTATAGTCTTTTTTATTTTGCAAACATCATCACACTTTTAACACACCTGCCGACGTATATACTTACAAGTCGGCTTCGTAGAGTTCTCTGCAGTTCCAGCAAAAATCATTATCGTGATTATGAGAGACATACCCATGACGATGTAGTTCTGTGAAAACAAGTCCTTAGTCGTTGAATTGAATAAAACGCTTTTATTTACAGTAGTTTCGCGTATGTCCACCCAACGAAGAACGAACAACTGTGCAACAACAAACGAGCAGAAATGTGTCAATACACATCAGTGTTTTTCGGCTCTGAATAGAAATTTGTTTCGGCTTTATAAATACCCAAGAGATAAAGCCTCATCACACTTTTTGTTTCCAATTGTTAAATAAACATATCTGCATTTACATAAACTTACATGTTGCCTAGGGAGAGGCGACAAACGAGTACAGTGAGGGAAAGAAAAATGGGACAACTTCAACAGTTCCAGCATTTTAAAACTTTTGGCAATGTAACTATACAGCAGTCTGTTTGAATAATAGCTGAAGATGCCTACTCAGTAGATGAGCTATATACTCTGTTAACATCATAATGTCTGAGTTTTGGTTGTGAAAGGATTCCTTTCGATACAGTGAGTATGTTGACATCATAATAGCGTTTCAAGCGGAATATCGCTGTAGAGAGCAATGGTCCCCAATCCCGGGCCACGGATCAATTGGTACGGGGCCGCGAAATTACAAAATGTATACTGGTGGTGACACCACTCGCTTTGTGGGCATGTGATTAGTCGATTCTTCCCATGGAAGCACTGTCAGAGGAGAGCTTGTGAGTCTTAGGGGGCACGCAAATATGCAGCAGCTGCATTTGATGGTTCAAACTGGCAACTTCATTTCAGCTGTTGAAAAATAACAACCATCACAGAGTACTACCGGGCCGCGGTAAAATTGTCAAGGGTTGACCTGTCCGCGGTTACAAAAAGGTTGGGGACCACTGCTGTACAGCAGTGGTCGGCAACCTTTTTTCACACTGCAGACCGGCTTCAGCCTGGCATTATTTTGCGGACCGCCCCGCAATAAAATAATTAATGTTTGACACATGCAAATTTATTACAACTCGTAAGTCATCATGGCAATGATGCAGTGAGAGATCTGGGTTTGCTTTGCCGCAGTAAGATCCTCGGACCTTAGGGATTATGGTAGCCAATGGCACCCGCAGTGTGTTCCCTATTTCAGTCGTTGCAATCACTTTTGGACCAACTTGGCTTTGGTTTCGCACGGACTGGTAACAATTTCTTCACGGACCAGCACCTGGCCGCGTCCCGGTGTTTGCCGACGTCTGCTGTAGAAGATGTAATTGTTTCATTTTAACAATTTAGCCTGGCAATGTTACATCTCGCCTGTGGTGTTGTATTGTTGCTTAACTAGCAGGAAATCCAACACGTTTTGCCTGCTTAAAATGGGCAGAAATCCTCATTCGGTTCAATTATGTCGGACTCGCATGGTTATTCTTTAGCAAGAATAGTATTCAGAATTGACGATGAACATATCAAAACATTATGAACGTTTAAATAAGAAGCTAGAAATTCGCGTGTGTGTTCATCATTGCGATAGTCATGCATGGCTCCGATGCATGTCACAGGTTAACAATATTCACATCAGTTTTACAAAAAAAACTAGGTTACCGTCCTGGAATGGCCTGGCAACAGTCCCGATCTCAATAACATTGAAAATTTGCGGATCAAAATGAAGAACAAATTTGTAAGTCTGCATTCTACTAGTGGTAAAAACATGTAAAATGCCGTCAAGTATGTTTGGATTAAGGCATCAACACAGGGTTTTGCAAGGAAGATGCGGACAGCTGTTACTGACAGTGCTTCAAAAATTTTGTGAACACACAAAATATTGACATTTTGTTCATGAAAATTCTATTTCAAAATATAGTGGATATTTGACTTATTTTGGCAACATCAGTCTTGATTGTTAGGTGCTGCTTTCACTTTTTCAAACGAATTTCTTTAAATCCTTTAAGTGTTTTTTGTCCACACATAATATAACGTTTTAGACGATGCTTAATAACATTTTGAAGTAGATTGCTTGTTGCGCATACCCTTGTCTATTCTCATACGAACTGTGGCACTTTTGTAGAAATGGTTGTTTTTAATTAAAAACAAATAAATTAAATGGAGCTAGTAGAATAAAAATCAAAATTCAGTTGGTAATGAAGTCTCCAGAGAATCCTGAAAAATTAATTAAACTTTCCGCGTTTGCCATTTCTGTTTTTGCTTTGCTGAATTCACAAGTTTCCTAATTCTACAGTCAATTCTAGCTTTAGCGCTAGCTGTAAACTCCATCCTGTTTTCTTGAGTAAACATCATAGAATCTAAAGTTATAATTGCTGGATTGTGGTTGGTTGACGTTTGGTACAGTTACTACGACATTTTTATAACAACAAGCTTGGTTTCTTCTACAGACGTGCTAGTGTAATGTTCCTAGCACAGTGATGAGGAAAGGCACTTACGATCCTTGAGAAATAGAAAAATTATAACACAAGATGTTTTCAATGACAATCGATATACTTTCGGCCAACTCTTTACATTTAAATTTTTCAACATGTAAGTTTATGTAAATGCAGATATGTTTCTATTTGAATAAGGACTGAGGATGCGTAATTTTACGTGAAATCGATTTCCTATTAAAAATTTGTTGATCGATTCCTTGTTTACACCCATCTTGGAAAGTACATACTTGAATAAATTTTTATCGTTACGGTTTGCAAAGTACCTGTCAATAGAAAAACCAAAGGTCTTACGGTTCGCAAATCGCCAATAAACAAAAAGCTGAACGAATAACAGCAAATTAATGCTAGAAATACACGCCAAAAATTTTAATCTCTTCATTCAAGAGATTTGGGCAACTCATACACCATCACAAAAATATAGCATTTTGTCGGTCGTTACTATTACCCCGTTTAATGTATGAATATTTGTATAAAATAGTAACAGAAAGTGACGCACTAACATCGTGACTGCTTTAAAGCTCTTCAGTAAATTTTTGCTAAATATGGAAACAATCCACATGGGTAATTTTTCGTGCTTTTGAAAAATATCTGACCGTCTCTGTTTGCAGAACTTTATTTGTAAAATTCAAAGCAAACCAGCACTGACTACACCCGTTCCGCGATCATGTACCTGTGCAAACAGTCGAAAAGATGATCTGTCGTTGCAAGACTGGTATCTGCTTGTCTGCACCTCATAATGATCAAGAGACGTGTGACACATGTGAAGCTAAAAGTGCATCAGTAAACCGAAACGACTGCTTATTTCCGCAAAGTTTCTGCTGTCAGTCAGATAATTTCCAGATAATGCAGCATCAAACACTTTGCATCGTATCCAGTCCTGCAAGCGAGAAGAACATCCTACCAGCCTTCAATCGCGCAAACATAGCTAACTGTTGACTGGCAGTACATTTCCTACTGGCCTGCTACGCGATGCTCCCAGGTTATTGTTTCCTCCTGTTTTAACCTAAGCGTGACAGCGAATTTCCTCAGTGTTGTGAAGTTCATGCGAGCTGTCAGCTGTCGCCTTCACTTGTACAACGCGCCTACGCCGCGGTCCCTTTCACACAAAGCAGGCTGCAGGTAAAGTTGTTCAGCACAAGCAAATGCAGTTCGTATGATGGTGGAAAGGTTTCAACAAATAAATTCAAAAGGCACTTCTTGCACAATGCATTCAACACAAACAAGAACTACCAATGGCACTCACCCTCATCCGACCCATGTTGTTCTTGATAACGAATCTTCCAAGGCAGAAAGCTAAGCTGTACTGAAAAAAGGAAAAACTATTTCAAAGGCTTGTAAAAATCATCAAATTGTTTATGGTCTACGATATCTTGCCTGATGGCAAGAACGTCCCTCACTATCTTCACCAAACAGTATCTCAAACTACAGTCGGGGTGCTCGGTTCGATTTTTTCGGCAAATTTAAACCGCCGTCAATGCTTACTCCCCAGTGAGATCCAACATCAGCACACGTGCAGCGGCGCCTAGTTCGTCGCATAGCATGTGCGAATGTACGAAGTAAAACCTCCCTACCTCGATAATGCTTTTTGGGATGAGCGAAGCGATGTGACAAGCGACAAGCAAACCAACGATCATTTCTGAGAATGTGAAGTTGCGAAGGGACATTGTTTTAGTCGTGGATGAATGGGTATGACACATCAGACTTTCCTATTGAAGTAACGGACCGGAATGAAGCTGGAATGTTTTTGTAGCTCATCAACGTTATGCTAATGACAAACATTGCAAAAAACATCAAATTAACACAATTACGGATTTGAGAAGTCGTCCAATATTTTGTTAGTTAAATAATTTTTGTATTTTTGTCAATGCAATCTTTTAACATCACCAAAAACAATTTTTATAGAACAAAAATGCATAAAAAAAGAGATTTCTTTATTTTCTGTATAGTTTTCTCACGGGGGCATGACCAAAACAATATACGTTACTGCTTTTCTTAATTCTCTAAAATTGAAACTTGATTTTCAACAACAAGTCCGTACCCTTAATCAGTGTTCAGCAGGGTTACTAAAGTTAGATTGCGGTCTGGAAAATTGGACAGTTTTAGCACATATGTACTGTATTGCGACGTTTCAGTATTTTCAGATAGAACTAAGAACAAAATGTTGCTTTACTATGCATTCCCTGAAGTTTTAAAAAAGATTGACATTGACCGACAAATCGAAAAGCTGCTGATAACGCAGTATTTAGTTGATATTGCCAGCATTTAGTTGATATCAGAACAGGACAACTGTTAAAACTTCTGGTTTTAGTCAAAACCACAAAATCGAAGACAAGCACTGAAATCGGAGAAACAATTTGATTGCGTTCATTACTTCCCTTACACAGAGTACGTTGAATTGTACCTTACCCAAAACACTGTACTGTAGGTTCATTAAAACATTTGGTGTACTTGCGAAACCAGATGGGTCAGGTTTTAGTTGCGAACGACTCTTTCTGCACACAATTGAACGTCTTTCATCATGGAAAGGTTGATTTAGTGAGCAACAAAAAAATGCAGTGAACTGTTTGATCAGTTATAAGAAAAGTGCAAACAACCTTCAAGTAGTTCTGATATAGCATTCAAAAAATGTTTGGGATGATGTGTTAGGTCTTATCAACAACAACAAAATTTTGTGGAGAGTTTAATTATCTTCAGATCCCTCATCCTTGCCTACGCTTATGTGGAACTTCAGGTTGTCTGTTTCAGTGGATTGATTTTCCCTATTTAGACGACGTCATGCTTTTGCATCTGTGCCACGGCAGTAATCGTATAGACACATTTTTGGTCCGGTTTTCCGACAACAACATTTGCGTTTCAACCCTACTGGCCACCGGTGTTTGAAAATGGGATCGTGGTTTAATTTTTTCGCAAGCATTACATAAAATAAAACCAAATTCCAACGATGATTGACGCCATGATTGGCGTCAGTTTTGCTTTTTGGCTTCGGTAACAACAGCATTATGTTCATAGCCAGTGACGGATTTACGCATAGGCCAAATAGGCCATGGCCTAGGGCTCGCGCCTTTGGGGGCCCCGCGCAACTCTTTCCTATGACGACTCAATACTAATTTAAAATTTGCGGAACTGCGCAGAGGCATATGTTCGTAATTTACTTTGAAACGAGCGAAAATGTAAATGTCTAGATCGGTGGTTCTCAACCTTTTCGCCGAAATGAGACAAATTTAGCCCTACGATTTTGTTAGAGCTGTTTTTTCGGTCATAGACGGAAAAGATTTTGAAACAACCGAAAAAAATTAAGGCATTTCGGTCAGAATGTCTGAAAATATAGGCAAATGAACACTGTTACGGCGAGTTTTAATACAACTGTGAGACAAATGAAGGAAATGTTTCATGGACCAAAATGTCTCAGCAAAAAATGACCGAATTGTCTCAGCGAAAAAGAAAACCCAGTAATAGAAAGCTAAAAACAAAAAAAATTAATTTAACCCAAGTAAATTGACACATTTGTTTTATTGCAGAACGAATTCTATTCTACAAACTATTACAGGTCTTATTGAAGGCAGCTGAGAGCCGCACAAAGGTTGCTTGGGAGCCCCATGCGGCCCTCAGAACCGCGGTTGAGAAACACTGGTCTAGATAGACTCATATCAATACCGTAACAATACGATAATATTGTTTGCCAAGCAATATGAAAATGACAATACTGTTTTTCATCGGAGTTCTGCAGTGTCTGGCGGTCTAAAGAATAAAAAAGAAAGAATAGTACTTACTTTATGTTCCATCTTCCACTGACAAAGGCTCGGAACAACGCAAGACCGCCAGACACTGCAGAACTGCGATGAAAAGCAATATTGTCATTTGTCAGGATTGGATGCTACGTGTGGTTGTTACCAACTAGACTGCCCGCAAAAAGAGATAGCTTGTTGAAGGTCTGTATATTAGTTAAATCAGCTAGAACAGTTTCTCGTGAGTAATACTTGGAAAAACGCGTCCACATTGGGCTTACTTCATATGGTTAGCTTAGGGTGTTGCGACAATGCTTAGCAAAACTTGTTTTCATGCTGTTTGCCATCAGCCTATAGCATTTCCAAGCAATACAAAAGGTAGAGGAATAAATCTATATTTTGTATTGCTTGGAAAATGACAACTTAAGAACGGCATAAATAAACCCTGTTTCCGCCGAATGGATTGTGCTTGTTTGGTCCATAAAATATGTGGTTACTACAACAAAGGAGTTTACGTACGCTAATCACATCGACAACTGGACGATATTTTCGAGGACGGCAACACACTCCCGCATAAAAATGTATATATCCGAAAAATAAACCTGCAAAAAAGCAAGAAATCCCGGAAATTTAACGAAGAGAACTTCTGACTTACACGAAAGAGCTATAAGTTCCAAAAAAAGATCACATTGCCATTTGTTCTTGAGAAGAATACAGGAAAGGCTTTAATTTCTGTTGAAGAACTAAGGTAATCGTAGAACAAAAGGCGACACTACAAAAATAGATTTTTGAGGGCGCTGTAGAATTTTTCCCGCCTCTTGTAGACTTTTGCCTCTCTGTTTATTATGTCATAAATGTCAGTGAAACTTTACCGTGAACTTCGTGGCCTCAGCCTTTTTACCAGCCGCATGTTGAGATGTTAACTGAACGCGGCACTTGAGAAAGAATTTGTCGTGATCCGCCAGAAAAATCATGGTGGTATACTGTTTGTGTTTTCGCCAAATTCAGTGGTTTTCAAACTTTTTTATGCAGCGAGTAGCGATCCATTTTGCAAACCAGTTTAAGCTAACGACCCATTCCGAAAATTTTCAGTCGGGCATGTGTAATGTAGTTGTGTTTGCACAATATAAAATCATACTGACATTCATGCACATGGCAGCATTGCAGTGAGAGAGACCCTTACGTATACAAATCACTCCACAGCACAGCTCATTGAAAGCTAGAATAACTCCCAAGTTGGCTACCGCATTCAGATATCTAATTTACAAACACAGCACATTCTTACGTCACAAACTTATTCGTGCGTTGCTAAAATGTACTATATTGGTCATAATCACACTCAAAACGTTTTAATGGTCATAATCACACCTAAAACAATTTTGACTGAAAAAGGAGGCTATCATTTTTGCCAGGTGATCCTATTATTTTGGCTACCACAAAAACTGCTTCCATATACGAAATGTAAAATAAAGAAGTAATTATTGATGATTATTTCGTCAAAAGCTCTCTCAACCCCTAGAAAATGGCAAACGACCTGCATGGGGTCGCGGCCCCAGGTTGAAAACCACTGGCCTAGTTAGTTATTCACGTGTGCACAAGTTTATGTGGAACTGCAACTGCTTTGCATGATTGCTGGCTGCAGTTAGGCGTGGCGTGAACGCTATTATAAACTGATTCTCTGTAGCGAGGCTACGTTTGAGGCGGGACTGCTACAGGGGCAGGCCCGTAGCCAGGTCTTAAGGTTTGGGGCAACATAACACATTTCTAGGGGGCAAGATTTTTGTGTTTAGTACATGTTTTATTAAAAATTTTCTGGGCACAACAAAATTTGTGGGGGCATTGTTCCCGAATGCCCGTTTTTCGGACAAACGGCCAAACAGGTCACACCTGCGTGGGGCCCCAAAGAACTTAGATGGCCCAAGGCCCCGCGCTCCCTAAATCCGTCCCTGGCCATAGCATGTGTTTGAAAATATGCTTTCTCCAAGTCTTGCTTTAGTTCTTCAGCACTTCACCCGTAAGCTTTTGCTTGCAATTTACAGGACTGAACATGCGTCAATGACGTGAAATCGATTTCGTAGCAAAACACTTTGCGACCATATTTGGCTGCGTCGCCCTTGTGGAGACTTGTTGCCAAATGACGATATTAATGAAAAAGTCAGATAGAGTGCTCTATATGTAATAAATTTGTTCCAAGCACAGCTTCATGAAAGTGAGCATTAACTATAAAAGGTCCCAAATTCTGCATTTCTGATACTTTATCTCGACTTGTGTAATATTTTGCGGTCAACATGAAAACAATGTGGCTCAGATTTGTGTGAGTGTGGCAAGGTGCAGACTGCATGGCACGCCGCATCCTGTATGACTTTGCCATATTTAAACCTCCGTACCACATCTGTGAGGTGGACTATCTTGCTCTTTTAGAATATCTTGTTAAATCAAAGTTTTGACCAACATGAACTCATGACCAGTGAATACGAGAGAAGATGTACACTAATAGTAGTAAGTTTCAGGTTTCTGTTATTCTCCATTGGCTTTGTCACGGGAAAATAATTGTGAGCATGCAGAAAAATCTAAGTATGCTTTCAATTAATGATAGCTAGAGCAAATTTGTCAAAATCTATGAGCTTCTATCTTCAATTCGAAACAGTGGTTGTAAACTCTCCCTTATTATCATTTGAGTACGTTTGTATTTTACTGACACCAGTTATGACCTGTTATCTCGAGAAGTCCAAAGCTCCTATTGCACTTTTTGTCCTTTTTTAAACCTCCTAAAACGCTTTCGTCGGCCATGTTACGTTATATAAATTTTAGCATCATTGTATTACCGCACAACTCCCTTCCATACAGGCGCGGATTTACCATTAGGCTAAAAAGGCTTGAGCCTAGGCCCCCCAATTTCGGCGTGCCCCAAAATTTTGGGAGTAAGGACAATTTCCAGCATTTCTGTAGGCAATTTTGTTTGTATTTTTGTTTTGGTCCAACGTAGGTTTTTTTATTACTCCGCTAACAAAAGATCTCTATAGCAGGGGTGGGCAAATTTGTTCAATAGAAGAGTCATTGGCAGAAAACCAAAAACAACAGCCAGCCGCAAAATCAGTTTGTAGTGTCAAATACAGTTCAATAAACAATGCAGGTTTTACATAAAACGACCTACAACAAATCGTATAGAGTCCTTGGCAACTAACCGTAACCTTACGAATTCGTGTAAATTAGTTGATAAATTAAAGAAACATTTAATATCAGGCGACAACTCGCTATCAATTTGAAATATTGCTATTCAGCTAGAAGAGCAACACAAAATATATCGGCGAGCCGCAGTTTGCTCACCATTGCTCTAGAGCAGGAGTGGGCAATTAATTTGGCTCGGAGGCAACTTTGAGAAGGCCGCGTTGAAGCAAGTCTCAGTTCAAGTTAGCCTCAACACTAACGTTTACTGTGATGAGTTGGAGGATATTTCAGATTTGATTATTTCCCTGAACGCTTCCGTGGGCCGCATGTGGCCCAAGGACCGCTATTTGCCCACCCCTGCTCTATAGTACATAGAAGAATGAGCGCGAAGGATTGAAGTGAATGACGATGAGCATTCTCTTTTATTGCGTTGGGAATTGGTTATTGTTACGTATAATGTGTGGAACAAAACGCCTGAATCAATTTTCAGATTACACGAGACATACCTTCCAGAAGGGCCCCCAATTTAAAATAGCCTAGGCCCCCGATAATGAAAATTCGCCTTTGCCTCCATAATGTACGTATACTGGAGTCACACCCGAGCCGCCGAGGGTGTCACATGTGGAAGCTGCAGAATCAACTGTTCGTTCTTTGCGGACAATTTGCCGTGCTGCTTGCATCATCTGGGCCAGACTTTCGACATGCCTTAGATTGGTTTGCAGCTGCGGGCGATCAAGTTGGAATGCAAATTATCGAAGTTCAAGCACCTTGTGGTTTTATTCACAAGTGATGGAATGGAAGGCGAAACAAAGAGATTGACACGTGGGTTGGTAAAGCAAATGCAGTATTGCAGAATATCCATCGTTTCGTGCATGGTCACAAAAAGAGAGTTTCAAACACCGGTAAGCTTTCAGTTTCATTTTTTTTTTCTTGTGCCGATCCTCATCTAGGGTAATAAGCCTTGGCTCATAATCGAAGAAGTACTGTTCCAAGTACAAGGGACAGAAGTGAAAAATGCACAGCTGTGAAATTCGTAATTTCCGTGAATACCGAGCCGTTTCTCTTAATAGAGAGACCCCAGCTACAATGGTTCGGCAACGTGAGCAGAATGCCCCAAGAAAAACTTGCGATGGGAACCCTATTGGTTACACCCATGCGAACACGCTCCAGAGGCCGACGAATGACTAGGTGGAATGATAGCATCTCCACTCTGGCTCGGGTCACGCCTAGCAGTGGAGCCAGCAGAAAGACCAAATGTTGCTAAAAACATTCGAGGTGTTTCCAGACCACCCAGGCGATCTTCACCGAGTGAAGGCAGGCATGAAAATGAATGAATGCAATACTACACGATAACAATGAAAACCATCAGTTTTCATGTGAACAAAAACGAAGTGAAAGCACACAACAAAGCAAATATTTTAATAGCACGTCTTTTAATTTTTCATGCTTGACTGCCAACCTCAATACTTTGTTTCTTTGAGGAAAATATTTAGTATTAAGATTATACCATATATTGGGAATATAATAGCAAATAAAAAATCTCTACATAGCAACATGGCAGGATCTTAGATGGTTTGCTAAGAAGTTCAACCGTATGCTTACTATGGACAACATTGGTATTCGTTATAGCATGCAAGCCTCGTTCAACTTCCTATTCCGCGCGCGTTAGGGATATAAATGTCTGCACTTCTGCACAATAACATTAGCGTGGTGAAATAAAGCTGTGGTGCTGCAAAAGACGTAACAAGCGATACGCTGACGGCATGATGTCTTCCTGGATGTCCAAGCCTGAAATCCTTGATTAGCGGGAAGTCTATTGAGTTCAAACGAGCACTTCTTTCACGCTGCCATTATTTGGTGTTCCAGGAAATGGACCAAATTTCAGGAAAACTCCTTTGAGTTGCACATCGCAAACAAGGCGGATACAGAAAATTCTTATACCACAAACAAATTCCGTGTACTGTTTGCCTTTGAATAAAATAAGAGAATTATCTCACTTTCAACACGCTGTGTTTACCTACTTACCAACCAATTTTTTGTTTGCAGAAAGTCACAAACGATATTTTCATTTTCAATCTCTTTATCTCGATACGCGTGGTCTAAAGAGGTTTCGAAAAAGATCAAATAATTTGAACGTCCAAGGATGGATACACACGCTAAAAGAGAATCAAAGAAAATCTGTAGACAGCGATATTAAAATCTTGTGCAGTGAGCATTTTGCCTGAGCTGATCGACAAGCTGAGCGTCTGCATGTGTTCTCAAAACTTCTATGATTTTTCTGTATGGGAAACAAATGACCGAAATCAATTCTACTGAAATAATGAAAATACCTATTTTGTTTAGGATATTTTCAATACTTTAGTCGCTTTTTTTCATGACGACCACTTTGTAAACTTAACGTACAACAAACGTTTCCAAAAATTTTTGTGCTTCTATGGATTTTGATACGAGTATTGCGTCGTATAAAAAGAGAGCAGATTACTTCGCCTTCTAAAATAACTTTCCACGAAAAAAACTGCGACTCCTTTAACTAACAATTCTCTGCCTACTGTTTTTAAGATTCGTAACTTGTGTACTCGACCATACACTAAACGTAATAACGTCATAGAAAAATCGCATTGTTTCGTTGAGGACCTTTTGGAAGGAGCAGAATGTTTAAGAAAGCTCCTTAAAATTCATAAAAGAACAACAAGAGTTTTGCACTTAAATACGCAAAAAAGGTCATATTTTGAATGTATTGTAGGAAGCGCTATGAGTCAGTACACTTCAGGAAGTTGGCAACAGAAGGATAAGCAGAAAGGTCTAGAAAGAAAGATGACCTATAATAAATCAGAGTAAGGATCAAAACATGTTCTATGAAAACACGGCTGTGAGACGACATTTCCAACATTTTAGCAACTATGATTGTCGAAAAAAAAGCTGAGGAAATATCATAAACTTTAACGAAAAATATGTTACTAAAACGTGATAGAGTCAATAAAAGTAAACCGTGTTAGTTGCAAGAGGTAGACGCAATCCTTGAAAACGATTGCGTTGATAAATCATCGTCAAATGGCTGTACTTAAGCACTAAATGCCAGTGATGTGCCCGAGTCATATTTGTCGAGTCAGAGTCATCTGAAAGCCAGAGTCGAGTCATGACTTGGTCGAGTCGAGTGACAGGAAGTTTATCCCAACCTTGCTGCAAGAAATATACTTCCTTGTCTTTCACATGCCCCCAAAATGACCAGAGATGAACATGGACTTTGATATTTTACAATTTCTGCTTAACCAGATTTTGATTGGATTTGATAATGTTCTTTAGAACTTCTCTGCAACTTTCAGTTCAGTTTTGGGACTGCAGATTACTGCATTGAAAAGGTTGGTTCAGTGGAGTTTCTCAAATCCGTCGCGATTGTATATTGTTCGTTTAAATGTTGAGCCTTGCCTATGACCACTGACCAGCGAAACAAGACTGCTGTTTTATGTAGCCCAGCGTGGTCCAACTACAGGCCCGCGGGCCACATGTGGCCCCCGGACAAAATTTTTAAGGCCCGCGAGCTTTCTCTGTATTTATTATGTGTATGTTGCAGTAGGCAATTTTAATTAGAACAAGCATATCATCTGTTAATAATAGTGCCGGCAAAAAAAATCTTTACATTCAGTCGGCAAAAAAAAACTTTAAATGTACAATCCGCACAAGTTCTTAGCTTACTGTTCCCGCCAAAAGCATTGCGTCACAAAAACGCTTATAGTTACGTCATAAGCTACTGTCTGGCTACACTTTACCGCAAAGCCATTGCTCTGCGTGCCTCGTGTTGCTTT
>JGI24021J15306_10006641_pt1 | contig 13973 bp, 9 predicted proteins | sample Ectturendosymbi1_FD_15306 | JGI IMG/M metagenome (IMG submission 15306) | reverse complement strand
TGTAATGTGCGCTGATGTATAGCTAACCACTTTTTGTGTTCTTGTGTCTGTGATATGGACCATGAGTCCGCAACAAAATATCATTATTATTATTATTATTTAAATTTATAGCAGGCAAAAGGTTTGGCTTGTGGGCAACTGTGCATACGACGGTGGATGACAGGCATTTTGGCGCAGTTCTGTAGAACTTCTGCAAAATATGCTACTTTGCGCCAGTTGCTGATAGGTCTTTAGTCTATGAGAATACTTCTTTCATTTGGTTAAGTTTTTAGATGTGCTACAAATCTGTTTTATGGGTGTTGTTATAGGTGAAGCGTGTGCGACCTGGTTGTGTTCACACACCTTCAGTTTGGGCTCGATGGCACTAACTTAGTGTTGAGTTTGCGTTGCATCCTCAACATGAAACGTCTCGTGATCCTGAAATACAAACAAAGGAAGACTTCAAAAGCAAGTTCAGAAAGCAACTTGGGAGTTTGTCGATAGTATCATCGAATAGCAAAGCCAAAGAAGAAGTATTGGAAAACTAAACGTCGCATCACTGAATGGACTGAATTCCAGGAGAATGAAGTTGGAATAAAGCAATAACTAAAAACATTCAGCTTATAAAGACATTGTATTGTGTATTTATTGTATACTTATACTCCACATGTAATCGCAAGTCACACCTAGGAAGAGAGTAACCCACAACATTATAGAAATCATTTGTGGTAACATCCCATATGAAATTCTCAATAATATTCCCGATTTAAACGGATGAAAACGATACGCACTTATGCGTAACCTCAATTTCGGATTCGACGCAATCACGCGTCGAAAGCGTGACCACGAGTGTCGCGATTGAATTGCGCAAGACACAGCGTCGTCTTACGCGACGCTCAGTCACGTGATAGACTCAACCAATAGGAGACGAGAAAAAAATAGGTCGTCAGACCGACGGGCGGTGGCTGAATTGCCCATTCGGTCAGTCTTCCTCTGGGCACTGTCGGAGTAGCAGCAAAAGTTCTGTCTTGAGCCTCTGCTTGAGTAGTACTAGACTACAGGTAGTCTGATAAACTAGTACGTTGAACTCATGGCAAATACGGTTTACTCTCTTCCTTCATGAAAGAATTGAACTCGTATTAACCCTTGTTGTTTGCAATAACTTTTGTTACATGCTTTAACCTATGTTACTGGTATAAACCCCTGTTGTTATCGAGTACTGTTCTGATGCGTTTGAGATTAACAGCTCAGTGTTTAAAGTTATATCAATAAAACCATGAGTGAATATAAATCCGTTTGATGTTAAACTGAGCGTAAAGTCGAACAATAAAGGGCGGGTTTTAAGTTTCTTAATTGTTACCTTGGGCGTGCCTTGGACATATTCCTACCAAATCATCCAGTGCTCTCGAGGAATTGTCCTAAATTACGTAACATACACNTAACATTAGGCAGATGTTGGTGCCTTCAGCGCGCNANAAGAATCGGCCAAAGAATGCTCTTACTTCCACGTGCATGGAAGTCGCTTTCAAGTGTNGCTTTCTTGGTCTTTCCCTTCTCCTTGCTTTGGCCGACTTTGCTTACATGTAGCAGTCGCACTAGCGTGACTGCTACACAGGCCTCTGCCTGCAATGGCTAATCAAGCCTATGCNNTAGTTTTTAACTCATTAGAATGGTTTTTATCCTTGTTTCCTGGTTACACAGTTTGTCTGTGGGATTTAAGCACAAATATAAAAGCAAATAGTAATAATATGCCTTTCATGTCTGATGACTTGTCTGCTTTCCCGAAAAAAGTACTAAAAAAGCTTGTTTTTGTTGACTTAGGGCAGATGAAATGCAGACAAACAGTGTCTTAGTCTTACCTCAGTTAAATCACGACAGAATTGGTCAGCGACGCAGCAGCCCACTTTGTGCAAAAAAATCCCCAAGGTATTTTTGCAAGGCACTGGTTTAAAAGTCATTGGCACCATTCTTATTTTAGCACTGCACCCATGATGCTAAGTTGCAACAAACTGCAGAGCAGTTTTAAGTTAGGGTTTTAACAATTGCAACGTACAGCCAGAAATTCATTTTGTGCTTCAAAACATTATTGTTCACGGTACTTCAAAAAATTATTGTTCACATCAATATGTATGAAGAAGATGTTTCAGGGACACCGGAGCAGTGGTTTTGCAGAGTGCGGCTGTAAATGAGTTGATTGTAAGGAAAACTTACAAAAAACAAAAAAATGTTACCAATTATGCTTGTTTCTGTTCAACAGCAAAGTTGACATAAAAAACAATAAAAAAAATAAAAGAAAACCATTCTGCAATTTATGAATGCGCAAAGAGATGCAATGAATTTGTTTCAAGTTGATCTTGATAAACTATGAAATCGCTATTGATAAAATGAAAGGTACCTTCGCTTTCCGACCCCTTTTATCAAAGGACGGGGAACTGCCCTAGTCATGCCCACGCTCTCTGGCGTCCCTGGGATGTTTCAGGACCCACATTTTGGAACTGGACAAGGTAGAACAATATTCCGTTTTGATGAGTAGAACATGCTTAATAGAAGCTTAAAATTGCTTGACTTGACACAATACAGCAAAGTAACATTAACAGAATCGCTTGTGTGTCTGCTATCCACAATAATAATCTTTGAGCAGGTTTTCTGCAATACATTTTTGAAAAGATGAAAGTCAGTCCAGTCAAAGACATTTTTTGAAGTCTTGTTGTGACTCACTTATGCAGGTGTAGCAGTTATGTGTAACGCGACCGCTACATGTAAGCAAATGTCGGCCAAAGCAAGGAGAAAGGAAAGACCAAGCAAGCGACACTTAAAAGTGACTTCCATGCACATGGAAGTAAGAGCTCTCTTTGGCCGATTCGTATGGCACGCTGAATGCACCAACATCTGCCTAAGTTAGTGCCATCGAGGTGTCTGGGTTCAAGCCCACACTGAAGGTGTGTGAACACAACCNGGTCGCACACGCTTCAATGGCTCCCGATAGTGGACACCTCCTTGAGGAGCTGTGATGGATAACGTGCATNGCATGGAAAAAGTCACAAGGAGAAGAAAAGAAGAGATAAAGAAGACAAGGCTGAATGGACCGAGGACAAATCAAGCATGACACGCACGTCAGCGGACCTAATTGGACTCTTGATATCAATTGGCAAGGTAGTTCAAAGAGAAGAGAGTGGGCAATCCAAAGACTTCGACGAAGGAAAGTGATGTAGCAGTCACGCTAGTGCGACCGCTGCATGTAAGCAAAGTCGGCCAAAGCAAGGAGAAGGGAAAGACCAAGAAAGCGACACTTAAAAGTGACTTCCATGCACATGGAAGTAAGAGCACTCTTTAGCCGATTCGTATGGCGCGCTGAAGGCACCAACATCTGCCTGAGTTAGTGCCAACCAAGTGTCTAGGTTCAAGCCCACACTGAAGGTGTGTGAACACAACCGGGTCACACACGCTTCACAGGGTTGATCGCAAATATGCAACGATTTTTGTAAAATTTGTTTGACATCAGGAATGGGAACACACTTGCTAAGATTTTTCCTGGTGCTTTATATAAATTTTAACTGTTGAAAAATAAACAGAAGGAACAGTCGGACTCAAGACGACGTCAGCAACTGACGACGTCACTGGGTGGCCTCTACCGAACAAACTCTGCTATTGGCGTGGAAATTTGTTTCCAATGATCCTTTCCCCAAAAAGAAAAAAATAATCTCACTGAAAGAAACACATATTGAAAAGATTTCAATGTAAATAAATACGTTTCTTCATGAAATAGCGTACATAAGCAATAAACAACGCTACGAAGATCAAGGTTTCCACAACTCTTTGCTGGCAAAGTTGTATTCTGTTAGTCAGCTTAAGCATGCCTNAAGTGGCCAGTGAGCTNCCGTTTGCCCACGTCTGTGATAAAATTNAGCCCAAGCAATATGACCCACAAACCATTAAGGTTCTGGTGGCCATTTTGAGACGATTCATAGTGCANACATAACAATGGACAGTAAGTCTCTACCAAGAGTCCTGGTGAAAAGACATGGCGTAAAGGAACTTTAAACTGTANTTACTCTATTGACGATATGAAANTTTTAATGCGTTTTTGTAGATATGTCCAGGTAGGGAGGTTAGTTTCAATCAAAAAATTTTTGATTTAATACATTCTGCTGTTTACACACAACAGCATGTAGGCTACATTGCTGGACGACGAACCATGGAATTATTGGATCTGAACAAGAACAACCGTTATTAGGATATCTATCGACTTTAAGCTGCCTGAGAAAAGCAAGGCTGCAAAGATTTGTCTGTTTCACGTAAAGTGTATCTACTCACATTTACATCGGAAATTTCTTTTACTTCAGCAGCGCACTAGCTGTTTACCTTAAGCAGCGATTTTTCTTTAGTTTCGACAGTGCAATAGCTGTCCTGAGAAGTTGAAGATGTGTCGGTACTATCAGGAAACAGCATTTTTGGCACATTGAAAAGTTGGAGATGGTAGAATTGCAGTTAGACGTTTTTAAAAGAGAACCTATATTGTTTAATAAACTTAAAAAGCAAAAATTTCGAATAACTGAATTTCATAAATATTGTAGATTTATAGATACGATGAATAAAGATGATTTTCAATGATATTATCTGGGAAGTATTAGTTAATAAAAGACTAAGAATGGAAGGTTATACATTGATAGAAACTATGTTATAGAATAAAGCAGTTACAAAGATTGATATCATATAAGGTGTTTCTCAAAATATTTTTAGGGTTTAACTAGGTATTTATGACTTTCTGTTTGGATTACGAGTTAAGTTACGACCTGAAATTGTTCGTTCATGTAAGGAATGTATATCAAATGTTCTTTCCATCTTCTTCTTTTTATCATTGTTATTCTACGTTCGTAAGCTTGCCAATGTTCTTTCCAGTAACATTAGAATTGAGAAATAACGCTGTAGATAGACAATAAAAATGACCAATGTACAGGAAAAATGCCTTCAAGTCCTTCGTGATCTGCACGTTTTAATTGGATGCAAGACCCAGTAGTAATATTGAGTGAAGCATTAAAAACTATTGGTTTAGACTCCGATTACTTGACGACCAATCCTGAATTATTTGAAATTTATCGCAGACGGTTATACCGACGTTTGACAAAAAATATCACCCTCTGTTAGCACTTCTCGTTCCGTCCCATTTCACGTGGCAAGTCAATACAATGTGGATCATGATAAAGCAGAGACCAACTGATGGTCAAACTTATGAACAGGTGCGGAAAGCAATATTAACCCCCCAACCTAATGACGAATATGATTACAAAACTGCTATGGAGGGACCGAAGACAATTGGCCACTGTAAAGCAGGCCCAGATACACTGCGCATGTTAGAACATGAACTTATTCAATCTGAGTTTCATCCAACACCAGAACAGATAGAAGCATGTTATGAAAATGTTGGTGTTGGTAAGTCCTATTTAAAGCCTTAGGCCCAAAGAGTCAGTTGATTATGTCAGCAAGACTATAAAATGAGGCTAAAACCAGCTGAAGACTTTCTGATGAATAATAAATAGTTATATTTAGAGTAATACGGGCCAGTCATGATTTAAATGTAAATAAAAGCTGTTAAAAATTGTACAGAAAGCTTGGTCGCTAAAGGCATTGATGCCTCCAACATTGTTGTACAGACTCCAACTGTTGTTTTGAATGCTGTTCGTAGATTGTGCTTGTCAAGTTGACATACGGAAGCCATATTCGGAAGATTGGTTTGAGAAATTTATAGAGTGTATTGATATGACGGAAGTTGAAACCGATACAACCTTGACTGAGTGAGAGGATGACGATCTATTGTTTGATCAGATAAACATTGTAGTAGAAGCAATTAAGTCTATGCGCTACGATTGGCCTCAATGTCCTATACAGAGACTACAGAATCATTTACAAGGCAAGGGTTTAAAGCTAGAAGTTTTGGAAGCTAATCCCATATTTTTCTAAGCAGAAATTGCATAAAGAATTTAGGTGCTCCTTTCCAGAGTATAGTTCGCTTCTTCAGTATGTAGACATGCACAATTTTCCTTGGCAAGTACCGTATTTGTGTGAATTTCTGGTGAACACACAGACTGACGAGAACACTTATGAATGACTGAAAATACTAATTGACAAGTAACAGAGAAGAGATACAAGAACAAAGTGAACCCAACTAGTCAAAGCAATAAAGTCGTTTTAATTGCCTAATGTTTGAAAAGGTGGATTGAGAAAAACCTTGACTGTGGAAAGATGAAGCTGGAAGCAGTTGCGCTGAGTTCTAAAAGCAACGCGTTCAGTAACTCACGATGACATTCTTGCTTTATAAGCTGATTATTAATATGAATTCTTGATTGAAATTGATATCTAATAGTGGAGTCCCAGTCTACTTTTAAAACAGTAATTGAAAATTGTACATAGTATAGAACAATTTAGCATTATATCAAGCTAACTATTGTAAACAAAAAAATCGTCTTCGCTCGAGTTACTTGTGATGACCACTCTTGTAAAATCCCTTTGTGTGCGTTTTTTAGTTTAATTTCAATATATGAAGGTCTTGTTTTCTTTGTATCACTGTATGAATATTTCTGAAGAGCTATGTGAGATTTAGGGAGGTAAACACTTAATAGTCAGTATGACACTTGTCCAGTATTGTACTTGCATTTTAGAAATTTAGATATACATCAGAAAGTTGATACTTTAAACGACTAGGAATACTTTGTAAAATAGTCCAATCCAGATTGAATATGTCCAATTACGTTTTTACCTTTTGATGAGCTTGACTATTGATTGAACAAAAGAGGAAGATAACAAGGTTCTCTAGTTTCTGCTATTGTAGTAGAAATAGGGGAGCGATTTGTTACATACAACTTAATTCATTGTGGCTTCTCCTATATTATTGGCATATATGTATATTCGACTTCTGAAGATAGAAAGATGAAATTTAATATCGTATTTGTGTTTTAGGAATTTATTTAACTGAAAAAGTGTTACAAAAATTAGCAGTTTTGATTCCGATCCGTAACAGCGTAACTCACTATGAACCCAAGAGGCTTAGAGCAAGCTGCTGAAGAACAGCTAGATGTGATACCACCACCTTTCATTGATATGGAGGAAGTTAGAAAAAGAGACGTTCGAGTATATCAGGCATTCTTTATTATTAAATCAACCCTCTTCAATTGGTCTCCAAGTCCAGTAAAAATCTTACAGGACAAGCTACAAGCTTTGGGGTTAACCTTGACGGTCTTCGAAGAAGACCCGATATTGTTTTGCACCCTTAAACGTAGACTATTTGGGAAGTTTCGAAAGCATTTCCGAAAATATAAACCATTATTGTTTTTAATAAATCGAACACACTGGCAATGGCAAGTAGAAATGATCTGGGAAATACTTTTCAATAGACCACTCCAAGAAGACAGTTATGCGCTAATAGAAATTCGAATTGATTTGTAAACAACTTTGAGGTAAACAAGGGATTGACGAAAACATACTATGAGTGGAAATCCTACTAACCTAGAATATACTAAATGCTTCTTACACTACTTGAAGGGAGATTTTTCCCTTCTGCTCGTGTTATATTGTTTAGTTGAACTGTCTGATGGAAAAGTAACTTATAAAGTCATCAGATAGAATTGGCAATTGTCACGTGTTGATTTGAATGGGCTACACATTTTTGTTGATCTTGGTGACGCAGAGAAAATAGTGTGAACGAAAATTAATTGTGAAATCGTCTTTCATTTTAAGGAAAAAACCTATTAACTTATTTACAAGTGATAGATAGTAGTGTTGGTACTTTCGGTAGAAAGTGGATGATTAAAAAAGCCCAAAGGAAGAACTGAAGTATTGAACTCGTGAAGATAATATACCTACTGTTCCCACAGGTGGACAACCAATTTCATGATATAACTTGGGAAAGTATTAAATTTCGAATTATTCACGTACCTAAAGTTCGTTTCGTTCAGAAGTCCAAAGCGTTACCTTTAAATTGTCTCACAATAGAAACAGACTTCTGTGAGAAAACTTCTTAAAAGAGAGAGTTAGCGAAACGTTGCTAATGTTATGACAGTATTACCTATATCTCAGTTTTCTGTGTTCCACAACCGGAACGCTACCTTGATTTGGGGAACCAGCAAAGAGCGTTTAAGTGTTGTAGAAGCCAAAAATCAATTCCTAGATATTTTTGAAGAATCTGATATTCCGTGTATGGAGATCAACACTGCTTGTACCATGATCTGGTTTAATTCTGAGATAGATACTTATTTTAAAACTTATATAGCTTATTATATAGAAATGCCATCTTACCTCCACGTAATTGGTTCTTTGGAGCGACAATTCGTTTTTCAAGATTTAAAATATTGTCATAGCCAACTAGAATGGATGGATCAATTTAACTAATCATCGAAGCGTAGTTAAGTTGGTATTTCAGGAAAAGATCAACCGACTTTGAACGTATCTACGATCATTTGTAATTCAAAGTATGAAAAGATTGTGTTTCACTGTTTAACTCGGTCTTTTATTTTTACTTTTTCAAGAACATTAAAATCATCAGCTTATTCCATGTGTGGTACTTATGACTTCTCCAAACCTAATGGATGGTGCCCTCTGCTGTCTATGACTAGTGTAGATAGTACAATAAGAAGAGGTGGCAGAGAAGAACTACTTTAGACGTAGAAAAAATATATGGGAAATCTAATTTTTAGTGTATTGAAGAATTGACCAATAAACTACAGTCGAGAAATGTAATTCGAAGATAATTCCTACGAGTTGGAGAATGGTCAACTCCGCCTATACTAAATGTCATATTGAGTCGTTAATATGTCACACTATGGTGAAAAATGAAATTGTATGAGATGTCTAACTTAGTTAGAGCTCTTCTAGCGAAATAACTTAAGATCTCTCGAGTATTTACATTGTAGAATTAAGATCTTTGTTGTACAATTTAACCTTTCACTTTTTCTTTTCAGGAAAACAACATATAGGGAATGCAAGTGTGTTTTGGTGAAATTAAATTACCTTTAAAAATATAGGATGCTTGAAAACGCACAGTGGAAAAAGGAACCACGGCTGTGAAACTGGAAGGCTGCCCCCGACTATCGAAATACCCAGTTCATGGGATATTTCAAGGTGGCTGCCAGTCAAGTGGAATGGTCCTTCCAGCTGTGAATTACTTCACTATCGTAACCCCTGCGCTCCAGAAAAACATCACCCTCTCTATGGGAAGAGCGCACATTTTTCGTATAGAAACACAGGAATCAATAAAGAATAATACCTCTCCTGGCAATGAGGTTGTTCAACTCAGCCCTACTTACATATTCTTATAAAGCAACTAATGATTGAAATCAATCGCCATACATGACCTAGGAAAACGTCTTTTATTTGAGTACCATGGTAAGAAGTATTGGAAATCGCACATCATTTTGGCAAATATGCATGTGATTTTGAAATCGAGTGCATAGATATATATTGTGCCGATAGATGATGCAGCACTGATCATTGTGAGTTTTTGATTCTTTATCGTTTTCGTGACGTAATTATGCATTTGTTGATGCAATGCGACTTGAAATTATCCTTGTGTACCAACATACTACGAAACCTTGTGGTTTTGACTCTGTCTATTTGGACAGCCAGCTGTAAGCTGAATAGCAATAAGATAACAAAAGGGTATACGTGAAGTACTAATAGTAGAACCTTTACTAATAAGATTATCGAAGAAAATTTGCTTTTGTTTTGAAACCCTAAAACCGTAGATATTTTGGTTAAAGCAAGGTAGCTGACCAAAGTCTAGCATGAAACCTGAAGTCTAGACAATACTACTGATTGAACGCTATGAGTTAACAAATCGCCCTCGAACACTCAATTTGCCTTAAGGTTTCCTATCGCTAGGTTTGTTGCTTCATTGCTTGACATTTAGATACAACATATAAGATAACAAAACGATCTAGGCTTGCACCAAGAAATAACCAGCTTTGTACCACGAAATTGATTTTGAAATTAGATCCTTTTGAAGCTATTTTTAATTGTGGGAAATCTAGAAAGGAACATAAGCCTTTACTTGTCCTAAGTAACCTTAGTCCCTTCTCAGGTTGAATTTTATTTCATTAAGACATCACCGATGCGGGAGAATTGACACCTGTCAGTTCTGTAGTAAAATCCGTAAACTCAAGACCACAATACTATCACTTCAAGTTTCAAAACGACATGAATGTCAAAAAAAATAGTTTAACAAAGGCGAAGTTAGGAGAAGAACCAATACAACGAACTAAAGGCAGAGAAAATTAAGTAAAATAAGAAAATGAACATAAACGGCAGAAGACTTCATCTACTCCGAAGTCTGATGGCAGTAGGCTCTATTTCAATAAACTGCCTCCCCGAAGTTTCAAGGTCCTTTATAAACCGAGGTAGATCCCAAGAGCTATGGGTACGAAGTTGTTCGGGAACTGGAAAACCGAAGCGGATGTAGGTNCAATTGTGGATTTATGTCTTCTTCCCGTGAACCNTACTAAATAAAGCAAAGCGAGGTCCGATGGAGGTATTGCCCCGCTGTATTTGAAAATATCTTTAGCCTGTTTCAAGGCAGAAATGGGATCCAGGTAACGACCCTGAAGAGCTAAGATCGTTTCACCTTGAAAGATTTTTTCGTCAACCATGGTCGATAGCAATAGTACGTTTCACCATTAATTGCCGTAGTCCATGACAAAAAATTCGAATGCTGATGTAGGCTCAAAATGTCTTGCTTATATAGTCGATACGAAGTGGAATTCCCCGGATGATGCAATTCTGACGCAAGAACCTTGTAAAAGAATTTAGAATACAAAAATGGGTGTAGATCATTTCAGATTTTCGAATTCTAGAATTCTAATGGACACAAACGTATTAGGTTAAGATCAGGCCAAAGGACGCAAAACGTACCTCTATTCTCTATTTCGTTTGAGATACTACTTGCGAAACTCACGTTTGATAACAATCTTCAAAAGTAATGAAAGTATATGTTAATACACACACACACCCTGTGAGGAAGTTTTTTCAAGTTTTTGATGTTTCATTGAAACCCTTAACCTTTAACTAACACCAATACCTTATGTAAGCATGTGTCAAAGTCAAGCATTAGCAAAACTTTTGAAATTGAAAATATGATCTTATTCGACCAAATCTCAAATTATCGGAGACTTGAGCTATGCTTCAATACGGTTATTAGTAATTAGCAACTGACAAGCTCCTTTCTGCTAAATAAACCACACACTGTTGGTGCAAACCCTTAAAATTAAGGTATAGAATGGACATGATTAAAAGGGATTGCAATTTAATTGGGAAGAATACGAGAAAGATTGTAAGTGATTAATTGTTGATGTAAGAAGCTATTAACGACTGTGTTTAGTGTTGATGTAAGAAGCTATTAGCGACTGTGTCATTAGCGACTGTGTTTAGTGCCTAGATTAAACTCTTCTCACCTAGTCAAGTGACATTACGACAACCAAAGATGCCTTTTAATAAAAACGCTGGTCCCAGAAGATTTAGGTTAGAAGTATAAAATTACTCGGTGTAAGAACTTAATGAAATTCATCCCTCTACATGTTGACAATTTCTCTTTGTTCAAGTTTATGGTTTCGGAATTGTAAGAACTAGAATGGTATCTTTTCGTTTAGCAACATCAGTTTCATATCTTTTCAAGACAATAATGATATTTGAGTGAATCAAAAATTTTTAGAAATATAAGGAGTAAAACGAAGTTTGAATGTTGCATTTTCAGTGATACTAGTGTAAACATCTATGCTAAAATTATTTAGAAATGAACAAATTGTTATATGTGTATTTTATCTTACACATACAACTGATAAAATCTGACAGCTTATATCAACAAAGAAACTGTAGTAATGAATTGGAACCTTTGCTTAATCTTGTTTCTGATCAAGGAAAGAAAGTTGTGTGAATATCAGAAGAAGATCAGATATCCGTCGAACATATAACCCCTCACTTTGATGTAGAACCATGTGATTTACATCAATACAGAAAAAACTTAGATGAACAAAACCATCATCATGGAAGAGTATCTGAAAAACATTTGCAAATAACACCCTTCCAAATCGATCCAGCATGTGGCTGTAACTTTGTCAGAACACAAGAATGGCGTCCTGACAATCGGTCAATGCTAGTTGAACAAAAACAACAACGGCGTATTCAAGACTACGAAATGATATACCTATTTTGACCACGTAAATCATATTATATTTCACATGTAGACCCATCTAGACATAAAATTCAAGTCGTGGATCCTTACTACTTTATAGACATACTCATGTTATTTCCTTATGTATTAACCTCCTTCTTTGAGACATACCGATGGATCTCATGGAAAATTTTCTATGATGATCGATCCTATCCTGGACAAGAGACTGATCCCTGCTATATACTACTGTTGCAACCTCTCCGGTGGTGTTGCGTTGATTGTGTGATTCACCACGAACGGGATGTGTGTGAAGAACAAAAATATATGTATGTGGCGCGAACAAGCAATAATAGAGTGATCTCCTCGGGTGATCTCTATTGTTGCTTGCTGCCACAGTGCGAAGCTCTGCGCACATGCCACTCGAGATTTCCGATCGCAACACTACTAAAGGATATGCCAACCATTCGATCCATAGAAGTAAATCATAACATTGGTGGTGATGTAAATGCATCTGCTTTAGAAGAATGCAACTTTCGAAAGAAAGTACAAATCCTCACTTTATCCAATGCAGAAGTTCAAATTCGGATCCCAGCGGGACGAATTCGAGATATTAGACCCGACATACAAACGAAAATCATCATCATGATCGCTTGTATTTTCAATGGTATTGGAATTCACCAGGCAGACCACATAATTGGATAGTGATACACATTTGACATGATCAATTAAGACAACGAGAAACTACTGTTTGGTGGATACTCGACAGAGGAAAGACTATCATAACTTATAATAAACATTACTTCATGCCACCGTCCCCACGACCGAAAAATTCCATATTTTCATATTGGCAATCACACACACATTGTGAAAACAATCAATGGACTTTGAGAGCATCCAACGGACGCGACCTAGAAAGCACCGTTACTTTAGAACCAAGGACTTCAACTCAATGTTGGACATATCATATCAGCCCAACACAATGTTCAGATCATGAAAACCATACTTACTGCACACCCACTTTGGGCAGATTGGAAAAAGTGTCATTACAATCGTCTGCGGACATTACGAATTGGGAAGATCGGTTACAATATGAGCCATTTTGAAAAGCAGATTTTCAAGAGTTAGAACCCCGACATGATATATTTCGATATTATAAGAAACTTATTCAGGCATGTCGAATTTCTGATTTTTTCAATATGAAATGGTTCTCTTTGCATTCAACACATTTAACTAATTGGAATACAACTCACACGTTGATACCAATCAATTCCTCCAACGTGGAAAGACAAATGAAGCAGATAGTGATACAGTTTGACCGACAGTATAATTTTACNATGGAAATGGTGAAGAATNATGAATTTTATCAACTGCAAACANGACATTTTGATTCATTACTTTTACGTTTGGTGGACNAGTTGGAATTAATTGCAGACACAAATGATCGCATACGTTTGTCTCAAACAATGACAGCATTAAGCAAGAAGGCTAGTACAGCCGAAAGAAGTCAGTTATGGAGAAGAACTATCATAAAACGCCATGTTCAGACATTGAGAAGTAACTTGGAACGTTACTATGTTCTAAGAACTATTCAACAATCCTTATCGACTTTGGATAAAATTACCGATTTGCGACGAGATATCATTTAGCAACATCAGTTTCGTAATGGAAAAATCATCAGTTTTCCTAGATATCGAATTGTCGATCCCATAATGACCACAGAAGAGTTGTTGACTACAATGCCTTCAAGTACATTTGCGGAAACAACCAACAGTACTGTAGGGACTGAGGTTGTAGGTTATTGTAGAGGTCCGTACAGGTTGAGGGTCAACCTAGTTGTTACAGG
>JGI24021J15306_10006640_pt1 | contig 13973 bp, 7 predicted proteins | sample Ectturendosymbi1_FD_15306 | JGI IMG/M metagenome (IMG submission 15306) | reverse complement strand
AAATTCAATGCTATCAAAACAATGAACCCGTTGCAAAAGTCGAATTAAAGGTAGACATTTTTGTTAAAACAATGGGCTATTCATAAGAAAATTGAAGAATAGGCCTAATTTGCTTTCTTAATTTTAGAAGTAAATGTCTGTGTTACAAGCTTGTTACAGACAACTGTTACGGTAGAAAAATGTTGTATTTAAATAATAGTTTAATAACCACAAATGTTGTGATAACGCTTAGATGTCATTATCATGTACTACTATATATTTACACTAGAATGCAGTGAAAAACATTGCTTTCTATGAAAACCTGTCAAAGCGTGGTCGTTGACATAACAAATGGACACAAAAGTTGGCACCCTGGTTAATGTAAAAGCACGTTTGATTAATAAAGAAACGTCTGCGCATCCGCTTAGCATTCGTCATCTAGCTGCCATAGCAAAGAATTGCTTCTGCATTGAAATATCCATCGTAGTTACCGAAGTATTACAAATCGCCATAAAAAAATCACTGACGCCTGAACATCCATGTGGAATCGTATAAAATGGTTACAAACAACGACTATGTTTTAACAAATGATAAAACTGAAAAGAAACGTTTTTGCCTGGAAATAATTCATTGCGTTAGCAGAAGCGTGGCAATGCCTGCGTCAAAGACAAAGTTAATTCATTCACATTGGTGACGTAATGCTTTTTCTTGTTAGACGTTTCTGTGAAGTAATGACTTCTTGTTAGAAATAGCACTGTGGCCCCTTTACATCTGCGCATGATGAGTGTCCCTCTATGCTTACCCGTTGTGATATCACTGCCTGTGAATGCAATCTATAGCCATTTCAGTTTAGTTTATCAGAATATTTGCTGTTGGTTCATTCACACTTTCGGTACCGGGTACGTCTATGGTTGCAAGTAAACTATTGCTCTAAATTCAAAGCTGATTTTCATGACGGCTCACTTTTCTTTGGCAGATTGAGGGGGCATTCGTGGCTGGTTTTGTGACATCACCCGGTCATTGTACTTTTTGTAGTTAGGTTAAGTTGCTGTGTACTCTGTAATGCAAGTTACTGCATACTTTGCTAGATTTTTGTCTGAATTGAACTCAGCCAACAGAACCAGCAGGAAAAACGTAGAAGCTGCGGTTTTCAAAAGCAGTCGCGAGTGTGAAATCCGTTATCGACCTTGGTCGTAAGGACGTCATGTTAATCGTGATTGACATTTGCGACTCCACCTACGTCGAGAAACAGCCCGGTTCCCAATAAAAATTTACTCTGTGTCCTCCGGGATCGAAATTGCTCAAGCAGCATTGAGGTCATATCTTTACAACTTTTCAGTTTTCTTGGTCTAACACACAGTTTAAAGCTTGGCAAAGTGCTTATGCACTTTGATTATGATATTACGACATGTGAAAAGCCGTCATTACAGCAATTTAATTAAAAGCATGTGATAACTACACNAAAGATTAGAAAAATACTCCAAAAAGAAAAAATATAGTACCTTTCAGACGGATTACATATATTCGCAAAATTACATTGGCTTACCACAGGAAAAACTCAAAATACGCTAAAACGTTTCAGTTATAGGGCGTATAGTAATTAACTCAAGTATGCATATTGAACAAAGTTCAGTCTTAGAAAGCAAAATAAAGGAAAAGAACTGGTTTATATGTTTTAAAATGACCTGAACGTCAATGGCACACATGACACGTAAAAGTGGGTTTTTCTGTAACATTTACAAAATTTTTACTTTACATTTATCTGATGACTGTCTTGGTTCCTTTAGCTTATAATCTGTTATTTCCATCAGGTGGAGATTTTCAACTTTACAAGTTCTGTGAAGAATCAATTGAACTACAGCAGCTTTACAACTATTTTGGAAAATTTATCTGTCGAGATTGATTACGAAATCAAGGTTGGGACAAAAGAAGATAAACATTCTTGTGTTACCTGCAAGCAAGCAAATCTGGAACTTGCATTATCTTTCAGGTATCAGCAAATTTTGGAGAGGATGGTGCTTTGCAAGTGGAAGCTAAAACCAAACTTAGGATACCGAAACTTCTTGTTCCAATTCCAATAACGTCCGCCAGGGTTGTCAATGATTCAAACTGTACAATTGAAGTTTCCAATCATACAGACTACAAATTTTTTTCATATGAGGTAGGTGCAGCTGTACTGTATGTAATAATGTACGATATAAGAGAAAATTCTCCAACAGCTTGCAATGTTCCACGTTATGGCTATTGCAAAAAAAACTTTTTAAATTTTAAAAAGTAATTAATAGAAAAACATAGCATAATGCATGCCGGAAACTTTTTTGCGAAAATCGGCGTTGCCCTTGAAAATTTTGTTCAAAGTTTTGAAACCAAGGCATTTTGATGCACGGCTAAACATGTTGCAACGCCAACATTTGTGAGATGCGAATTGCAGTTGATAGGTTTGTATTTTGCTTCAACCTAATTGGCAAAAAGCTGGACCGACGAAATGCGGTCAGCTTTCTTTCTCCATACACACACCGTTGTAACATGCGATAAAACACTGATGTATAAGTTTAAACATTATGGCGTGTTATTCATCAGTGAAATAAAAAGGAAAAGGTCGACAGCCAGACTGCAAAAGCAAAACCGCCATGTATGAACGTCCACCTTCTCTTGTTATTAAACTGGAATTTTCAAACGTTCCAAATATTTCACGTTTTAAATCGGTCGTTGATACAAATTTTGCACATGTTAAACAATGTTGGGCAACAACTCAAAGATTGTTATAATAAGTACAAACAATAACAGTGGTGTTTTCACAACGCGTTGTGATGTACAGAAACAGTACGCAGTAACATGCAGAGTTTCACACTCGTAGCGTGTACAGATTCCTCAGGTTTTGTAATCTACCGTCACCCAAAATCAGCAGCCGACAAAGAACTAGACGTCATGATTGCAATTTTGATCTGGTCAAATCACACCTTGGTGTAGAACCAAAACATTTGGCAGGACCTGATGAAAACTGTGCGATTTTTGAAGATCTCCTGAGTTTAGGAATGTCTCCACACTCAGCAAACCGCAATTAAAAGACGAGTTGAAGACGAACAATACGAACATTGGACTTTTCTATATTTTTTGTATCTTACCAGCTTTTATTTCACATTTTGTGATTTTTCCATGTTTTCAACAAACAACTTTATTTCTCAACAAGCATTCCTTTGCATTCGTTCTTGTATTTCGAGCATTTTAGCGCTAATGGGTAATCTAACAAAATGCGTAGAAAAATGAATAACATAAACCTAATGCACTATGTAGAGAAATACACGAAGGATAGACATAATAAAACAAAGATCTTACACAAACATCAATTGTGAAACATGTTTCAGATTTTGACACTTAATAAAAGCGGACAACCCTTGGTAAAGTTCAAGAATCAGAAACAGTCCGATGATTCACGTTTAATAGAACTTCCTGGCTTTTCTGAACCAGTCAAATTTCTGGTAAGTCCTTTGATTGTACAAAAGTGAGGAGCTGCAGTAACAGGGTCATTTTTCAGATCCAATCATCCTTCTGCGACGCAACAAGTTCTTGGGCACCAGTGGAAGGTATCTGCCTTCCTCCAGTGCCAAAGGAAAATCCACCAGTTTATTCGTCGCCAGGTGCGTATCAACATTAGGAAACAAATTTAGCATTGACCATACGTTTGTCCTTAGAACATGAGCAACAACGTTTCAAAATTATTTGTGTTTTTCTCTGAAAAGGAAGAAGTATTGTTTGTAAATGCGCTAGTTTTTCTCTCACAAGCCTAACAAGCGGACAAAAAGATTTGAATCAATATACAGTAACTTTTCAACAATTAATTCCTGACCGAAAACACGCTTCAAGCGATGAGCATGTTAATGAGGGTGCTGTACTGTACATCAAAATAATCAATCTTAAATCTCCAAATTCGGTCTTTTGCAGTGCTAACTACTGTAGCTATATCAAAAGAAACGATTTGACAGAAAGGATGCCTCTGGTAAAGCAAACGAAAAAATGTACTACATCCCAGTCATATTCGCGCATCCCCGCTTACTGCAATGTACAGTGTGGTCATATCAGCTTTTAAGATTGGAATTTCGCAATCATCCACTTTCTGAAATCAAACAAAGGCTTCAATCTATCGTCATTAGGTATTTACCAATGATCTAAGTAATCCTTCACATTTTACTCTTCGTACTCTACTGCAGGTCTGTCAACATCGCAAAAAATACCGTTTTAGAGACCGATTGCACCCAAAACCTCGGAAAATACCAACAAAGAATTGGAGAAATTAGTAGCGAAATGTTATGATCACCATCTGTGGTTTGTACCACCCGATTATCATCACATTTGGTTTTCCATTCAAACATCTCCAAGGTCGTTTGACTCAATGCATCCGAACCACACAAAAGCATAATTCATGTGAAGCGCAGATGACTAGGCATTTTTGAAAGGCTCCTAAAATCATGAATTCATGTTTCCGAACAAAAGCGAGACGTAAATGCAACCTGTGCGTAGTGCTAAATAACACAAAGTACGAAAACACATGAGATGTGAAAAATATAACAACAACAAGGAAATAATGCAAGATGTTCTAAAAGTAACAAATTACATTAAATGCTATTGTGGAAGCTTTTCAAATCGTAACCGAAATTGTGGATTACAAAGCACTATTGAAGGAACCTTTTTGGCATTAATGTTTAATGCAGGTGTATTACGAGCTTGCTTCAGCGTTACATCTCAAAGTGCTTCAAAATTTTTTATTCGAAAATTTGTGACAAAAAGTGAGAAGATTGTTTACATGAGCGCACCAAATAAGAATTTTGCTTTTCCGAAGATGACACCGAGTAAATAAAATATGTTATAGTCTCTTGCACACCGCATGAACGGGGAAGGTTCTCAATTTTCACAAATTCGAACAAGCTCCGAAAAAGTTCGAAATATGCTGAAAATGTGGTAGTTCGGTTATTGAACCACGCAAACCTAAAGATTTATTACATCCAAATATTTATTGCTTCAACGTAGAACTAAAGAAAGACAGTTGAGTACATGTTCACACATATCGTTACGTCATTCCAAATCCGACAAACTTTTATTAGGAAATTAGTTGAAAACTTTTGCAAGTGATCTGCAAGTTGGTACGGAGTGAAATCAATTAAGAACATAGGACGAGATGTGGGAAGTGAAAGGACTCCATTTTAAACATTTCGGGGTAAAGAATAAATATGTGAAAACTTTTTCTGATGCTGAATTCCTTCAAGTCAGATCGCCAGTTATCTGAATTAAAAATATCGCTTCGAATCAGTCAAGAATCATTCTGGAAAACCAACAATGAAGTTTTTAATTGAAGCTGCACCAGAAACAGTGCGCGGAGTCTCATATTATTGTTTCTTTTCACCGTTGCTGCAAACCAATACTCTCCCCCATGCGTGCTATACTGTAATTTATAATTTAAGCAATTATTTTCAACTTAACGTGGAGGCACGTTCGATCTTTGTCGTTGCTCACTCAGCACAACTAAGTCCAAACAGATGGAGAAGTTTGCATGGCAGCATAAGCATTTATTCAGTGAGTTAATTTCTTTTGCAGTGTAAAGGCACATGGTTTTATGTGGCATCATAGCGTCACATTACAGGCATGCAAGTATACAAACAAATGTTAGTCATGTTTGATTGATTCAAACATGAATAGGATGAATTCCTTTTTTTAGAAGTCAGATACATTTTAATAAACTTGCTTTGACGTCTTGAAGTAGTGCAATACCTCCTAAAAATTGTGACAGAATTCCCGGATTCACAGTTCACCTTGAACAGTGATTATTGAAACATGCGCATAATTGCAGGAGACACATTTGTGGTTGCTGCAACTAACATAAAATTGTGAGCACTTTTACAAACAAAATTTGTAATGATGGGAGATTGCCCACAATGAAACGTTCCTTTACTTGAAGCTATTGCAAACGTCAGTAATAATTTTGCATCTATTAATATTAGGAAGTTCTTTTAGGTCAAATATGATAATGTTCGATGAATTTATCCCATGCATGAAACAGATGCAAGGGTAATGATCAAAAAAGAAAGGAAACAACAAAAAGCACTAATTTGAAAACACGCTACGACCGGTTTTGTCTCTTAACTTGTGATAACACAAAAAATGTTGAAAAGGCAACACCTCTCCAAGAATGTAAAATTTGAAAAGATTTTTATATTATTTATAACATATATTTTTCCTCACAGAATTGCCTTTTGGTAGCTCCTCACCACACCATTGACTTATTTTCATGCGCAATTGTCATACCTGACCGATTGGTTCAATCACAAAAACTAGAAAAACTCTTAAAACCTAAAAATTTCTTGCAATTTCTTATTGGGATGTATGCGAATCCTGATAGAAATCGCATAAAACTCGTATTCATTTTTTCAGTGTTAGTATCTTCACGATGGAAGTTTGGAAAATGCCTTACTGCTACTAAACGTAGCGTGACATTGGTACATGAGCGCCTGGGTTGCTTTTCATCATCGAGTTGAAGACAGTTTGGAGTTAGAATTACGACGTAATGTTGAGATTATTTCAAACTGCTATATACCTATACTGAAAAACGTTTATTCAACTGAGACAGTAATACACCATTATAGAACAATTCAATCTACTCCGATATCAACTACCTCATTTTCTACAACGACACTCTTGAGAATAGAAATAAAATGTATCTGCGGACAAACGAATAAGATACATCACTAAAAAAGTAGCAAACCAAGCAGAAGCTCGTAAGGAAGTTGTGAAAAGAACGTACAATCTTGCAGATGGAATGAAACTTATTTGATTATGATTTTTCGGTCAGTTAGTGCAATGCAACGTTTGCGTAAAATACCAGAAATAAACCAAAAACAGTGGTTCCGTGTTTCTTTGTTCCTTTACTTTTCATTTCATATGTTTGACTTCAGCAGAAACTGAGATGTTCTTAATTACCTAAACGTATGTAAGAAGTCACAACACCTTTAACTTATGATTCCATTTCGGAGGGATTGATTATAGAAACATTTGCAGAGATTGATATTTGAAAACCACCCAACTTACGACTGCCATTTCGAGTAGCATCAATATTCAGTAAATCGGTTCAAAGCAGCCAGAAACAAAATATGGGCAATTCGTCAACGATGATGCACTGTGCAAATCCGCCTTCGTGTGAACGTCTAAACAGTGTGCTGTACGTTTCAGCAAAAACTTATCGATCATTTTAATGACTTAAACCTATCGGGTATTGTTTGAAAAAAATGCTAAACATTAAAATTAGTACACCACCTATATGAATAGCATTAATTACTAGTAACGTGCCCTTACCTTTCAAAAGCAGCTGTTTTAAGCCATATACAATCCAGATGGAGATTTTCGGACCATGCATCACAACTGCTGTAGGTCTGTAACTCAATCAAAAACTGTACTTGACTGAAATGTCAGGTCGACCAACCAATGAAAATTTCAAGTTTTTTGGGCTTATGCTAATTAATTGCTGGCTTTTAAAGTGTGAAAGTTTCGTGAGCAGCCAACATTGTTGATTTTGAAAAGACAAGCAATTAGGTTTCTTTCATTTGCGCTTAGTTTGGATTCAACAGCATTGCTTGTTCCCATAGATGGAAAAATAGCTGGAGCAATATCTGGAGCTGTGGGAGCAGGACTGCTTATTGTTGGTATCGTCATCTTCATCTTCATGAAAAGGTTTAAAAAAATAAAAAAAATTTGTTTTAGTACCTTGTTTTTTAAAATTTGTATAACAGCACAACCTTAACCGCTGCCACCTAGCACTTTCGACAATAAACAAATCCACCCAGACAACTTCTTGCTGAGACAACGATTATTTTCTCCAACAGCCAACTTTTGAAGTAAATCAAAATGACGCTGCAAACAGTAGTTCAAAGCAACGTCTAAACAAGTTTTGATACATGTTTTAGATTTTTAATAAGTAAATTGCTACTGCTTCGTGTCACCTGACAACACACTTGTAACAATGGTAAAGCGATAAATATTTCTTGTAAAATAGAGTCTGCATGATGATTATAATTTCAAAACTGCTAAGAATTTATTTTATAAAAAGACTAATAAATATAGGCAATGTTTCAAAGTGACTGGGAAAATTAGCTATTAAGGCGAAGGTAAATGCCTGAATAATTTATTTGCAAAGTTCATTCAACCACAATTTCTTTCGCCTAGAATAATTAAGAAATGAGACGTTTCCTCACAACTTGTTCGTGAAAATTTGCGTTTTCCGTTTGCCATTTTACCCCCAAACCATGCAGATGTGAACGAAACAGTGCGAGATACCATTTCTAATTCTTTAATTCTCACATAAGAAGATGTTTGTCAATTGTTTGGCTTAAAATCGTTTTCTTTTGGACCACATATCGCGTGACAAAGATTCTGAAAAGTATTGTCCGTGACGGAATTTTTTTTCATAACGGTCTAGGTGGAAATTTTCTCAGCCAACAATTGTTCCAGCAATTTTTATTGGCATTCCTATCTTCATCATCTCGAAGGTTAAGAAAAGTTTGAAAGAAAAACTCGGAATGTATTTCGTACATCGTATTTCAAAATTTGTCCACAATGTTTTTGTTTTCGATGGTAGTATGTAAATAGAATTTCTTGCGAAACATTAAATTGATATTGTGTTCAATTCTTTGAAATTCACAATGTACATAATACAACTTTTATCTATTTTGTACAGTCATTTTAATTACTTCTTGCATTACCTACAGATATTACGTAAGCTTTCATGTTTGAAGACAACTATGCCATCTATGCTAAGAACTACAAAAAAACATAGAGCAAACCTTTGCGAAAAGTGTTTTCATTTTGGATTTTGCTACTGTCGTGCCCAACAATGCTAAATTTGAATATCAAAACTGAGGATTTCTGCTTGCACTCACAAACCTTATACTAGTGCAGTATTTCGGAAAAAGGAAATCAGTTATTGACATAACCAGACGTATTGGAAAAAAGACGTTGATAATGAAAAGTACAAATAAAATGAACATTTTATTGATAGTGCTCCTTCAATCTGTGTTTGTCTTGATTTAATTTTTAAGCATAAAAAGTCGGCGTTGTTAGTCTAAAAATACTAGGTACATTGGTATCGTGAAAGATAACAAATTTCAGCGTAAGTTTTCTAGTGCAAATTATACTATTATTTTCGCATGTTGAAACAGAATGTTGCAATTTTGGATTTTAGTTTATTTAATGACGGTTTTTATGCAGGCAAATATTTGGAAGGAAAAGCAATGATTCCACCGTTCTTTATTCAGGTAAAATGTAGTAGTTATGTAGTCTCCGAATGGAGGCCAAGGTTCGAATCCCACTCCTGACACCATGTCGTGTAAACTGCGAATGACTGCCGAACACGAAAGTGAAAGTCACGGAACGAGAAGTCTCACACCGAACGCGTAATTAATCAACAGAGACATGGCAGTACTCATAAGGAATACTTTACACAGCACAATACACCTTAATTAATTAAAACGTTTGAATGATGAGTTTTGTACGTTTGCATATACAGTACTTTCGCTTCTTGAATTATTTAAAATCTTACTGCCAAAACGGTTTGGGTTTCATCTTTGGCACATTTTTAGTTAAGCTCAAATTGTACATTTGATTGAAAATTGTGGCACAATAAAAAGATCAGAAAACGATGACGTGCACCAGGCGTTTGATTTTTATTACTTATATTCTTGAAATAACTACACCTTGAAGCTATGTGCTATATAAAACGGGCGAGGTTTGAGTATCAAAAGGCTATTGTAAAAACCAAGCATTTCCTATCAGTAACTGACGAATAGAGAAAAGATTTATAGCAAACAAATAAACGGCTTAATTTGCAAAGAAACATGTGCATTTTAACTCAAAAAACTTGGTGATCGCATGATTAAAATAAATGGTGAAAATGCTGTTTTCAAAAACCTTGCAGCTCACTTTTCTTCCACTTATGATACACCTAATTGCAGTTTACTTTGTCGTTTCGTAGGCCAAACAAAAGATTGAATTGGCGGGTTTGGTTACCGTTATTGAAATACGCCATCGTCCTTCGTAACGTAACTTGATGCAAACGTTTTGCATTCATTGCAAACAAATGGCTGAAACTGAAATTTATTCAAATGTTTTCACAAATATTTCAACAAAAAACATGACCGATTGCAACAAACATTGAAACGGATCATTTAACATTCTTACTGTATTCTACGGGTGCCAAATGTGGATCAATGTTTTGTCCATGTTTAACAATCAAAAACTCAACGACCAAAATAAACTTCATAAGTAACAAGTATCCTAAGCAAATTGCCCGCAATTCTTCTCTGTAGCTTTCAATCCAATACAGGGTAAAAAAACAGGTGGATACTTCCACCTGCAATAAATTGTACTTATGCAATAAGATGTCCAATAGTTCAGTGTTGTTTACCCCCTTGATCTATTTCCTTTTTGTAATCACTATGATAGTTTCAGCACCTGTTTGCCTGTTTGCGTTGCCCTAGTACAGAAAAATACCAATATTCTGCTTCTTCCTATTTACCCTGTTGGAGATATGAAAATGTCCCCATGCAGTTAGGTTTGGAGAAATGCATCACTAAATTTCCACAATTCCGAATGCGCAATTGTATTACATTCAGTATATGAAAGTAAACGCGATCTGATCAAAACAAAACAAGGAATATGCTTGAATTTCAACTTTATAATTCGTACGTAACAGGAAATGTGTCATCGGAACATGAAAACCAAGATTTATCACCAGAAAATTCTCAGGTGAGTACCAATATAAAACTCACTTTTGTGAGCGAAGCGGTATCCCTGCTCAGAAATCGTGGGTGGTCCATTGCCCAGAGTTTTTTTCTTCTGTTAATTTAACATACTTGTGCTTCCATTAGTTTTCCTGATTTTCAGAGACAAATGGAATGGTGCCAAAGTAGTTTTACAAAAATGCCCCTGAAAGCCTATATATAGGATGTATGGGTACTACACTACCCAGGGTTACCGGATGTGTAGACAATTTTGGACACTTCACCAATTTAACATTTCAATGCAAATTTAAGTTCAAAAGCTGTTTGGCCAGATATGACCACCACTACCATATATGTGAAGAGTCTTTCAACACCATGGCTTGATCTGAAAAAATGGATCTAACATTTGCTTGACGTTTTCTTCGCACAAACACAAAATCCTCTCTAAAAATCTCCTTTTTGATGGTGCACTGCAGAAAATTTGTATGATATTTACGTTTCGCTGCGCAGATACAATTTTGTTGCAAAAGTGATTAACAATAAACATATGAAGGTGAAAAATGTTTTGGTCTGAAAATAACGGATGTCACGTGTCACAGGAGGACATATGCAAGTTATGGGTGATATTATACTCTATTTTTACTAATGCGTATAATAAAATAACGATTCGTGAGGAGGGTTTTAATCGTTGTACATCATTTACTTTGCATTTTCTTGAACAACGTTAACAACGTTTTGCATGCAGGTGTGAATATTGTCATTCACATAGCGTACTTTTTTTCTTCAAATATGAGTTTATCATTCGTATCAACTTCACCCTAAAGCAACTTGAAACTGGGCAAAGCGTAGCAGATATTATGTCATTCCTTATCGACATGAAACAAAAAATAATGTTCATATCACATTAGTACACCATTTTTTGCAAAAACTATTTTATTATTTTCGTGCATTTCCACTGAGAGTACTGTTTATTATAAAATTGTGTAACACTTTTCATGACAATTTCAGCCCTCCTGCGATACAATTCCCATTCATAACTTTTTTGGAAAATTTTGTAGATATTTTCGATTAAGTTCGTCAAACATTACATGAGTCTTTGGCATCGCCAAACTCTAATCGACCAAAACAATTACATGCAAGAAAATTTTCTTATAAGCGTCAAATGCCCTATCGCTTCAACTTCCCACGAATCAGATAAACATCAACCTTTGGCTGTTGTACCATGGCAGTTGATGTGACCAAACTTAAACTACGGGATAAATGTATTTTCGGCCATAACTACACCACTAGTTCCCGGATTGTATACTAGTTCCCGGCTAACCACATTTTGTGTTCGCATTCAGCTTTGTCGTCATTTTTTATAACTATGAACAATCACCTTTGATTAGGTGCGGGTAAGTACAAATAGTTTGCATTGCTGGAAGTTTAGTGAACTATTACATGAAGAAAATAACACGCAAAACACATATTTTGCTTTCTCACTCTTTCTTTAAACACGCGATGCACTCCTTTCACAAACATACAGGTATGTGGTGCAAATTTAAAGTTGAGTCATTTATTGTAATATATTTTACACTCATTAGCAATCATTATTCTCCGGTCCAGTCTGGCCCTCCGTCCATACGCCTGGCACGGTTCCAACTGCAGACAAAACAATCTTTTAGGGAAGTATGAGATTGTTAGTCGCGCAAACCAATCTTTTTAGATATGCAGAACTGGTAGGTAGGTGGGAAATATTTACTATTCTGGCAGCCCTTGCAGTTGAACCCAGCTCCAATGTGTTGGCCACACTGCTAATAATCAAGTTCAGCGTGTATGAAATCAAACTGCCGCAAACGATTACATTCCGATCTGCTAGGTTTAAAACAACCTCAAACATTATGTTTGGCAGTTGATTTGTAATCATATACCACAGAGAATGTACAAAATACCTTAGAAAAGTCAGAACCAGCAATGCAGTTTGTAAAAAAATGTTCAAGGACATAACCACAGGCTAGTAAAAATTAAATCTGCCATAAAAATNAGATCAACTTTCAAAACCAAGACCCAATTGAAAACAAAAGAAGCNAAAGATTAAGATATCAACATTACTTGTACCAGATCAACCAAGTNCAAAGATTCTTGACAATTTTCGTTATATAANNAGTTTGCGATTCAAAAAGTCCGGGATAAACGATTTTTAGGACAAGAATGTAATTTTAATGACGCAAACCTTGAAAGCCAAAACCAAGACGAAATGAATTTTCGATTTGACAGTAAAATCACCAATTTCAGTTTTGTTTTGGAAATCAATACGAAAAAAGAGATTATACTTACCTGAAAGAACTTCAAGAATTCCGATGGTGGAAGCAATAAGAGTGATGTCAAGGCTAACAAAGATCCAAAAAGTGACCACTGAGAAATATTCGTTTCAATTCAAGAAAAAACGCCTTATGCCAAGACCTGTGTATTTGAGTGAATTACACTCTTCGGTTTGTTTATGTTTTCAGCGAAACTCTGTCATCCAGTTTTCCTCCCTGCGAAGCAGCGGACTTGGGAGTGAACCAAGGGCAGGTTTGAGCATTTGCTTGCTCCTAGAAGTTACATACAATATATTCTATAAATTGCATTTGCACGTTTGCACTGCAGGAATTCTTTACCTGGAATCTACATTATGACAATATTTCAATCAGGCAAAGTTTTACAAAAATGCAAACTCGTAGAACGCAAGGAAAATGTTATTGGAAAAGTTACTAAAACACGTTGCAACAGCTAGCAAAAGAAACAGAGTATTGTGAAATTGCGATTGCTAAAATTTTTTCCAAATTTCAAAAATCTGTGGATTTTAAGAAATTAATAAAAGTACGTTTACTTTGAAAAACAATGAACTACTAAACTTTCAACTTCTTTGTTATTGGCTGCAGTTAAATGCAATAACTAACTCCATGGTTTTCACCCGGTTTTCTACGGAAGATCATCAGCTACTCCGCATTAAATTCATTGAAAAAGCAATTATCCGCTATTGCCGGATCTCCATATAGTACAAGAGTAATACAAAGTGCTGCAAATAGAAACGTTTTTGGAAAAAGATATATTGTCGCCCCACATGATTAGCTTGACTGTTTACAGATAACAAGACCTTGAAGGAATTGGCGAATCATAGAAATACACTTTCATCGCAAGCTGCGGTGGAAGTTTCAACAGTTATCCATCAAGAAAATTTGCAAGATCTTTACAAAAATAAAATGAAAAATA
>JGI24021J15306_10006638_pt1 | contig 13976 bp, 9 predicted proteins | sample Ectturendosymbi1_FD_15306 | JGI IMG/M metagenome (IMG submission 15306) | reverse complement strand
TGCGCAAATGCGCAGAACCACCAGAATATTTGCGCAATGAAATCTTATTCTTGCTCACTTGCAACATTCCAAATTTGATATGGCATGTACATCGCATAGCCCTTTCGAAGTGTTTCACTGGTTGTGTCTACATGGTTGTGAAATTGCATGCGCACTAAAACAAACATTTACCAAATGTAAAATTTTCCTACAGGAACACTGCTAGTGAGTAACTTCACGAACTTGTGTAAACACATTGATAAAAGAAACAAACGTTAAATACGAGGCAACAACTCTGTCAATTTGAGACATTGCTATTGTTGTGGTCACTTTGTGCACACAACACAACGGGAATGAAAGCTGGATGAATGTTGATTCAAGGGAGAAGACAGATAATACATAAGAGACAATCGACACTATTCATCTAGAAGATCCACAGAAAACACAGGCGACCCGCAGCTCGCCCACCATTGGTATAAACCTATGTGGCTTACCGCGAGCAGCAGTCCCTGTCTCACTACACTACCTACCAAGATGTCTGCGTTCAATAGTACATGCGCCAAAACGCATACTACTGTGACTTGAAGTGCATCTTCGAAGATTTGTTGCCATGTTATTGTTACGCAACAAAGGCCAGTAGTAGAACGTATTCACTCACGAGTTTCGCAACCTGCCTCTACAGACAAATGAGGGGGATTTAGTGAACTGCAAGCTCATAACTGCATGTCACCAAAACAGTGAACCTGACTCTTGTGCAGTGTGAGTGTCACGTCGGCAAATAAACTGTCATTGCAAAAATTAGTCCATCTGATAAGAATTAAACGGCTGATTTCACGTTTTCCAGAAACTTTTCCTTATTAATCCCAATTTCCAGGGGGGAAATGCCCGTTTTGCCCTTCCCTGCGGCGCCCATGGATATCAGCAACAGTTTCATTTGGACTAAAAATTTTTAAAGCGCAGGTCTAAGCATTGACAGTATTTTCTGACCAAACTACATTTATGTTAGTAAATAATGGAAATTACAAAACAAATTGCAATCACACCTCATAAGGAGTCAAGTTGATTAGAACTAAAATCGAACTGCCACACGTTAAGTAATGTTGAAATTCTTATAATCCAAAACAAAAACTTACGACTCCGAAAGCATATTGATCAAAAATAGCTCCCGCTGCCGGGGACATTGACATTTCCCCCAAAGTGCTTCCAATAGCGAAAAGACCAACGTATGATGAAGAAACATTGGTTATGGTAGAGGTGTAAGAAATACCTGCATATCAAAAATATGCGTCGCAACATCGCAGTAAAACGTGCCATCACGCGGTCAAGGTGATGCAAACAACTTAAACACGAACATTTCTTTGCATGATCTACGATGCTTGTTACAACAGAATAAATGTCTCACAAACTAAAGCAATTTATATCAATCAAACTTTATATCAGGTACAAAAATTCTTGTTAATAATTACACTCTTTTACATTTATGCACTAGCACGGTTGTATATTTAGGTGATATTTCACTGCTAAGATTTGAACAAAAGCAGCAAGGTTTAAAAATTTTTTTGAATCTATTTTATAACGCAAGCTCATTCATTAGGAATTATTTGAAAAAAAAGTCGACGGATTTTCATTTGCCTTTATGCATACAGTACTGAAGACTTCCATAAAACTTCATTTTGAGTTGAACGATATTTAAGGGTTTTTCTTTTGAAGACAATTAAGTAAAAAATCCACGAGAACGCAGTGTCATTGGCGGATCAGTAACTCAGAAAATGCAACCAAAGTTTTGTTTGACAAAACATATTTTTTGTTTTCTTGCTGCTTCAAGGAATCTCCTAATTGATAAAACAAACTTAAGCAGAGAGCTACCCTTACCGCTGGAATATAAGGTTGCAGTACAAAAGCCGAAAAAAACAGTGACGAACCAGTAAACAAGCTCAATGTCTCTTCCAAATATAGACAGGAGTACCTGCCAAATAGCACGTGTACGACTGTTGAAAAACCTTATCACATCAGTTCAGTTTAGTTCTGCATCCCGACCAAGCACAAAATACTTTATCAGGAATACAGGGACAGGAAGCGACGGCTGTAGCTGTCATATCACAGACCACTAAACGTAAGCAAAACTCTTTTGTTGAAAAATATTGAGCGGGACGATAGTGTGCGTGAATGCGAGAAATGGTTTAATACGCTAAAAATTGAAACACGCAGCCAACAGGTTGCAATCAATCAATTGTTTTTTTCGTGAGGTATAAACATGTCGTTATCCAACAAAAAGATTACGAGCATTGGCGAAATGACCGCGAGGTCCACAAGTCAGCCAACCCTCGAAAAGAACACAGAAATTTAATAGTAGTAAAAACTATTAAATATCAGCTAAAAAGCAAGAACACACGTTCGTTGAACGTGTGCAATGCAAAACATGAAACTGATCGAAATTGTGGCGCTGATGACAGAAATATGCAAAAAGCGTTTTTTCAAACTTTGTCAATTGCAACAGCTTTTCAAAGATTAATTTTCATGCCTTGGAGCGGCAAAAGCTTTTTGTTGTTNTCAAATCGCGCCGACTCCCTGGTGACCAGTGTTCCCTCTAAGGTGCGCAAATGCGCAGAACCACCAGAATATTTGCGCAATGAAATCTCATTCTTGCTCACTTGCAGCATTCCAAATTTGATATCGTGTATATATCGCATCGCTCTGTCGAAATGTTTCACTGTTTGTGTGTCTACATCAGGGGTGTCAAACACAAATTGCTCCGAGGGCCTAATTAGGACCTATAAAGCAACCGAAGGACCGCATTATGACGCTGACGCAACAATGGCGGTACTTGAACCTTACAAGAAACAGCTTTTACATTTTATATCTTGCGAAATGTATCGTGAGTTATGGGCACAAATCATTTCTAGCTGCCTCTACGTTCGTTTAAAAAAAACTTGTTCACTCGCTGGCGGAGCACTTTTAAACATCGGCGAATAAACTAAAAAACTTAAATGTTGATTTTATGAAAAGTCCCAAAACGCATCGCGGGCCTGCGCCGCACAAAATGCCCTCGGGGGCCACATGCGGCCTGCGTGTTTGAGACCCCTGGTCTACATGGTTGTGAAATTACATGCACACTGAAACAAACATTTGTTCAATGTAAAATTTTCTTACAGGGAACACTGCTGGTGACTAACTTTACAAACTTGCGTAAACACATTGATAAATGAAACAAGCGTTAAATTTGAGGCAACAACTCTCTATCAATTTGAGATATTGCTATTCATCTAGAAGAGCCACACAAAATATGTCGGTGACTCGTGATTCGCCCACCATTGGTTTGAACCTACGTGCTTTACCGCTATCAGCAGTCACTGTCTCGCTACATTACCTGCCAAGACGTCTGCATTCAATAGTTACATGCGGCAAAACGCCTACCACCGTAACTTGAAGTGCATCTTCGAAGATTTGTTGCCATGTTATTGTTACGCAACAAAGGCCATAGTAGAACAATTTACTTGCGACTTTCGCAATCTGCCTCTACAGGCAAGGAGCGGACATGAGTGAACTGCAAGTTCATAACTGCATGTTATCAAAACATATAGTCAAATCAAAACATATAGTGAACCTGACTCTTGTGCAGTGTGAGCGTCATATCGGCAAACGAACTGTCACTGCAAGAATTAACCCAAATAATCAGAAAACTCCGGATTTCACGTTTTCCAGAAATTTTTGCTTCTTAGTCCCAATTTCCAGGGGGAGGCAAATGCCCGTTTTGCACCTCCCTGCGGACGCCCATGGTTCCAGGCAAACACACAAGCAGGTACTGCACGTGTCGCGTCTCTCTTGCCATTAGTCCTAGCCATGGGCGTCGGAAGGGAGGGCAGGAAGGAATCCAACCTAGATTTTGAAATTTGATATTTTTCTATTAACTTTTTAGTAAAAAGTGATATTCTCTTACTTTCGAGTTTGTAAAAAGAAGTTTTACCACTGTTTGCCCCCACAAATTCCTTTTGACCAACCCATGGAAAAAATCATTATTGGCCCCTCCCTAGAAAAAATCCTTCGCAAGCCCTTGGTCCTGGGCAAGGCGAGCCCACTAAGCCCACTGGGCCCTTGGTCCTGGGCAAGGCGAGCCCACTGGGAACGCCACAAGGTCATACTTCAAGAAACTTGCTGTTGTCAAAATCCGTCGTCGCAACGTCACAGTCATTAAAGTTTTCTGAAATATATTTCAACAGTTTGGACACCAGATTCATCAACTGATGTGTTGGTCAAATGATTCAAAAATACCGGCCTACATGAATTAATGTTTACAGTCGCAACTGCTAGCAACTCCAAATGCTGATGCCACTCAGGATTAAAGAAAATTGCCACGGCGTGACCTACATTGCAGAGACCTCCTACAACGTTCTCACTACAAATGCCACGTTCTGATAAGAAATTCTTAAACACAAAATCTATTTGAAATTTTCACCCAGGCTAGATTATCAAAGTGTGTCTAAAATCAAAGGTAATTGCGTGGACGGGTTTATGCGAAAAAATTCCACCGGACATCACGATTTTGCAAGTTTTCGAACATTTTTCCAAATTTGTACGCATGCTAGATTGACATAATGTATCACAATTGAAAAGCAATCATTTGTGAAACGTGCTTAAGCGAAAAAATTCCACCGGACATAACAATTTTGCAGGTTTTCGAAGTTTATTGCAACACTGCATCCATGCTAAACTGACAAAGTGTATCTCAGATTGAAGCTAATTGATTGGTAACGTGTTTATGCGAAAAAATTTTACCGGACCTAAGAATTTTGTAAGTTTTCGAATTTTTTTCCACGTTTGTATCCTAGCACGTTGGGTTGATAAAATATGCCTCAAATGAAAGCTGATTGCTTGGGAACGTGTTTATGCCAAGAAATTTTACCAGACATAACATTTTTTGCAAGTTTGCGAAGTTTTTTTTTTTAACTTTGTACCCATGCTAAATTGACAAAATGTATCTCAAATGAAAGCTACTTGCGTGTGTAACGTGTTTGTGCAAAGAAATTCTACCGGACACAACGATTTTGTGAGTTTTCGAATTTTTTTTCAACTTCGTACCCACGCTAGATTGACAAAATGTGCCTCAAACGAAAGCTGATTGCTGGGGTAACGTCAAAATGATACAACTTTATTCTTTATGGGTTGCCATATAACTTTTGAGAAAATACACCAAGAACTGTCTAAAAAAAAACTAATAACACTTTTCAGCAAGATATTTAAAAAACCAAAACGCCAGTCTAATAGTATGTGCCAATTGCCTCCAAGAAAAGCCAAATATTGAAAAGAAAAATCCAAAAAGCCAAACAACTGTTTTGACGCCAACTGCCTCTGAAAAAAGCCAAATTTGTGAAATTTGGCCTCAAAAAAGCCAATCTGGCAACTCTGTCGAAAACTCGTAATCGACAAGATATTCGCGCAGAGCCGCAGCTTGTTTCTGGAGTTGTAACCTGCGCTGTTCCAGGGTTGAGTGAATTTTACTTGCTTGTTGCTTCGATCTAGCAATCCTGGGTGTCCGTTGTTCGAGGCGTACAGCTTCTAGGCTCGACTGCTCGTATTCAAAGAGACATTCCTTTAGAGACTGTTTTTGCGGTTGTAAACTTCGCTGTTGTAGCGCTGAATGTGTTTTACTCCTTGGTTTTAGCGTGCAATCTGATATTTTTGCAGTTATGATTGCTTGGTCGTAGCGTTAAGTGTATTTTGCACCTGCATTTTTTAGTTGGAGCGCTGATAGTTTAAAGTCAATACAAGGACATAAGTTATACATCAATCAATTCGTTATCGTATGTCGTTCATCTAAACGTGTAACCCATGATATTTACAGCAAACACTCTTCTAAAATAGATAGAAAATATGACATGAAATTCAATGCTGTTGGTACACCGGAAAATTGTTGAATGTTTTATGAAACATTTGGTTAGTATAGTTTTTGACCGGTTTGGTGGAGGAATTTCCGGTTGTTTTTGAAGCATTTGTGGCTTTTAAAAGGTTTGAATAAGCGGCATTTGCTTTATTATATTCTTTATTCGCATTTTTGTGGCAGAAAAACTGTCAAATTATTTTTTCTATTTAAGAAGAATCTTATAGAAAAACACAAAGACTCAGTAAGAATCTTTTATCATTTTTAACACCACATTGATTTTTTACTAAAAACGCGTTTAGCCTGCAATCTGTTTGATTTAGGAAATCGTACAAGGGTTATGTGTGAGTGACAACAAAGTTTTTGAGACTAAAATTAAAATAAAAACCTTCGATATCAAAATCAAGCTGGAGACTATGTTGGATTCTGTATGTTTTTGGGGGTTGACCGAAACCGAAGGTAATCTTATACCAGAGGTCTCGAAAATGATCTCGAGAACAGACCTGATTACGATAACTACGCTAATGACAGACGTGTTAAAACGTGCTGTTGCCTACGCTGAAACTTCACAAAGGAAGGATTAATTTAAAGTTAAAAATATGCATGGACTTACACTATGTTTTCACGTTGTTTGCTCATAGTAATTTTACAAAAAATGCGTCAGGAACTTGCTTTCATTTTTTTTGATGCCATTTGCATTTGGTTTGTGCCTTTCGCTTGACAATACCACTCGACGTTGTGGCGTCCGACTGACAAGCACGCGGCCTTCTCGCTGATACCGCGGTAAGCGGTAGCCTGTTATCTTCTCTGTATTCCATCAACGGCTGACGTTATGTCATCTACGGCAAATGAATCAGCTGACGCTCTCAGCGTAGACGTGGTACTACAACGTACTCCTAATGGATTTGCACTGAGTCAACGGTACGCGACAGTTTAATAAAGCTTATGTTGCTTGCAGCTTTCATTACTGACGCTGTCTCAGACGTAGCAGAACATTTGCAGCAACATAAGCAGTGCATCAGCTGGGCTTCGAACGTGTTGATTTTATTTTCAAAGTGTTGGGTAAGAGTGGTGCAAGGTGCACATTAAAGGAGCCGTGAAAAATGTTGCAAAGTTATGAGAAACAAACGAGTAGCTTTGATACAAGCGAACATAGTGCGATGAAAGACGTGATCAAGCAAACAAGCGCAAGAATCGCCAAAGCAAGGCACTTTTTCGATGAGGTGCAGGGCTGCAGTGATTTGTGATAAGCACTGCCTTTGCGTGTGCTCTTACACACTCTTAGATCAAAAGTTAAAGGCTGGTGACATTTACTCTTCCGCTGCGTAAAGTAGTCAAGTTTATTAAATCCTACAGTTATCAATCAAGGTGTTGTTCTCCCGGTCGGTCTCATTTTTCTTCACTGCTGGATTCGTGCAAAATTAATCGCTGAAACGCTGCTTGTTAGATCAGAATAACAAAATGCTGAATTAGATTAATCAAAACTGATGAATGAATTAAATTATTCCCTGTTTTAATGATGCCTTTAGCGATATCGTTGAAAAAAGTCCTGTGAACGTGATCAGCAATTTGACAGCCAGTTTTTCGCTGGAATTGGTGTTTGGTTTGTGGAAGATTCATTATACCAAACTCTGCACACCCAGTTGCACCCCGTGCATCATCAAATTATCAGTTTTTCTTTCACTCGAAAACAAAGCAGCAATTCAGAAAATGCAATTTAGCTGCACTGACCAATGGTTCTCAACCTTTTCGCTAAAGGGAGCCAAATCCATCTTTACAATTTTGTTAGGGAGCCGCACTAAAAAAATTTAACACAAGTAAATTGACGCATTTGGTTTTATTGCAGAACGAAATCTGTTACACAAAATATTAGTTTTATTACAGACTGCCCAGAGCCGCACAAAAGGTGCTTCGGAGCCACATGTGGCTCTTGGAACCGCGGTTGAGGACCATGGAAGTTCGTTGAGTACCTGAAACTATTTTGTGATTGATGACTATTCTGAAACAGTCAATTATCCGGTGCTGTTAAATTTCTGCACTTTTATTTTCGAAGAAACGTAGGAAAATTTACGAGATAACTTGGTATGGACGAAAAAGATCAACCTAGATTCAACATTGTGAACGCTTTTGCCGAAACGTTCAAAGGATTGCCGGAGAGCATCGAGACGAATTTGCACAGAGCTAGCAGATGCGGCGATTGCATTTGGGTGAGCGTTGTTTTTTGTTTCTCTGCGAGCTTGGGTGAACGCAGCAATTGTTTCTCTTGTTTCTCTGCGAGTTTGGGTGAGCGCGGCGTTGTTTCATTTCTTTCTCTGTGAGCTTGGGTGAGCCCGGCATTGTTTCTTTTCTTTCTCTGTGAGCTTAGGTGAGCGCGGCATTGTTTCTCTTGTTTCTCTGTGAGCTTGGGTCAACGCGGCGTTGTTTTTCTGTGAGCTTTGTTGGGAGCAAATGTAGGACAAAGCAAGTACATTAGTAACAGAACAGCCTTCCATCAGTATTGCACTACTGCTTCCTGAGAGCTAAAGGTGCGTTGTTTGAAGCCAAGTCCATAGAATTTTGACGTAAACGAAAAAGCGCTAAAGCGTTGAGATCCTTGTTTTACTGCGATTTTTGAATACTTGAATCCTTATCTTCACTGTTCTCAAGGGTCTCACAAATACAACTTCAAAAATCACTAAATCTGTAGTGGTGCAGCATGAAATCGGAGTGTCGTGATAAATGTTAAAAATAGAACCAAATATGATTTGCAAAATAAACTGAAATAGTTCATTTTACAAATTTTTATACTTTTCCGAAAATCCCTAAAAAATTTATAAATCCCTTTTAAACTTCCTGAAAAGGGTCAAACGTTCCAACGTAGGGACAAAATCCCTACAAGTGCGAGCATTGACTGTTCTATAATCCGCATCTAGCCGAATTATATTTTCGTTATACACCTTTCAACGTTAGACTTTAAGTTTAACTTTTCCTGTTCTCGCCTCCACTTTACTTCGCACTCATGATTTTTTCCCCGCTTTTGAAATTTTGACTAGTTTGTGCTTGTCTGACCAGCATGAGAAAGTGGATCTGAAAGACGGTGCGGGGAATACGCCAGTAAAGTGGAATTTGTCGAAGCAAGGCAAATCAGAGACAGTGTTAGAATATTTTGTGGGTAAATTTTTATTTTCAGGGTAATGGAAAGGTATCACGACAGTGACAAATATCAATAAAAAGTGAAAAATCAAGGTACTAACAGCCGCGCAATGAACATATAAATTTGGAAAATATGGAGATATTCAGTGAAATTCAAGTAAAAATGGTTGTGCTTGTTATGGTTTTTGGTTCGCAAAAATCGGTGACTTTACTTTCGCATTTCACTTTGTGTTCGCGGAGAAATTACCTAAATTTCGGTAAACGAAGGTAGATTTTCCAATGGATAGTTGAATTACAGCCGGCCTGTAGCCAGGTGGGTGAAAATACACTTTTAGGTTGGAAATGTTTGTTTTTATTATATGTTTGAAACAAATTTTTCTGTGCACAATACAATTTGGGGGGAACTGTCCCCGAATTCCCCCCCCCCGGTGGCTGCGGGCCTGAATTATAGTCAACGTCAGATTACGAGTTAATAAAATGTTTCATGGCAAGCAGTTTCAGCCCTTGTTGTGAAATTCTTTCTCGCATGCCTATATGCAAAAATTTACTGTATTTTTATATTGGTAGTGCTTTGCGTTAAATACATGCGCATAAACCGATTTTTCTAACAGACCTCTCACTGGGACTAATTTGGCGACTTAAGCAAGCTGGAATTTTCGCTCCATACTCCTATTTGAGGCAGCATTCTTGACCATACGCGCGATAAATACCGCAACTGTCTTTCACATAAAGTCGTACCAAAATGAAAGCATAGCTTCAATACGGATTGGAGGCATTATACTTTTTGACGATTGAAAGTNAAGCTCTGGCGGCAACATCAAAACACAGAACATGCTATAACATTTCCACCGTTTTTTAAACATTCGTGAATTATCCGAATGGTCTGGCCCAGATTAATAGATTTCTTGCTGTTTAAGGCACAAATCTTTTACAGATCAACAAAGTTCTTGAAGGACAACAGTCTTTTTATCCATCTTCACATGAACGAGCAGAGGAAAGGCCGAAAATTATCAACAGAAAAGTGACGATTAACGCACGGAACAAGCTTGGCGCTACACCGCTATGGCTTGCTGCGGTCATGGGCCATGTGGAAGCAGTGAAGAGGCTAATTGCATGTGGAGCTGAGTAAGTGTTGCTACCTGCTGCAGTGAAAGTAACATTTGAAATGGCAGATAAATATAAGGATTCGTGTACATGCAAATAATTTGAAATATAAATAACTGATTTTAGTGTAGAACATACGGTTTTGCTAAAGCATTTTGACCTTTTCGCTTTAGTTTGATTTCTTAATCTCTTTCAATGTAAACTTAGCAGCTTACAGGTGATCAGAAGTAACAGGAATAATTGCTGTTATAGTTTCAAGCATGTTGAACTGTAATACGTTTTGGCGATCAGAATATTCGTGCCAGGATATAACTTGGTCTGTAGTCTTGATTGAGAAAATATTGGATTTAGTTTGTAGAAATAACGTCGGGTTGTCCGTATGCAGAAAGTGGTGTATCCTATCTTTAAAAAGTGGAGTTGAAGCAACAAGCTTCGTGATGTCAGTTTGTTTTTCCAGTTATACAAAAAATGAAATGCTCAGCAATTTCTGTCGAAAAAGATGGCTTGGTACTTATAGATCAAGTACGACTTTTTCTTCGCTTCGGAATGTCGGTTACTCTAAGCTAAGCCATTAAACATTTCCGTGCTACCTTTGGCAGTTTGGAAATTTCCGACATCAAGGCGCAGACTCCACTCCACGCAGCAGTCAAGTACAACCACGTGGAGTGCGCAAGAGCACTACTTGAAGCCGGGGCTGATCCAGATGGGAACTGCCTCAATTTATCCGCTCCAATTCACGTTGCAACGCGAGACAATTATCCATGTATGATAAAACTACTGATAAATCATCACGCTGATGTGAACGGTCGTCATGGAAAGGGAGGCTTTCAACAATCTGACAGTTGCTACAAAGGAAATACACCAGTTTACATGTCATTAGGTTAGTAAAATGTTGTGTTTGCTACAAGCGTGCAGTGGATACCGTGCTTAATGCAACACATTTTTGTTGGGCCTTCTGTGTAATCATAAAAAAATTATTTAGATATTTTTCTGGTGTTCTTGGAATCAGGCTATGCAATGATATATCTTTCCACAATTTTATGTTTATTCGATCTTCATTTGAGAATGTCAAGCTTATAGTATACTGTTTGTCCGGTATGGGAAGTCCTTTTGCTGTGCTCTGAACAAGAGATCCATTATTTCTACCGCAGATACTCAACACAATTGCCTTGTTCATGCATCAAAAAATGCTGGGCACGTAGATGCACGGCATGTTTTTACTAGGCGGAAGAAATCGTTCACCTTGAAATTTTGTGATTGACCCGATTTCTGACAGCAACAGTGATAAAAGTTATCTGTGCAAAGCGGATCCGCAATCTCTATAAATTCTTCTCAAAACTGAAGATTGCTAATGTGAAACTCAAGGTGTCACTTCTACTTTACCAATCCACTTCTTCACTTTACATTCATTGAATTTGCGCCAACGGTCGCTCATTGATTTCTGCTTCAGAGTTTCAGATGACTTGCTCCGTTCAGTACTAGACATTCGCTTCAAAAGAAGTGCAGAACTGTAGACCGATCACGACCTGCTTGTCTGGAACTTGCATCTGGAAAAGCCGTCGGGGCCTTATAAACGGGCAGGAATAGGAGATGCAGAAACTGTCGACCGATTCAGGCCCGTAGCCACGGGTGGCATTCGGAGGCAATGCCCCCAAATATTTTTTGTGCACCTAATTGTGTTTTGCCCAGGAAAATTTGTTTTAAACATACAATAAAAATAAAATCTTATCCCATTAAAAATGTACTTTTTCACCCCAAACCTTAAAACCTGGCTACGGGCTTGGACCGATCACTACCCTCTGGTCTGGAGCTTTCGTGTTGAAAAACCAACAGTCTACACAAACGTGCAGGACCAGGAGATCCTACCAAATAAAGTGGGAGGCCCTGGCGGACAAAAATGTAAGAAAGGCCTTTGCACACAGTGTATCATCCTTATACCGAAAGCTTCCGGAATGCACAGCGGACGCAGAGATGGACTGGCAGCTATAGCTTCATCTGCTGTTTGGATATGAGGACGGAAACGACTTTTTGTGGCGAATGATGGCAAAATACTATGTGGTGCAACCAATAGGCGAAAGATACTACTCAAGCAAAGAAAGCAAATAGCCAACACGGCATGGCTTCAGAACAAAAGCTGAATTTTCTTTGCATTCTCGACATTACGGCGAGTCGAGAAAGTCCGCAGCCCTCACAGTGAAAAAATAAAAAATGCGATCTTGGGAGAATTTCAAACATAAACGAGATTCTATTTACTGGAAAGCCAACAGAATTTTCTGGCAAACCATCTAGCGTCTCCATGGTAGAAGATATCATACTGTTAGAACCATCAAAGAACGAAATGGTGTCTTACTCAGCAGTGAGGTGATATCTTTCTCAGATGAAGACAGTATTTTCAAGATACTTTTGACCAAGTCACTATCACACAATCAGACACACGGGAGATACATTTGGGGAAGGATTTGAAGCACCATCAATGCAGCAGAAGTCTTGCTAGCTGTCAAAACACCGAAAGCTGTGAAGGATGTGATGAAATCCGAGCTGAATGCTCAGATCCTTGAATCGGGAAGGGTTTTTGATTGATTCATGTGTGTCAATTGGCGTGGTGTTCTGGAAGGGCACCAAAATATTGCAAAAGGGTAATCGTCTCCATACATAAGAAGGGAGACAGGAGAGAAGGGAGAAAGGAGGGAATGGACTAACTACCAGGGCATCTCTCTCGTTAGCCTACCTGGACGTGTGTAGGCTATGCCAAGTGCCTTGAAAGAGATGTTGCGGCATAATTGAACCAAAGCTGGAGAATAACAAGTGTGTTTTTCATCCTGGCCATAACCATGCAGACCAGAATATCACTTTCCAGCAAAGTTTCGAAAAATCTTGGGTGTATGCCAAAGACGTCTGCACATGTTTTATCTACCTCGAGAAAGCATAGGACCGAGCTCGTTTTGAAAATCCTTCAGGAGTGTTGCGGGAGTACGATATTGACGGCTGTATTTTACTGCGGCCGTGAAGTTGTTGTATTTCTGTTTAGAAGTTTGTGTCCTTGTCGCCGCCGTTAAATCACGACTATTCACCGTAGATTCACCGTGGACTGCGACAAACGTATGTGTTTTTACTTCTCTTCATGGTCTATTTGAAGTAGATAGACCAGGGGTGTACAACCTTTTTGCTATTGCCGGCCGCATTGCTTGTATTTACAGTATATGAAGTACAGCCACCAATGAGTGCGAGTTGTATTTATGCGATACTGCCTAGTGCCAATCAGTGTTTCTAACTGTTCTTGCAACGAATATTCCAAATCTAATCTAAAAATATACCAAATATATACCAAATTCATATCTGTAACAAAAAATTAACAATTTGTTGTGATTTTTTCAATGCCTTTTGATTGTTTCACGTGTATGATTAACAGTTGCTGTTGAGCAGTGCCATCACAGAGATGCTGCAAGCTCAATTTCTACTTTCTTAACTTAAGCAGTGACATATTTAGTAACCACTGGAAAATTCATCCTTCCAACACCTCCTACTACATTCTCATTTCCTTTGTGGTCCAGGACATTATTATGCTCTATAATAGCTGGCAATTTTCTTTTTTCTCGTCAATGTGAGGGAACCACTTGAGGTTTCTGACCTGATTTGAAGTGAAAAGCTGCTTTATCCAATCTACCAGGTAGAAATATACAGATTTCAATGGTGATTGTTTTCAAGGTTATATCTAATGCCACTTTCTGCATTGTTTTCACAGTTTATCGTAACTTCGAGTGCTTTCGACTTCTAGTTCTCTAGTAATTGCTACACTTAAAAAGATTTAGCCACATGATCAAAATTTTTAGCGATGTTATTGAGGATTGTTTTGTTTACTGATTTGCTTACTAAGTACTGAGGTTAA
>JGI24021J15306_10006635_pt1 | contig 13979 bp, 4 predicted proteins | sample Ectturendosymbi1_FD_15306 | JGI IMG/M metagenome (IMG submission 15306) | reverse complement strand
AGGCATGGCGGGACATTTCCCTCTCTGTCCTTTCAAAAAGGGGGGCAACGGGGGCGGAGGTGCCTTTTCATCAAAGGTGTAGGAGCATGCACATTTTGGGGATTCGATTTTTTGCCCACATGTCCCCAAACTTGCCCGAAAAGTTATTTGTGCAACTTTTACCTGCAAATTTTCTCCCAGAAAGATCATCAAGACCTTTTTTTTGTGTGACCTCCAAAAAAGGTCTTCATGTGTTTTTCTGCAAACCTTGGGCGCCATTTTTTGAAGTCAAGCAACGTTGGCTGCCATTTTCACCCGGATTTCAGGGATTTTGCCCAGATTTTCAGCAAATCAAAACTTTCAGGGGTGCGCTTGCACCCCCACCTCCAACACCACTGCTTTTCATAACAGCATCACAGGTAATTTCGTAGTTTATCGAGATCGACTTGAAACAAATTTATTGCAGCTTTTCGGGCACCCAGAAAATTCAGAATGATTTTCTATAATTTGTTATTATTTTTGAGGTCAACATTGTTGATGAACAGAAACAAACACAATTGATAACGATTTGTTTTGTTTTTTTAAGTTCCTATAGCTCTCAACTGTTTTACTGCTCCCCCAGCCCTACCGCTGCCCCGGCGTCCCTAAATACACATGTTGTGTCAACAAACTTCGCCAAAACGTTGGTTGCAAACCTGAATATGACGTCGTATTGTGACGTCACAAACAGCGTTTATACAGTAACAATGACCACCACAGGCCACTGCTCAATATTAGGTTTTGGTAGGGGGCATCCAATTAAGCAATCGCCCCGGGCATCACCAGACCTCTGCACGCCACTGACTTTATCATAGTAACTCGTATACGTAGTGCTCTTATTTGCAGTAAAATACAAGTTTATGACGTTATGGTTGAATACAACAATTAATTCCTATGCTCTATCTGGACTCCTCCATTTAATCAAGCACCTTTTAAATCTTTAATAAACTTTTCCGCTATCTCTCAATGGGGAGTCGGGTCGCGCTTCGTACCTCGTGTATAAATTCGATAAACAAATTGCAAGGTGCAACAATTCTCAGATAAAGATCCTTAATTTGTTTGAATTCCCAAACGTACTAGCTGCTTAGACATCCAAAGCGAAACTGCAAATGACGAATTAGACGAACAAAACACTTCTCAGGGACTGAAAGAGGTGACGAATTGAGCAAATTGACGAATAGAAATGAACACAAAAGATAGGGATTCTGCCGGGACCGACGAAAAAGTGACGAATTAAGCGAATTGATGAATTAAACGATGACGAATTAGACGAGTTCTACTGTAATAGTTTTTATTACAGACTCGTGGTCCATATCACAGACGCAATCATACAACACAAGAGCACATAAAATGGTTAGCCATACAGTAGCACATTAAAGAATCGGTGTTTGCACACGACCAACACTGAAGGAGCAAAACACTTTAACAGCACCCCAACTGTAGCGTCATTCACCCATCATAATACAGGGATCCTGTAGTATGAGAGAAATGAAGGCATTCTAACATCCAAACTTTGAGGTAAACAGTCAACAGCGAAAAAGATAAGTTAAATGGGGGTACACATTGGTGCTCACAGGCATGCAAACTGTTCCGATTAAGGTTTCAAATGCTTGCAACGCATTTATCATAAGATCGACAGCCAAATAATTTTCCTGACTTTCAAAGCAGGATGTGGCAATTAGCGTTTTACCAGTTCTATTTCTTACTTTTTGTGTGCTTGGTTTGTACACATCGCACACAGGACTTTTTTCACTGCACAGAAGCAACACTGATGAGATGCTAACAACGAAACAATGCACCAAGAACTATTGCAGTTGGTCACTATCAAACAGAAGCGTTGAATAATTGAGGAAAAATGAAGATTTGTAAAAAGCATTGTCAATATCACACTTACGAGTAGACATAACAGACTCAAACGCAGCTACTGACAAGATCTGTTTTGCACACAATCGCCGTCATAGTCAGCAAAGTGTCCTATGTCCATTTCATTGATCTAAGTCACACATAAGGTTGCTAGAAGTCCTTGAACGCGAACTACTGTCCTTGAATTTGCTATCACAATTGGTCATGTCCTTAACCCTTGAATAACACGTCACTGTCCTTGAGTATATTCTGGCTTCCTTGCAAATTCTTATATTGTGTTTCAGTAGCATTGTGCTACAATTTTGTGTTACACTTATAACACAGTGTAAGCAGCATTCGATATCCTTTGTTATTTTCTTTTGAAAATGACACCGTTTGCAGGTCAATACGAAACGCTACAATTAAACGACAGCAGACTTAAGCTCAAGATGCCGGAAACAAAATATCGTCCAGATCTTGATCGTACAGCGTTTAGTGCTATAATCCAAGTTCCAAATGAAGGTCAATGAGTGCATGAGATTCAAAGTCCCAGAAAGTACGTCTTGTGGACGTCGCATCTAGCTCCACCATCCTGCATGTCACCGGCTCATATGACGCCATCACAATTATGAGACAGCGACGTCTGCCATGGCTGGGTCACGGCCGTTGTGTGGGGGATGGTCACCTGCTCAAGGATACCCTTTACGGAGAATTCTGTGACGCGCCTCGTACAACTGGCAGACCCAAGCTGCGCTGAAAAACGTCTTCAAGCGTGACATGGCGAGCTTCCATATCTCTCCACAGTCCTGGGAAACACTTGCTGCCGATCGCGACAGGTGGCGTGCCTCTTTGAGTGAGGTTATTCATTGTCAGCTACAATTACACAGAAAAAAATGGACAAGCGCCAAGCTCATCTTCGTCAACGATGGGACGGGCCATCGTAGTAATAACGACGTTGCCTGAAGTGGGATGTTACCATTCCGCAGAGGTTGAACTCTGCATGAAACAATAAAAAAATCATCATTTAGAGCACCAAAGCAGAAGCCATTTGCAACAGCAGCACCATCCACATTTTTACACGATGAAGGAGTTTAGATACATTTCTAATAAACACAGCAATCGACTACTATCGAGTAACTGGTAAAAGTTCGCAAAAGGTAATTTTATGCCCTCAGTGCACAACGGCGAAGTGCGTAGAGAGCTATGCGCTAAGTTTTGTGGTTCTGGACTGCACAGAGCAGTAGAATTGAAAGTTTTAATGGTATCTGAGGCACAGGTTTGATGCCCTACTTGAGGATTTTGCAGGGCGGTGAAATTCAGTGACAAACGCACATCGAGACCTCTGTGATTTACAAGCAACACGGAACATAAGCGACGTCGTAACTTGAAATCGCACAGTAATGGTTGTTTCTCAAATGTAGTGTCAAACTGTGACAACCAAAATCATCCAACTGATCAATGATCATACCGAATAAGTCGGTTACAGGCTGATGTTTGTTTTAAAAATGCAGAGACGAGACAATACACAGTCAATAAAATAAAAAGGTATCACCATCCACCATTCCACACAGGATTTTCACAAACACATAAGATACGAAGGCACAGCAGAGGGTGGTAACCTGCAGTTCCATTTATACCCGCCCTTTAAACTATAGCACTGTAAAAAGCTTGCTAAACAGTAATGTAATACAATTTTCTGCAAACTGCAGCGCCCAACGTCTTGTTCAAAGTTGTATGAGCGCGGAAAAGTGTACACTGTCAAACACAAGAGCAATCTATCCATACGCAAAGTGATACCAGAATATCCACGGAGAGTTGGTGTAACGCAGAATTTTTTTGAAATGAGACCGCGTAAACGCTGTCACGGCGGCGGTGTAAATAATATTAAGATTGTGGCTACAGAAGGTTTAAGCGGGCTATCTGCGGAGGCAATGGTCATACCCCTCTTCCGATTTCTCAGCCGCTCAAATTGCTCTAGAAGTATCTGCAATAGCACAAGCATAAGCACGAGCAGATTCCTACCTATTTAATTACACATCCGTGCCACGCTCCCTAACTCGGCTGTAGAAGCTAGATTTGTTCGCATGTCGATTTTCATTATTAGCCGAACCACCATTGACTGTTGAACCATGGCAACCCTGCGAAAAATAACTCTGAAGCTAACCCCCTCGAACACTGCATTTTCAACGCTTTGAATGTAGGTCTTTTATCAAATCATCTTACACTTGCGACAACTTCCAGCATAGGCGAAAATCAACATCAAATAACTTACAGTTAACTAGATATGCTCTTCGCGCAATCTTTCCTCTACCGTTGTTAACTTCCCCACACTTATCTTTTCTCCTACAGATTGTGGTATGGGAACATAACCTATTGACGCTTCGCATGGTCAACGTGACCTTGCTTACATTGGCACAACCCTTGAGTTTCATCGCTGCGAGAATTTACAAATCATACATATCTCAATGCCTTACAACAAAATACAAGCATCAACAAATCGTCACCTTTTACCGCTAGAGAATCTTCAATAATGCTTTCTTCACTACCGGTAACTTTTCCAAGAAACTTTGTCTTCCTGCCAAAATGAAAATTTAGTTTATATTGAGTAGGATATGTACGAGTACGTCACTTTTACACAAAATTGAATTACGCTCTTTAAGTAACAGTCCTGCTTGTCCAGGACATGTTCAGTGTGGCCAACAAACATAATATTAAATTGCTAGTGTCATTAAAAACCAAATTGGAGCAGCTGATTTTTACTGAATGGCAGGCCATTTATTAAATTTAGGCAACTCAGCAAACATAAGAAGCCTGGTTCTGGTCGCGCGTCATTAGGATCTTCAGAAATTGCGTATTGCTTTTTTGTGTCATTAGCTGCCTTCGCTTCCAAAGTATCTGTGTATGCAACTACAGCCGCTAGGTCAGTGGTTCTTAACTTTTTTCCCTTATTACCCACGTCCGGTTGGGTCTGAATCTTCGCACCAGTTCTTTTGCAGAAGTTCTTACGTTCTCGAAAGCAAAGAGTATAATGAACAAATAGAATGTTTCAATTCAAAAGAACACGAAAAAACACGAAAATTTATACACGCAATTCAGTGCGACTTTGCGCTTGTTTTTTGATGCGAACAATGCAATATCAGGTTTAATTTCGGAGATTGTTAGATCTGACAAACTGTTCCGAGCTTTTGGCTTCGACCACGCAGAGTTCCAGAAGTCATGTAAATATCTGAAACTGCCTCATTTCTCTTGCCTCATATCCTTTTTTTCTACACTAAAACATTTTTAATGAAACAAAATAGACATATACATGCAGTATTATCATTTTACTTGCCAGCGTATGTGTAGCCGTATTATTAGCCTTGTTGAATGCCTATTGCATGTGCTTATGCTGCAAATGTACTTTTTAGTAACTTACATTTTTTGTTCGTTGCCTTGCAGATTTTATGTTTTTACTTTGTGGAGCTGAAGATGATCTTTCGTGCGAAATTAATATTCCAGTTTTAATAAACTGTGGTCTGATTTTTGTGGAAAACTTCTGTGAGTCGTAATGTGCAATGCGTGACGTAACAATACAACTCGTTTGCGTCTGCGAGATCTAGTGCGACCAAGCAGTGGTTTAAACAACTGGCTCAAAAGAAGAAGCGTCTGCGTACGAAGTTCATAGCTGCTTGAGTTTCGCAAACAAGGTTGGAATATTCAATTTGCTGCTTGAATATACTTTGAGAGAATTTGCTGAAAATTGCCAGAGATATGTTGCAGCTATAATGCCTGTCGCCCTGAGCAACGAAAGGGAGGGTCGAACCAGCAACCTCCGGATTGACACTCTCGCAGACAGCAATAAACAAGATCCACCGCTCGACCCCTCCACATTTGTGGCAACGAACTCAGCCACTTATATGTGGCGTGCACGCTTCACAAGTGTTTGTTTTGTCATGTTACAATATCAAATTTTGAAACAAAATTCAAAGACAAAGTTAGGGCAGCTGACTCACCCTAATCTTCAGCTGATGCCTAATTACCCACCTGCCGCCCCTATCATTCCCCACTGGTGGGTAATTCCCCGCAGAAGCACTGGGCTCGGTGTTGTACCTAGTTTTGCTGGTTTCCTTTACATTTACGGTGAAAGATAGAGGAAAACAGCAAAAGTGGAGCTAACTCTAGTAGCATGTGGCCATAGGCTACTCTGTGTGACGATGGGTCTTACTGACTCGCAGGCGTAGTGCAAATCAAAGAACGCATAAGGTGCATACGATCAAATACATATGAACCATTACACATGGACGGATAAGCGGAAATTAACTGACCAGGGTCGATTGATTTAAATCAGGGATTTAAATTTTTATTAAAGATTTAAAATCTTCATTTTATGCTCGACACGAAAAAGGGGTTACGGTCATTTCGTTGAAAACAGTACTCACTGCAAACGAAAAAATAATCTTCCAAAGATTTCGTGGTAAGCTTTGTTAACTTTTACCGAAGCAGCATAATAGCCATTGCTCTGCTCGCACGCCACTCATCTTGCACGTGTGAAGTTAACAGTTCAAGAAATCAATGCGTGCTTTCATTTTTTTATTTCCAACCACACAACATAGAGATAACAAATTTTTAAACTGAGGTGGACGAGCTCAACTTATAAGACACAAGTCATAAACAAGTTCAAAACCGATCAACCGCTCTGCCAAAAGCTAAATATTCCCATAATATCCTTTGGCCCATTACTTACATTAAAGCCGGCATACAATCGTAGATTGAAATCAAAACCGTGCCTGATCTGTACAATAGTCAAACCGGTTGTTTTCTCTTGCAACACACAATTACGCTCATAAGTAACCGGTTAACACTTCAGCCAAATTATGTTCGTCATCAAATGCTGGTTGGAATTGACTTAACGTGAGTTTGCTTTCGCAAGAACACGCTTGAAGACAACAGCCATGGTTAATTTATTGTTCATTCAAAAATCGGACGCAGTGAGAGAAGAAGTATTGATCTGAGTGGAGGTCCACATGAGGTTCAAGTCGCTAGGATGCTGGTAACTAACGTCAATCACAATGATGACATTGGCAACAGCTGTACAGGCCTGATGACCTATTAAGCAATAATCAATGGCATAACTTACTTGTAATCCGAGACTTCTCAACTCTGCACTAATTTCTTCCTTCACAGCTTCAGAGATTTTGCAATCAGACAAATCCAAATCACCAACGAACTTTAAACAAGGAATCAATGAACGAGCTCCTTCATCTCCAATGTTGCTGTTGGAGCCAAGGTCGAGTTTTTTCAACTGGTTGAAATAAATAAAAAGCATGATTTTATAAACGATTTCAGTACCACATTCATGCAGCTTGTATCAAGGTCTGTATTTAAAATCATACATGGCCATTTACCAACCGTATTGTCAAAGCATCACCAATGGTGCACCAAGATGTCATTGACAACCTGACCAAAAGTTCTACAACCAGGTTCTCATGAGTTTCACTTAGTGAGTAGTGACGTATCACAATGCTTCATTACTTGCAATACTGAAATTTGTTTCACAAAGATTAAACTCAGCTACTTCGTGTTTAGTCTCCAACAATCTCCCACAGATGAGTCCGACGCTTTCAGCTCCAAGATCGCATCTATTCAGCCCGAGTTCTTGGACTTGATCCAAACTTTGGATCAAAAATCTTAAGCCTTCGTCTCCTATTTTCTCATTGAAACTGAGATTGAGGCTTTGAATCTGTTTTCAAAAATGTTGCTGTCAATTACGTTATGAAACTATCACAACAACGTAAGATGGCTGACAAGAAACTCTAAAATACGCAACAGGGACGATAATTTGAGAAAAATTAGTTCAACGCTGGGTTTAGTTTTTCGGTCATACACCGAACATCTTTTAAATGACTGAATAAAATTATGTTAATTCGTTCATAACGACCGAAAAGATAGACTAGTGAATACTGTTGTGGCGAGTTTTGAAACGGGACAAATGACCGAAATGTCTCGGCGAAAAGAATCCCAGATTCAACGTCACGATCACACGTCTTAGACGAACCGCTTCCCCGTTCCAAAAATTAACTTACTTTATGTTTGGTCTCTGCCAACCTTTCACTGATGAGTCGGACGCTTTCAGCTCCAAGAGAACATTCTACCAACTCCAGCTCATTGATGTGATCCAAACTCTTCGTCAAAAACCTTAAACCTTCATCTCCAATCTTCTTGTTGTAACTGAAGTTAAGAAGTTGAATCTATTCCAAAACATGTACCTGTCAGTTACGTCAGGAAAATTTTGATACAATGTAAGATGGTTGGCAAGAAGATCTATGACACAGCGGGTAAAGTATCTAAGAGAATCATTTCCGTGGCACTTATCGACTAGTTATTGAGTCACAGATGAAGTTTTCTCCGATCATACAATCGACTTACTTCATGCTTCGTCTCTATCAGTCGTTCACTGATGAGTCGGGCGCTTTCAACGCCAAGATCGCAATCACACAGTCTCAATTCTTTGATTTGATCCAAACTTTTGACTAAAAACTTCAGACCATCATCTCCGATTTGCTTGTTTGAACTGAGTTCGAGGAGTCGAATCTACATCGAAACAGGCTGGTCATGAGATTATGAATGCAACATCCGGAACAAAAATAATGCAACATGTAGCAATCAATNTAACATTTCGTATGACGCATTAACAACTTTCACTCGTTGCATTCGGCGANACTTACATGGTGTTTCGTTTCAACAAATCTCTGAGACAGTTTTTTCATCATGTGAGGAGNAATGTTGCCCGTAAACAATGTCAGCTCATCAGAAATCTGAGGAAGAACTTCCAAAACACTCTCAAAATCTTCATTATTGAAAGACTTCCCATCGAGGTAGAATGTAGAAATTTTCTTTAAAAAAATAACGAAAAATTACGTTACTGTTTAAACTTGTTAATCATGGCCATCGAAAATTAACCACTACTTGCACACTGTTTTTTTTTAGCTGAGACATTTTGGTCACTGGAACATTTCGGTCATTTGTCTCACAGTTGTATTAAAACTCACTGTAACAGTGTTTTTTAGCCTATATTTTCAGACATTCTGACCGAAATGACTTAATTTTTTTTCGGTCATTTCAAAATCATTTCGGTCTATGACCGAACAAAAACAGCTTGCACAGAATAATGATTTCTATCACAAAGTTCATCGACTCCACTCCGTTTCAAGGTCTGTTTGAAACGCATTTGTTCTGGCCACTGAATGGCTACCAACCACGTTAAATGCAAAAAAACTGGCAAATAAAACTTATTTGCAGAAAAGCTGCCATTGCCTAAGTCGATTTGGCACTCGTTACGAATGTAGTTTTCTTCCTTTCAACAGGAATTCATGTATCGGTTTTCAGCATTGCACCATGAACTGCATAGATGTGCACGTTTCAGCAACAAAAATGTCAAACAGTATTACATCCAAGTTCCAACCAATGGAACTGCCGTTTTTCCGTTTCATATTTTTTCTGAAAAAACGCCAGGATGCTCCAATAATGACTCCAAGTGCGGCCTAGCAGCGGTCTGAAGAACTGGCTCAAAAGAAGAAGGGCGGCTCAGGGGTACAGTGGCCATCTCTCAATCAAAAGTTTTTTTGATTGAAACATGACCGCTGTGTGATCCACCGCGGACCTGCCTGGGCATGGAGCATTCACCTGAACCCCACCAGCCAGATGGAAAGTCAGGTGTCGGCCTATCTCTAATTGCCGTCACCCCGTGATTAACAACAACAAGAAAAAAAACAGAAACTTACCAGGGTATTCAGACGGGATGCCTCCAAGCAAAAACGTTTCATTGCATTTCCCGCAAATTTGCAATTGTCTACATCCAGTGTGCAAGGTGTGGGGATATATTGGAGAATAAAAAAAAGATTGGAGACATCGCTTGGAAGCACAGTGCCAGAAAGAGAAATGTGACAAGGAAAAACAGGCGCAAGTTTGTCGATTAAGTCTTGATCGTTGGCCTCATGTATCCAACTACAAACAAATTGTATTTTCTCAAATTTCGCTTCGGTCTGACTGCATTGCTTTAAATAGGATGCAGCAGCATTTGTCAGCAATTCTTTTCTTTCCTTCCACTGACTTGCTTTGTTGCGAATGTTTGTCGATTGACTAAGTAACTTCATAACACGGGCATTGCAAAGTCCGTAAAGGCACTGCGCTACCACTTCCCAACGGTCATCGGATAGACCCTCAAAAACTTCTTTGAACTCATTTGCAGAGGCAAGCAGCATCAGATAAACTGCAACGAAGAACTCCTGCCAAATAAGGTGAGAGAAGTAAATTCTTTTGTCTCCATTCAATATTGTCTGCGCGATGCCGTCAGAATTGTCAACCAACGATGTGCTCAGAAATGACTGAACAGTGATTTCATCCAAGTCAACTTGTTGGAAATCAACTTCTCCAAACACTATTTGCTTCTGACGAAATCCATTCCAGGCCAACTTGGAAAGTTGAGCAATCTTGGGGTTTTCCCCTCTCAGCTGCTCTCCGCGTGAATACTTGCCACAAGCTGAGGAAAGAACCTTGGTCATGGACACAAAATCTGTATCACTGCTATTTTCCATGAGGTAATGAATAGTTAAAATAAAATTGACTGGGACGTAACAATAAGCAAATACAGTTGCATTTTTTTGAAGCGTTTCTTGAACTTGCTTGTATTTATCACAGCAAATTTGAATGCCAAGTTCATTTTGGGCTTCTTCGTCCAAGCCAAGTATTTCAACCACAAACTTAGGCTTGTGGTTGATGTGGAGATGATACAACTGGTTGGGCCGTGACGTCACAATTATTCGAGCATACGGCAACAACTTCCCATTGATGAGATTTAGCAGAAAATGAAGAGGCTTTGCACGATCATAAATGTTTACCACAGGAGCTGGAGCTGTCAAATTATCTACAGCAGCTTCATCGAGACCATCAAGGGCAATGACAACATTGCGATCAGTGGAAATTTTATGCAACCACCAATCATCCGAGTCTTTTGAGTGCTTCCATTGTGGAAGAACCCCTGACAATAAAAACTGAAGAAGAGACGCTTCTTTTTGAAAGTTGATGTTTCTGATGAAGACGAAAAACAAAAATGTCACTTCAGCTATCATCTGCCCATGAACGAGCTGATCGACCCACTTCTTCATCGATGTGGTTTTCCCAATTCCAGGATTGCCAATCACTGCTACTACATTTCCATGCCTTGCAATATAATCTGTTTTTTCCTCTTCCGATTGAAAAGGTTTGCTTTCGGCTTCTTTTTGTGCATTCTGTTTGGCAAGATCCAACATTTCTTGATCGGTGATATTACCATGAGGTTGTTCAAACATTTTCGTAAAATCTTTTCTGCGGCAATAATGACCCGAGTCGTCATATTCGGAGTCAAGCGTTTTAGGAGTTCGTAAAATCTGGAGTCGTACAGGGCGCAACGATATCTCATGACAAGCTGGGGACACGACCGTCTTGCAGTCTCTTTCTGCTTGTTGGCGACTTTTCTGTTTGAGGTCTTGGTCTGAGGAAAAAAGAAATGTAGTGGTGAGCCTTGTTGGAAGTGAAACCGTTCATGATTTTTAAACACTAACCCATGAAGGGTCCTTGTGTGGATGCAGAAATGTTATACATTGCAGATTGCAGCTAGCAAACAGGGTACGCCAGGGTTTTCATGCGACGCCAGGGTATTTATGCTTCGCAGCAGACTAGCATTTGTCAGGATTATTGACATAGTACGCCGAGTTTTTCTTCGAACAGGATACCATGCTTTTCGTCACGGCCGACACGCTTCAGCGCTGTATATGCATGACTGCTTAGTCGATTGGTTATCTGTGCAAATTTAGCCTGATATGCCGATTAAGCTAAATCTGTCCGATTTAACTAAATATGTCCGATAAGCTAAATATGCGTCGATTTAACTAAATCTGTGTATACGCGCCGATTTAAGTAAATCTGTGCAGAATTAGCTAAATATGCGCCGATTTAACTGTATCTGTACAGATTTAGCTAAATGTGCGTCAATTTAACTAAATCTGTGTAGACATAAGTACATCTGCCCAATTTAACAAAATCTGCGCAGATTTAGCTAAATGTGTCCGATTTAGCTGAACCTGTGCAGGTGTAGCTAAATCTGCACCAATTTCGCGAAATCTGTCTTATTCACCAGTTTTTAATGCTAAATGTGTCCGATATAATTTTTTTACGAACAGCGCCCTATACCTGTAGGCAATACAACGCAGAACCATTCTTCTTTTTCTGAAGCCTTAACAAAATTGTTTCGAGTATCAGTTCTCACGAATATCCAAGTTTCCAGTCTTGGTTTCGACGATTGGTTTAGCTTAGACTTAATTTTGCCTCTACAGTTCCAGACCTGATACTACCACTGGCAAGCACACATGCACGCAACCGCACATAACACGACGTCTCACGTTCGCTTTTCATCACACGAACTGAATGGCGGGCAGGACCCGGCCCGTTTAATGGTAGTTGTCCACTGCTAGGCAATGATGGGCGAACTTCAATGAAATGTGGAAAAACGCACACTGCAGTTCAGCCTTCAGGCTATGGTCCGAAAATGCCAGGCATCGTTTAGAGGAAAAAATTCAAAATCATGGTTTTATTGCATTAACATTCATTTTATAAGTGCTCTGACTAGAAACAGGCTAATCGAAAATAACAGATTTCACTAAATATATCTGCGGCCTTTGCTCGATCTATATCGAAAATAACAGATTTCACTAAATATATCTGCGGCCTTTGCTCGATCTATCAGTTTCTCGTTAAGTGGTTTCCAGACAAACTTTCTAAGCGTTTTGATAAAATGCCCTAACAAATCTAGGTGTTGCTTGAACTTAATGTATACTTATGTCATTAAGTTCGAAAACCAGCTGGAATCCACTGATCCATGTGAACTATACCTTCAATAAACATAGGTGGTGATTTGTCGTTCATCTGTTTCGCCGCGTAAGACTGTGCTGCAGCATGTTCACCAACAGCAATATTTTGACAGTTGACGATGTTGATGGTTGAACCAGGAGGTTGGCCTAGCAACACAGAGCAGTATGTATGAAACGCTAAGCACTGGCGAAACAAAGCCCGTTGCTAAGCGGGCAGGAAAACAATCAAGGATGTCTGAAAATGAGCAGAAAAAGGCAATATTGAGCGATCCGTTCAGTAGGATGTAGTGGAGACTGGAGACACAACACACTTAAGTCTGATGTTGACAGTTTACAGTTGTCAACCATAACTCCTATTTTAAAGGATCCCAGGGAGCTGGAAAAATTTAACAAGTTTTTTTTTCAAATGTAATGCACTGCATGTTCATCAATTACATATACTTGTGACTGCCATTCTGGAAAATGACGTTGTTGTGCTGCTATTTGCAAAAATTAACCGATTAGCCCTGAGAGGTGCAGTGCTACTTAAAATGATGTTTCACAGACAATTTATACTCAAAAGTCTAGTTCTTGGAAAGGTAGAATCAGAATAAAAAAATCCTTGGAAGTCCTTAATTTGCCTAAAACGCGAACAATAACCGCATTCAGTGGAAAATCACAGACTAAGGATGAATTTTTCGCACAATACACAGGTAAAGCAAACCGGCAGCAATCGCCATGCAGGAAACATGGCCACTATTACTTTCAAATATTTATGAGGACAACCTGAAAAGTAATTTCTGCATGGTTAGCCATAAGTAGAAGTGAGCCGCCGAGTATGCCGAACAAGATTCTTCAACATACCTTCACTGACAACCAGCAGTGGATCACGGTTCGGATTGCTGGTTTCATAAGAATTCATTTCACCTCTGCCACAGAACGCCACGTTATGAGGGTTGTTCAGAGTAAAGTTGCGCACTCCTTCAGTTTCTGCATAACCTATAAAGTAAAAGACGCATCTGCAACGGACAACGCCAAAATTTACCAATCGCAAAATAATTGAAGCATAGCCAATATCTTCATTTACCAAACACAGAATAAATTCAGCTCGCAGATCTGCCATCGAAACCACGGGAACAGCTGGTTTAAAAAATCTTAACAAGATGCCAGAATATACGGGGAAACGTTAATGTAGGTTGGCAGCAATTCAATTCTTGGAATAATTTTGGCTGAAGAGACCGAAACCTCCGCACGTAA
>JGI24021J15306_10006634_pt1 | contig 13980 bp, 8 predicted proteins | sample Ectturendosymbi1_FD_15306 | JGI IMG/M metagenome (IMG submission 15306) | reverse complement strand
TGTTTTGTTCAAAGTAGAGTTGCGTTATACAATCATTTTTACCACCTTACATCACACGCCGTCAAATGAACGACCAATGCAAACGAGAATAATGGTGCAAGTATAGATTTGTTGAGGATGCCTGTGTAACGCGTTTCCAAGGCTGAGATTGTTACGTCACAATAACGAATAACATCCCAGCAACGATTACATCATGGAAGTGCGTCCGCCGTTTGTAACCGCCAGTGTCGTCATCAAGAACAAAACCCATTGTGGTGGATAAAACTCGGCGCAGATGTAGGAAAATTGACGATACGGGCGAAACCGATACAGACCAACTTCACTGCACATGAAACAGGATTTATGCCGCGACCGAAGAACTTGTGACGAAATAGACGGATCGCCGATAAAGGCGTGTTTCTTTTGCAATGAAAAGGCATCAACAAAGCGTAATTGGCTCCGGCTAGCGTCCACCGCACTCTTTTCACCAGTCGCGTGTTGCTGGCGATGCGGTTACGCGCGAATCGACTATTCGATCTCCATGGTAACCACCGACAAAATCAAAAAGAACATGTAATTGACCCAAAACGCAAATCAATGATGTAGCGCCATGCAAACGCTCGGCGAAACCTTTCGTTTCCAGAAAACGAAAGCAGGGTCTCAAAAACTTCTACCTTTCGATGTTGCTGAAGATGTACGTCGTCTTGCTTCGAGTTTCGATTTCGAAATCGAAGAATCGATTGATGTTCGCCTTTCCGCGCGCGAAGTTGACGTACGCGATCTCGTCGAAACGCACGTGGATGGGGGGTTTGTGGACGTACATGAAGCCGCGCTCGAGCGGGAACAGAAAACCGGACGAAGCCTTATATGCGCACGTGATCGACTGGACGCCGTTCAGCCTGCAACGAAGATCGACAGATGAACGAACAGTTTACAGATGAACTAAAAATCGAACATTTTTAACTGCTTGAAACGCTTTATTGCATCATACAACAGTGTCTATGACATCATACAGCAGTGCGCCCGTGACATCATACAGCAGTGCCTGTGACGCGACACACCAGTGTCTATGGCATCATACAGCAATGCGTGTGACATCACAGAGCAGTGCCTATGACATCACACAGCAGTGCCTTACCCTCGGAATGTCCCGGGGACGGTGATCTTTCTTTGCACGAGATGCTTCATAACGCGACTGACAATCTCGTACATTGGACCGGACATTTCGCGCTCCAGCTTTCCTTCAAATCGCTCCTGCATTTCTTCCCTGCGTGTTTACACACAACAAACCCATTGGCTATTGGGTCACATTTCAAGTTAGCGACGATGAGATGCAGAGACACAGCAAGGCTGCATCAATTAACTTTTCCTCAGGAAAAGACACGTTTGTCAGTTCGGAGAAGTAGGGCTGTGACTTTTCTACTTTAACAAAGACTCCGACAGATATTCGCTGACGGTGTGGTGTCAAAGCAACGCTTCAGCGCTACTCGCACGTGCTAATGTTTACCAACGGCCACTTGCCCGTAACTGCGAACACTTCAGAGGCATGAAATAGAGGCTTGCGTGGGCCTGGGTTGAACCCACGCGGGCCATATTGGTCTGGGCCGTAATAGTATCGGGTAGCGCTGCAAAAACATAAATGAATCCAGCGCGGCTTTTTGAATTAATTATGAACCTGCGAACACTTCCTTTCATTCCTACCTACGCCTCTTCATAGAAGTCAAAGCAGTTAACAAATGATATTAAACATTAAGCAGCAGCTTCCTCAATAATTTATCCAATGAGAACAAGCAACAAAACAAAAGTTCAAGATCGAGATTCGTTAACATCAACTCAGGAAAAAATTTACAACATTCAAGTAACTTACTCGGATAGAGAAAACTCGACCGACAATTCGTCTTCTTTGAAAAAAAGGAGAATAAGGAAATGGTACCTTGTCTGGCCTTGCTTTAAAGGGGGATTCAAACTTACCTGCAAAGTAAGAGTTGCTCTCAACCAAACGAACATACGAAAATCTACGTGTGCATCAGAGCAGCACTCCCAGTCGAGCTCAGTGGCTCCGCGGCAGCTAGCGGTCGATTTACAACAGAGTTCAAAATTTAAAATTGTTGCTAAGCTTCAAGCATGATGGGAATTACCCAACTTGGAAGAAAGCATAAAACTCTTGGCTATGATACCAAAGTAAAAGCAGCAATTGCCAACACAAACACACAAAGGTTACAAGCTATTATCGCAGATATTTGAAAGATCACTCCCTCTAACGTCAATTTTTAGTTCAGCATAAATCTCGTAATTATGAGGAAAGATCGACAGATAATACAAACGACAAAAAATTGCTCTATTTTTCTACCTCACTCGATCATTTTTACCTAGACAGTAAATTTTGTTTACGGTAAATATCGCATACTGTTTTAAGCTGATGCAGAAACGTCGCCAGAACGCAAGTTTGACGTCCTGGAAATCCCAAAAAACGACAATGAACTTACAACAAAAAATATTTGACGCTGATCTTTGTGAGGAAGAAGGAAGAGCCGCAAGACAGACGTGTACGTGATCTTGTAATCGAAGGTTTTGCCGTGCAGCTGAATGAACTTCGGATACATGCGTATATCGTAACGACCCCTAAATATTACAGTTCAGAAGTTGCATTGGTTAAAAGAACTACCGATCCTCAAAAAGTATTTTAATTAGGTATTTAATTTGTTTTAAGTATTTGATTACGCGCAGAGTTATTTAAGGATTTAATTACAATACGGGCACTGAGCAGAGTCGGGCATAAGAAAACTCTAATCTGGGTTAAGTTACTATAGGTCAGTGGAAGAATTTCAAAACACGCATTAGCAGAATCTATACGACCATGTGAAAAAATGCATTTTGCTAAAAAATAGAGCAGCGCGTAAGGAATCGAGAATAGGGGGTAAAATAAATGACATTCCGAATTTTTAAGGGGTAAAATTTATAGCAATGAGAAATATTAGGGGGTGTCAAATATATAACAGTCAGAAATGTTAATTACAATTTACATACATTAACAACCGTCGGCTTTGATCAATTGCTATTACAGCCAGAGAGGATATAGTGAAAAAAGAATCACAAATTTTGAACTCCGTACAACAAACTGTTGTTCGAATTCATCAAAAAGCACATGACAGCAGTGGCAAATGCCACAAAAGTTAGCTTTGCAGGTAGCTTCGTTAAAATCGTGTGAAGCGCATGTTAACCAAGTCCACAGTCAGGTAAAGTTCTAACCTTGGCGTGAGGCACTGCATGTCCTGGAAGGTGCAAATAGCCTTTCCCTTGATTTGAAGCACGTCGGCTTTTGCCATAACGTTGTCATGGAATTCCTGCAAGGCCAAACAGAATGTAACACATTCGTTTTTTAGGAACCCACCATTAAAAACAAAACACTGCAGTTTTTAATGCGTTTCGCATTTTTTCTGGCAGCACAAATGAAAACATTGAAGATACTTTTGAGTAAACTTCCTCTACGCACAACTCCGCCCTCACTTGGATGACATCAAACAAGGATGACAAAGAATCGCGACTCACTCAAGCGTCACCCTCGCCTTTAAGTTTTCGAATGCCGGGCAAAAAAATCTTCATGATATCGCGAAAGCAGCTCTTCGCAAATTGGCGCGCTGGACTAAACAACGTCACGGCAAACAGCGGCCACTGCCTGTAACCAATGGAGAGAAGGCCTCTTAGCGTGCGTCAAAAAAACGTGCCTACAACGGAGGCATCTGTCTCGGATGTACGATGCATTCAGTCGTGCTAGTCATACTGTGGGAATGATTTTCGCGATATTTTTATTTAAACAATGCACTGTACGCGGGTACAGCAAAACTAAGTACAAATCCCTTGAAAATCCATCTCTCTCCGGGAGGCCTCACCTTCACTCTGTCGATGTCGTCGTCCTGTGACGGCGGAATGTAAAATCGCATTTCCATGAGCGACAGTTCCGAGTCGTCGTTCTGATGAAACTCCAGGGTGACCTCGTCCCTCGCGAGCGAGCACTGCGACACATTCGAAAGCGGAATTTCGAACGAACTTTTCGATCCGACTTCGAAGCGCATTTCTGAACCTGCAAAAATGTTTTGTGTGTGAACACTGCAGCTTCTGCAGCTTAACGAACACGCAAACGCTTGAGCCACTGGGGATGCCACAAAAACCACCAGCAGGCATATTTGGATGGGTTCTTTTCAGCGCAGTACCACAACAAGACAGACGTCGGAAAACAGTATGATGTTCCTAAAGTTCTGTGGACGTCAAAGGCGCGAAATTAGGTCCGAACCTTCGAATTCGGTTTTTCCCCAGTTCCATCCTTTCCCACTCAATTCTTGTTGCTGGATGTTCAAACCATACTTCTTTTCCAAAAAGTTCTGCAATCTGTCGAGTTCCTGACAATGAAACACATAGAGGCTGTTTATCTTTGAAAAAGTGGACGAGAAAAAGTTCTTTCATTCAAACACTGCAACAAAACTGCGTGAGCAAGGTCGTCAGATAACCCAGCAACGGGCGCGGTGCCTTGTTTCAAAAAAGTATTCAGCTTCCCAAAAGTGGTCATTTGACAGAACACCCACACTATCTAAAGAATTAACTATTGCAGTATCTTCAGACGCCTCACCAACCATTGCTTTTATTCTAAAACCTGAATCTTACTTTGCCTCTTTAACTGTTGCTATTGTGCTAGGAATCGACTCAGAAATGTCATGTGCATTTTAGGTTCAATGCAAGGCAAAGGCCAACATTTTAAATTTTTTTTGAGATGGCGTGCAAAACAAAATTTGGTAGTAATATTTCATAACAGCATGGCATAAGTTGCACTTGCACATCGCAAAACGCCTGAATTCCAATAGTCGTGGATTATAATCGTCGCTGGCGTAACCACGTGATGACCTTTGACGTTTCCTGAAAAAGGCTTCGTACGCAGTATTTGTGCTTGGGAGCACAGCCTTAGCTTCAGTGCAATTTTGCACTAGCCGTGTTTAACTGAAACTGCAGCTGGAACAGAAACAGAAAACCAGGTTCCTGTAAAAGGCATGTTGAACCAAGAACCTGCATTTTCGGCACGTGGTGAACGAAGTCAAAATTCCATTGTTTCAAAATCGCTCATATAACATCAGAAATGCTCTTGCCACAAATCGTGCACAATACGCAAACTCAAATTCCGTTGAGGTTTGTAGAACAGGTAACATTACGCATTGCTTTATAACCTTTCCATACTCATTGACTCAGACCGGACCAAACGATCTATAGCAGTGATTCTTAACCAGTGGGGGGCGTCAAGAAATTTCCAAGGGGACGCAAGCCCTTGCGCGCTCTACAACATGGAAAGTTTTTGAACGTCTTTTACAACTTATTTAAATTTTGGGGACCTTGAAACAAAGAATGTTTATTTGAGGGAGGCGTGGTAACAAAAGGTTAAGTTAAGAACCACTGATATATAGTTTCTCTGCGTTTAACTATGTTTAGAGAAACTTTGCCAGTAGTTTGGTGCTCGTTTATTTTCGGTCATAGACCTATTTTTTTAAATGACCAAAAAAAATTAAGTGAATTTGGTCATAAAGTCTGAAAATATAGACTAGTGGAAACTGTTGCAGTGAGTTTTAATACTATTATGGGACAAACGACCGAAATGTCTCAGTGAAAAAAGCAGGTTTCGTGGAACTAACTTCATGTGGTAATGGGCCACAGCCAGCACAACAAATTAATATACGCCACTACATTTCCGCTGTCAGTTTCACATTTTTATTGCATTTTGTAACACTTATTCGACCCAGTCTTGCTCCCAAATTTTTCAAAATGTTTTCAATTTCTTGATAAATAGTTTATAAATTTAACTTATGTTTGAATTTCTTAATTTGATTTTTATGAATTAACAATTTGCTCCGATAACCACAAAGCCTGTTAATTTCATGCGCCACAGAGTGTGTAGTTACTTATATATATGTACAGTATCTATCTCAAAACAATAACATATTGTTTGGAATAACATGTACACATTTTGGAATACCAACTCAAACGATAACATAATTTTTGGAATATCACGTACTATAATATCATTAATTGAAAATAAGTAACAGAAGGCTAAAACCTTGAAAAAAAATTAAATTAAGGGTAGAGATTAAAAGTTTTGTGCTTTTGAACACAGCAAAGAAAAAATTACTCAATTGTTCATGCACCACATGGACAAATTCATTCCTTTTTACAACCGCTTTCCTCTAGGGAGGGTAGTGGAGGCAGCAGTTCTAGGAGGGCTCAAAATACCTCATGGTTTTCAGCTACATCTGATGGTTCTGCTGAACACACACCAAGACGGGAAAAACCCAGATTAGAGATTTAATCACGCCAACTGGTCCTTGGTCAACCTCTGGGCTGCTTTTCCTTGGGTGTGGCCAACAGGACTCGACAATCTTTTCTGGGATATTCTGATCACGTGGCTGAACCATGTGTCACGCCTTTAACTTTGAACTCTTGGTAAAAGCCCATCTCTGTCGCTTGTACTTGAAATAGGATGCTTTTAGTCATTATCCAAGATTTATCACCATAGGTGAGGATCGGAACAAACCTGATTTAACAACTGACAGCTTTGTTTTTGAAGCTACCATTTTGTCACCAGAGCTTGAAAGCTCAAGCAGAAATGAGGTTGCTTTGACAATAGGTGTAATAAACTCCTTGTTCAGACTTCCGTCACGCATGAATACCACTCCAATGTACTTCTCTTCCTGCTGCAGTACATGTCAGCTTACTGGCCGCACACACTGGCTTGGGATTTTGGAAAGACATTATACCTTCGTCTTTTCGGTGCTTTGTACATTGCAGGTGGATACCCTTACAAGTTCTCAGTGTTTTGACAGAACTTTGGTCACAGTAATAGTACTTTCCTCCCCAAATGCACCTCCAATGATGGTAATTTCCTCACATAAATGTACCTGCCCCCAACCCCTAAATGCACCTGTTGTATTGTGAATGCATGGTTCCCTTTAGTTGCAGTTTTATTGATGGCATATGTGATCGTCTCTACTTGCTTGTGTTATCGCCTGTAATTATGCGTGCAAGCATTGAACTATTATTGGTTCCTCGACTGCCATTACCAGTTGGTAGAAACCTTGCGTGGTCATTTCCAATCATTATTCATTGCATTGCATGGTGCATTATAGAGTAGTATTGTTGGTTATGAACTCAACTTTACTTTCCTTTATTTCAGATGTGTAGTGTCGCAATATTTTGACACAAAGCCACTTTGGTTTTCTTATGTGTAATACATCAGCACTCTAACATCTCCCACATGGACAAAGACATCTGTAACATCATATGGGCCATTTTGACACACAAAATGTCCATGCATATTCAATGCAAACTTATTGAGATAACAAACAAGGATTACACTTCCAAAGTATATTTTGATTGCTTAACTGATGATCAATTGTCCTAAGGATTTTGTTGCATATTTTTTTTGATGAAAATACACCAAAATAAGCAACAATTTTGAAATCCTATTCTTGAAAATGGTGGATTTGGCTGGTTCATTACCAATAAGGGAGTCAAGAAAAATGATTTTTTGTTGAAGTCAGAATGTTATTCCAACAAAATACCTCTTGGCATTCAAAATTGACAACATGGGTTGACTTGATTTTTTGCAATATAATAGATCTAGTGCATAAGTTACATGCTTGCAACCGCACAGAAAATAACATGTAAGGCATGGTATATAAAACCAAATGATGCAAAAGCAACTTCTTAGGATTTTTTCAAAACGATTTGTAATATGTTTCAATTATATATTTTACATTTGATTCAATTGCAACTTTTCAGATGTTGAACATTTTTGTCTGGACATTAATATTTGAAAAAGATATAAATGCCAACAGGAACATTTTAGCTAACATCTGTTTTCTTTAGTTTAAAAAAATCTGCTTCAGATTTAGTCAACATATAAGCGCATAAAATATTGAAATATATTTGGAAACACACCAGTCCCCAAATTATGCTGGTCATAAATTAAGTTTTAATGATATACTTATGACTTAAAAGAAGCAACATCTGTAACTTAAGAAGCTCTTATTAACACCTTCAGTGCTGAATGATGCATGTATGAGTCATACATTCAATTCATAGGGTGCTATATGCGTCATTCAATCAAATGCACCAGGTTTGGATTGACGTATATACATGCCAAAGCAATAACGTTTTTCATACTTGTTTGTTAACAATGAAGATCTCCATAAATGTTCTTCACATTTAGACACATTACTCCTGAAAATTTCATATGAATTGACCAAAAACTTTAAGTTAGGAAGTTTAGCAGCAAATCATCTTGCTATGCCTGGGCTACAAGACTTTTTCAAAAAAGTTAGTACGAAGCAGTTGTTTCGTAACACACAATAACATTTTTCATACTCATTTGGTTGAAATGAAAATTTACAATTATGTTCTCCATACCTATTGACATAATCCTTGAAATTTTCAGGTGATATGAGCAAGAACTTTTTTAGTAATGCACTCTGTTATCCAGCAACATTTTGCTAGGCGTAGACAACACTTTACGCATAACACTCAGTTTCTGACAGTTGTTGCATGTATAAGGATAACTTTTTTACTTGCATTTGTGCAAAGAAAACTTCAACATATGATCTTCATACCTAACCTATGTGCATCATCTCTGAAAATTTGAAGTAATTCTAATGAAAACCTTTGGAGTTAGATATTTTCAATTCATAACTACAGATACGAGTAGGCTACAAAACTTTATCCTATTCAGCAGGGTTGAGCAGTTGTTCCATAAAGTACCATAATCCATAAGTTTTTCAAGACTAAATCTTTTACCACCAAAATTTACAAGGATGTTCTTTGGATTGCTATGCATTTTGCCTGAAAATTTGAATTCAATGCATGAAGAACTTCGTCAGTTGTAAATTTTTAAATCGAGCAACCAGACTATTCCCAGCACAGCAGACTAACTGTTGCTCCACATGGCTGGCAACGCGCTAATTTGGGTTCAGTAGGTTGTTGGGTAGAGCACAATAACGTTTCTCATGTTTGGTCATTTGCAACCAAATTTTTGATGAATGTTCTTCTTGTGAAAATGCATCTTACCTGAAAATTTGAGATCAGACAAGTGATTTTTGAGTTATTCAATTTTGAGGCTAGCTGTTAGATGAAAACAACTCAAAAACCATCCAGCACCAGCTGCAGAAAATCACACGGAATTCACACTGCATTGTAGGTGTTAAACAAGCAAGTCCATGACTCTCTTCACTGTGAATGTCTACCACTAGTAACCTAACCTGATTCAATTTTTTTAACTTTCTAGTGGAATAAAAAAAGTGACAAATGTACAAATTGTACATTTTTTAACTTCATCTGACAACAATTCACTGCAGTCCACAGCCTGCTTTAAAATAACAATTAAATAACAGACTTTTATGAGATCAATACACTTCGAGTCGAGGAACTTGATACACTGCACATAAGTCCTCACAAGACAGCAGACAGGACAATTATTTTCAGAAAATAAAAATATTGAGCAAATCAGTTTCATCATGGAGTTAAAACAATGTGAAGTTCATACCTGTTCTTTGAATCCATCGAACTTGAATGTTTGGCCACTTCGTAACCCCAGTTTTAATTCATGATCTCGAGCAACTCTTCTCCATGCTGCTGAAAGCAGTTCATTTCTAGGAATCGTGTCCACCTTGCCTGTTTTGTTGTTTTTGAAAACCATTTTTTCATTAAGAAATTGCAGTCGACCATCCAGCTAAAAAAAGATGTATACATCATGGTTGCCAAATAAGTTAAGCTTAAGTTAATAATTTTCACCCACTTCTGAAGTTTCTCCACCTTTCAATAACTGGACAGAAAACTTAATGAAAGCAATGACACTGACATGAGTAGCCATACGGAATTTTGAATGTAATGAAAAATCACAGTATCAATACAAAGTTCCTCATGAAATTCACTACCCATGTATGACAGCATTTCCATAACATGGCCAATATTGGCTTATACTGCACCATGGGCCATGCAACTCTATTTTTCCAGTGGATGCCACAATGGTGGCTCATTACTAGTGTAAGGACTTCCCTTGCAAAAATCCAGCAATGTTGACTACATGCATGAAATGGCTGCAAGAACATTTTCCAATTTTTCATATGATGTGACACACTACTGAACCCAGTCTACCAACCAGAAAGGTACATGCTCTATCACTGAATTATTTAGTTGTCACATGATGATAAATCTGTTATGAAGACTGTTTGGGTGTAGACATAAGGCCCACTTTTACAAGGTCAAATCTTGCTGTACACCACACTCAAAAGTTTTCATAGCAGATTTATCACTGTTCAAAACCATGTCACCATATCTTGTCAGTTGTTACAAGTTTAAAACAATTAAACTTTTATATATATATACCATATTTATTTGTCTATAAGCGAATAAGTCACGTTTTTTTGTACTAAAAATTCACCCAAAAAGTCAGGTGCGACTTATACAAGAGGTGCAACATGCACATGTATGCTGCTACTGTGCGCGTGTTATCTAGATGGTGCTTTGAACCTTCATGTGTGTGCATGCATGCACATGCGATGACAATTGCAAGAAAAGCGCAAAAGCAAACTACAAGGCAAGTTGTTAATCACAGACATGTGGCGTTTTAGTTGCAAATCTTTGAATGGCGTTATGGCTCCTAAAAGAAGACGTTCCTGTTATGATGCTGCTTTAAAAATATAGTACCATTTGATCAGGTCAAATATGGAGGTGTGACTTATACTTGAATCAATATGGTACAAAAAAAAAACAGACAACCATACCATGGCACCACGATTTTCCAGAAAAACCTCTTTGTATTCAAGTACCTCTCCATTCATTGCCATTTTGGAAAGTATCAACAAGAAAACCAGATGTTAACACTTTGTACAAAAATTTTAAAAGTTAATCCTAAGGAAACAATATCCACACAAAACAATATGTAAAACAAATTGGTCTTGAATTTTCTAAATCTTACAACACCTTTGCCTTTAAACTGTAGTTAAAAATTTCATACTTATGCTGAAGTGGTGGTTGCCATCTGCCAGGTAGGTAGATTGCCACCTGCCTAGTTTTGATTAAATATTTTTTGCAACTACTGGGACATTTTCAGTATTTTAGTGATGTCTACAAGGAAATTTTAGTGCAAAAAATGTCAAGCATTGCATTCCATTAGATTTTTTGAATAATGTGCAGCTGTATATAAACACTCTATACAGTTTCATCTTGTCAGTTTGCAATTAGCATTTGATGAACTTGACAAGACAACTGAGAAAGCAAGTACATTTGACTTATTTACACTAGTCTGGTTCTTATAAAGCTGTTCCACTGGACTGTTTAATCCTCATCAGCAGGGCTGCAGAAAGTGTGGAAATCAGAAAGGAGCTTCCCTGGAAATCATACATGCTCGCGGGAAATTAATCAGCTGCAAGTCAAGAAAAATCAAATACTACGCCAAGAATTGCAAGCAAACCACAAAACGGACTGAACGAATTTCTCTGCTCTGTCACGGTGGTCCAATGCCTGGCCTTGTGACACACAGTTACCCCTACCTAGCAATGATGGTCTCATGCAGGGTTGCCAATTTGGCACTTTTGAAGCCAAATTTTAAAATTCAGGCTTTCTTTGAAAATCAAAAATAATAGTCAAAATGTAGCTTTTCTTTTTATTTTTTCAGTCTGAAAGGCTTGGCTCAGGCAAAACGTTGTCTTAGCTGCGAATTCATTACAAATCTCTTCTGATGGCAGTCTATGACCATGCAGGTTGCAAAGAATATTGCAAAGATTTTACTGTTGCCCTAAAAATTTTCAATGTGTTTAATAGAAACAACAGTACGACAGTGTATTTACGGGGAAAGAAAATGTTTCTAAAAATTGGAATTGCATTTTATTGATGCTTCTGACAAGTTTTAATATCTATTTTTGTTTGGTTATGCATGTTTTATGTCTAGCCCATGTGTTAGAACTGCTATCTGGTTCATTTGGCTTTTTAGAGACAAGGTCTGGCTTTTTTGGTGAATGTTGAATCTGATCGCTTGTCGTAAACTCGTAATGGTGGCGAAAAGCTGTTAGTTTTAATATTGCTGCTATGATGACACATGTAGTCAGAGGACATTGAGGCCAATACGTCTTTAAAACTACGTGCGTTTATGCGAGCGAACTTCATTGCGTTAGATGGCAGAGTGGATGGTGGTACTAGCATCAGCTGGAAGCTTTGAATACATTCAGACTGTTAATACTTGTCTGTACGACTGCTTTGGTTTGGTTGGTGTTTACCTTACTGGGTTACCAATCAATATGCTATTGCATTGCAAATGCCATTCCGGAATATAGTGCCATTCAAAAATACTCAACTCGTGCCCAAACCAGCATCCACACACTCACGCTAACCTTTAACTCTAACCCAAACCCTTAACCCTAACACTAATCCCTAACCTAAACTTTTAAAAAAGTAAAAAAAGAAATGGAAGGCAAAAGTTTTGAAAAAAGAAAAGTTGCCAAGGTGAGAGTCGAACCGAAAAGCAATGGCATACCAGACGTGAAGCATAACCACTACGCTACAAGCAACACAGCGATTGCATGACAAATTGACCTTTTTATTCTAATTGCATCGAGACTGCAATCTCCATGCCACAAGACTGAATGTTTGAGACTTAATTTTCAACTGGCGACACAATAGCTCCAGCCGATCTGTTGCCGCCAGATGATTGACGGTAAAATAGACACTACCTTTAATTTGTGTTACTACTTAAGGCATTTTGTGTATGTTTGGGATCATCAAGCACCAACATGTAACAAGCATATGCATAAAATATTCCAGTGACAAAATAAAATGGAGAAAATGCATCATGACACAGTTAGAGATGCACCACTGTCTTTCACCTTGGCCTGAAAATTGGGGAATCTTCTGGTCTTTCCCTATATCTATGAGATATTACCACCTGCATTCAAAAAGCAGTTTAAAGGCAGGCTCACAAAAAAGCTGTGAGAAAAGCATCTACAATCAGAGGAAATCAAACAATCTGCCGTAACTTCCACCCCTGAAATTAAAATGTCATCTTTGAAAACATTACTCATGATGAAATTGCATTTATTGCTTAGGGTCTGGAGGACCAACACAGATTGACATGGAAACATGGTGAGAAATGATTTGCTAAAAATCACATGACACCCATTCACAAAAGGCAATGTCTATTTTGTCGCCAAGATGACAGCAGCAACAGGCTTGGCAGAAACGAAGTAAACACAAAAGATAAAACCTAAAGCTAACCCTAACCTTAACCCTAATCGCTGACCCCTAATGCTGATCTCTAACCCTAATATTAACCCTTAAATCCGACCCTAATGCTAATCCTAACACTAATGTTAACCCTAGTAATGCTAACTCCTAAGCTTAATGCTAACCCCTAACCCCCACCGAACGCTAACTGTAACGTGGGCAACCCTAATTGTAGGGAAAAAGGGACGTAGGGAAATAGGGAAGTGTTTCCCCACAAAATTTTCTTCCCCACGTTTAGTGTCTACACTAAATGTAGGGAAATAGGGAAGTCCACACTAAATGTAGGGAAATAGGGAAAGCAAGGTGAAGACTTTCCCTACCTTTAGAGCCAGCACTAAATGTAGGGAAATAGGGAAAGCAGGACGAATACTTTTCCTACGTTTATGTTCAGTACTAAATGTAGGGAAATAGGGAAGGCGGGGCGAAGACTTTCCCTACGTTTAGGTTCAGCACTAAATGTAGGGAAATAGGGACGGCGGGGCGAAGACTTTCCCTACGTTTAGGGATAGCACTAAATGTAGGGAAATAGGGAAAGCAAGGTGAAGACTTTCCCTACCTTTAGAATCAGCACTAAATGTAGGGAAGTAGGGACGGCGGGGCGAAGACTTTCCCTACGTTTAGGGCCAGCACTAAATATAGGGAAATAGGGAAGGCAATGCGAAGACTTTCCCTACGTTCAGGGCCAGCACTAAATGT